>Ga0308157_10000127_pt1 | contig 310630 bp, 320 predicted proteins | sample PhyBR1_FD_201035 | JGI IMG/M metagenome (GOLD analysis project Ga0308157, IMG submission 201035) | Phyllosphere microbial communities from UC Gill Tract Community Farm, Albany, California, United States - DLSLB.R1 | ecosystem: Host-associated > Plants > Phyllosphere > Unclassified | place... | reverse complement strand
TTTTTTATTAAATTTGAAGATTAATTCTACAAATAAATTTTAATAATAGATAAACTGTAATAATGGACAGATTTTCATTCCTAAACGCAGCTCATTCTCAGTTAATTGAGGATTTATACCAACAATACTTAAAATTCCCGGATTCTTTAGAGCCATCATGGAAAGCCTTCTTTCAAGGCTTTGATTTTGCTTTGGAGAACTATGGAGATGACGATAACATCCAATACATCCAGGCTCCGGCCAGCGCTGCTCCTGCAGCAGTACAGCAGATCTCTCAGGCAGTAGCCGGAGGAGAAGTTCCTGAGCACATCAAAAAAGAATTCAAAGTAGTAAACCTTATCGAGGCTTACAGAACGAGAGGGCACTTGTTCACCAAAACAAACCCTGTAAGAGAAAGAAGACATTACACGCCTACTTTAGACATTGAGAACTTTGGTCTTAGCAAGGAGGATTTAAATACAAAATTCAACTGTGCTGTTGAAACAGGAATGAAAGAACCTGCAACACTACAGGACCTTATCAAGCACTTAGAAAGTATCTACTGCGATTCTATCGGGGTAGAATATACCTACATCAACAACGTTGAAGAAAAAGATTTCATCAAAAAATGGCTTCAGGTGAACGAAAATCACCCAAGTCTTTCAGCTAACGAGAAAACTGATATTTTATTGAAGTTGAATCAGGCTGTAGCTTTTGAAAATTATCTTCACACCAAATTTGTCGGACAAAAAAGATTCTCTCTCGAGGGAGGTGAAACATTGATCCCTGCGTTGGATCAATTGATTTCAAGATCTTCTCAGCTGGGAGTTGATGAAGTGGTTCTTGGTATGGCTCACAGAGGAAGACTGAATGTGCTCACAAATATTTTCGGGAAATCTTACAAGCAAATCTTCTCAGAATTTGAAGGGAAAGAATTTGAAGAAGATGTATTTTCCGGTGACGTTAAGTATCACTTAGGATCATCCAAAGTAGTTAAAACAGCTTCAGGAGAAGAAGTAGCGATCAACCTTACGCCGAACCCATCTCACCTGGAAACGGTAGCAGCTCTTGTAGAAGGAATCTGCCGTGCCAAGATTGATGATAAATATAAAGGTGACGGTTCTAAAATCTTACCAATCGTTATTCACGGTGATGGTGCATTAGCCGGTCAGGGTATTGCTTATGAAGTTGCCCAAATGATGACTTTGGAAGGATACAAAACTGGCGGTACAGTTCATATCGTTGTCAATAACCAGGTTTCATTTACAACCAACTATGCAGATGCCAGATCTTCAACCTACTGTACAGATATTGCAAAAGTAACTGAGTCTCCTGTAATGCACGTTAATGCTGACGATGCTGAAGCTGTAGTTCATGCAATGCATTTTGCTGCAGATTTCAGAGCGAAGTTTGGGAAAGACGTTTATATTGATCTATTAGGATACAGAAAATATGGGCACAACGAAGGTGATGAGCCTAGATTCACGCAGCCTAACTTATATAAATTAATTTCAAAACATCCTAACCCAAGAGAAATTTATAAAGATAAATTACTTAAGGACAGCATCACTTCCAATGATGTGATTGCAAAAATGGAATCAGATTTCAAAGCACTTTTAGATAAAGACTTTGATGCTTCCAAAGAGATTGAGAAAAATGTAATGGATCTGTTCATGGCAGACGACTGGACTAACTATCCAATCGGAAAAAGAGGTGCAGTACAGATTCCTGTAGATACAAAATATGACTTAGCAAAGCTTAAAGAACTGGCAATTAAAATGTCATCTCTTCCTGCTGATAAAAAGTTCATCAATAAAATTACAAGACTGTTTGATAACCGTGTTAAAGCTATTGAAGGAAATTCATTAGACTGGGCTCTTGGAGAGTGGTTGGCATATGCTACACTGCTTGTGGAAGGTCATAATGTAAGAATTTCCGGAGAAGATGTGGAAAGAGGAACATTCTCACACAGACATGCGGTGGTGAAAACTGAAGATACAGAAGAAGAATATATCCCGTTAAGACATGTATCAGAAAGCAGATTTGATGTATTCAACTCTCATCTTTCAGAATATGGTGTTTTAGGTTTCGACTACGGATATGCAATGGCTTCTCCTAATACATTAACGATATGGGAAGCGCAGTTCGGAGACTTTGTCAACGGAGCGCAGATCATCGTAGACCAGTATCTGGCTGCTGCAGAAGAAAAATGGAAAATCCAGGACGGATTGGTGATGCTATTGCCTCACGGTTCAGAAGGTCAGGGAGCAGAACACTCTTCAGCAAGATTAGAAAGATTCTTAACGCTTTGTGCGAATGAAAATATGGTAGTAGCTAATGTTACTTCACCAGCAAACTATTTCCACTTATTAAGAAGACAGCTTAAATGGACTTTCAGAAAACCTCTGATTGTAATGAGCCCTAAATCTCTGTTGAGACATCCTAAAGTGGTTTCTCCGTTGGAAGATTTTGCAAACGGTTCATTCCAGCCGGTATTGGACGATCCTACAGCAGATCCTAAAAAAGTTGAGAAATTAGTGCTTTGTTCAGGGAAACTGTACTTTGAGTTATTAACGAAGAAAGAAGAACTTAACTGTGAAAATATTGCTTTGGTAAGATTCGAGCAGCTATACCCGCTTCACACAGAGGCTATAGAAGCTATCTTCAGCAAATATGACAGCAGAACACAGCTGATCTGGGCTCAGGAAGAACCTGAAAACATGGGAGCATGGTCTTATATCCTGAGAAACTTCAGAGATACAGGAATCCAGGTGGTAGCTCCGGTACCAAGCGGTGCTCCGGCTCCGGGAAGCCACAAAATGTTTGAGAAGAGCCAGAATGCAGTGATCAACAGAGTTTTCGACAGAGATGATGCTCCTGCAAAAAGACCCGTTACAGTGTAATTAAGAATAATACCCAATTAAAAAAATAAAAAATACTCAATATGTCAGTTTTAGAAATGAAAGTTCCTTCACCGGGAGAATCCATTACAGAAGTTGAAATTGCAACTTGGCTTGTGAAAGATGGTGATTATGTAGAAAAAGATCAGCCCATCGCAGAAGTAGACTCAGATAAAGCAACTCTTGAATTACCTGCTGAACAAAGCGGTGTAATCACATTAAAAGCAGAAGAGGGTGACGTAGTACAGGTTGGCCAGGTAGTTTGTTTAATTGATGTGGATGCTCCTAAACCGGCAGGAGGAAGCGCACCTGCTGCTGAAGCTCCTAAACAGGAAGAAGCTCCGAAGGCTGCTGAACCGGCTAAACAAGAAGCTCCAAAACCAGCTGCTCCGGTAGCTGCTCCACAGACTTATGCAACAGGAGCTCCATCTCCTGCAGCTAAAAAGATCCTTGATGAGAAAGGGGTTGAAGCTGGACAGGTTTCAGGAAGCGGAAGAGACGGAAGAATCACTAAAACTGATGCAGAATTGGCTGCAGTTCCTGCTTTGGGAGGAACTCCATCTACTGCAACAGGAGCACGTACAACGACAACAACTAAACTTTCGGTTCTAAGAAGAAAAATTGCTTCAAGATTGGTTTCTGTAAAGAACGAAACAGCAATGTTAACCACTTTCAACGAAGTTGATATGTCTGAAATCTTCAGATTAAGAAAGTTATATAAAGAAGAATTTGCTCAGAAACACGGCGTGGGATTAGGCTTTATGTCTTTCTTCACCAAAGCGGTTACAAGAGCTTTACAAATGTATCCTGATGTAAATGCATCTATTGACGGAGATTTCAAGATCAATTATGATTTCTGTGATATTTCTATTGCGGTTTCAGGCCCTAAAGGATTGATGGTTCCGGTATTGAGAAATGCTGAGAATATGTCTTTCAGTGGAGTAGAAGCTAATATCAAGGATCTTGCTACCAAAGTAAGAGACGGTAAAATTACGGTTGATGAAATGACTGGCGGTACATTTACCATTACAAACGGTGGTACTTTCGGATCTATGTTATCTACACCGATTATCAACCCACCACAATCTGCAATCTTAGGAATGCACAATATTATCCAGAGACCGGTAGCAGTAGACGGACAGGTGGTCATCAGACCAATGATGTATGTGGCTATGTCTTATGACCACAGAATTATCGATGGAAAAGAATCTGTAGGATTCCTTGTAGCGGTAAAAGAAGGGATCGATAATCCTGTTGAAATTCTACTGGGAGGGGATGAAAGAAAAGGCCTTGGATTATAAATTTTAATAAAATTATAATATAACTTACGATCTCGCCTTAAAAAAGGCGAGATTTTTGTATCTGTTAAAGAAATACTAAGATGATGTTCTCAAAAATGACTTCCAATATCAAAGTTTCAGTAATACCTGAATATGATAGCAAAAACAGTTATCCATCTGAAAACCGTTACGTCTTCAAGTATAATATTACGATTGAAAACGATGGCAGCTTTCCTATTAAAATTCTTAAAAGAAAATGGCTGATCTTCGACGTAGGTTTTGGATACACTGAGATTACAGGTGATGGTGTAATAGGATTAACACCAGAGATTCCTACAAGCGATAATTTCGCTTATTTTTCCAACGTTATGCTTCGATCGGGAGTAGGAAATATGAGTGGGAGATACCTTGTTAAAAACATGGAGACCCAGGAAACCTTTGAGATTGAGATCCCGAAGTTCAACCTGCTGTCTGAAGTGTTAAGCAATTGATAAGACCTTTAATAAATAAACGCTTGCTTATTCCTTTTAAATTAATTTTTAAGAGTTAAGGCAAAAAAAGCTATGACAAGAGAATGTAATTTTATTTCTTAGTTATAGCTTTTTAATATATTTATTTAAAAATGATTCATGAATTTCGTCATTTTCAGTCATGATCAATTTTTCAAAAGCCAGGAGTGAAATTTTGGCACAGGCTTCAGCATCGTCACCGGCCCTATGATGATTAAGACTGATCTGGTGATGTTCTGCCAAATGTTTCAATCCGTATTTTGGTAGATAATTCCATGATTTTTTGGCTAATTGAATACTACAAAGATAATTCAGATTGGGAGCAAACATGCCATAATGCTCAAAACATCCTCTTAAAACCCCTGCATCAAAGCTTGCATTGTGGGCAATCATCAGTGATCCGTACATCATTTCTTCAGCTTCATACCAGATCTCATCAAAAGTAGGAGCATCTTTTACATCTTCCGGTTTTATTCCATGGATATCAATATTAAATCTGCTGAAATAAGGAAAGCTCGGTGGTTTAATCAGCCAGGTCTTGGTTTCTACGATTTTAGAATCCTGAACAATGCAGATACCCATTTCGCAGGCCGAATTTTTTTCGTGAGTTGCCGTTTCAAAATCTATTGCGCAGAAATCCATTGTAAATACTGATGAGTTTAAGTTTATGAATGATGAATATTTTTAGTTGTTCGCTTTAAATATACAATTTAAAGTGAATTAGATGTAAGTTATCATTTTTTTGAATATAAAAGATATAATTTACTCTTTATTCGTTGGATAAATATAAATCCTTTCTTTAAAGGTGAGCTATTTTCCACCTAAAAAATGCTTAAAGATCAACCATTTTGATTGGTAGAAGTGAACTTTCTGATCTTTTTGGCGCAATTTCCATGTACCGGGTAGCTGGGCATAAAATCCGAAATGTGCCCTTACAACAGCCCATAAATGAGGAAAACCATTTTTAAATGCAAAATAAATTCCCGCAATTCCATCCAGGCAAAGTCTGAAAAAAATCAGCCATATCAGCCTTGGAAATGGAAGGTTTTTCAGCATCATCGAAAGATTGTTTCTGATATTCAGATAGGTCTTCTGAGCACTTTGCTTATTCAGAGTTCCGCCGCCTACATGATAAACTTTAGATATTCCGGTGTAGAAAATTTTTCTTCCTGAATTGATCAGTCTCCAGCAGAGATCTATTTCTTCCTGATGGGCAAAGAATCTTTCATCAAAGCCATTTTGTTCCCAAAAATCTTTTGAACGGATAAAAAAACAACACCCTGAAGCCCAGAAAATCTCTGTTTCATCATCATATTGCCCTCTATCTTCCTCCAGATCATCAAAGATACGTCCTCGGCAGTATGGATAACCTAAATTATCAATAAACCCGCCGGCAGCTCCGGCAAATTCAAAATATTTTTTATTATTGAAAGAAAGAATCTTAGGCTGTACAGCTGCGATGGAAGGATTATTCTCTAGTAAATCCAATACGGGACTGATCCAGTTCGCGGTAACTTCTACATCAGAGTTGAGAAGACAATAGAATTCATTTTTGATCTCCTTTAAACCTTCATTATATCCGCCCGCGAAACCATAATTCTGATTGTTTTGAATAATGTTTACGGTAGGAAAATGAATTTCCAGAAATTCTACAGAATCATCGGTAGAACCATTGTCGATCACATAAATATCCGCTTCCTGAGAAAAGCAGACAACATCTGGAAGAAATTTCTCAAGCCAGTTTTTACCGTTCCAGTTTAAGATGGCAACTGCTAATTTTTTAGACATCTGAATTTATATTTTGGCAGCATCAAAAGTTTTGATGGAATCCTGGTATTTCCACTTTCTGTGTGACCAGAGATAATTATCCGGGTGCTTATGTAAAGTGTTTTCCAGAAGCTTGTGGAATTTTCTTACGACTTCATGTTCTGTAAACTTTTCACCATCCGGATAAATTCTGTGATAATTTACCTGGTAATAGCCCCGTTTTACTTTCTTCATTTCGCAGTAAATAAAAGCAAGATCCATTCTGGTTGCCAGCTTATCATAGCCTATAAAAGCCGGAGTTTTTTGGTTTAGAAATTCTAATCCGTAATTAACATGAGCTACATGCGGAGTTTGATCTGCTACAAACATATAAGCTGATTCACCGTCATTTTTAGACCTGAAGATATTCATGATCACTTCATTGGCCTCCAGAGCTTCATTTCCGAATTTGTTTCTTACGATTTTCATTTGGTTTTCCCAGAAGTCGTTGTTGACCTTTCTGTATACCGGATGACAGTGTTTCTGGGGAATAATTTTTGCGAAAGCATTCATCCACTCCCAATTGAAAACATGGCCAGCCAGCATAATAATATTTTTACCCTCTGCTTTAGCATCATGGAAGACTTCCTGGTTGATGTGCTGCATTCTGACCCTTGATTCGGTTTCAGAAATACTGAAAGATTTAATGGTTTCTACAAGATAGTCAGAAAAATTAAGATAAAATTTCTTTCTTATTATTCTAATCTCTTCATCCGATTTTTCAGGAAAAGAGTTTTTTAAATTTTGTGTGATCACTTTCTTTCTATATCCTACCAGAAAATAATTTAGGAAAAAGATAACGTCCGAAAAAATATACAATACTTTGAGCGGAAGCTTAGAAATGAAATATAATATTTTGATTAGGAAATTCATAAAACATGCAAATTTAGTGATAATAAAATTATGGTTCTATTTTTGCTTGCAATAAGTAATATTTTTTTTATTTTTATGTTATGAAAAAATTGTCGATCATAGCCTTTTTGGGATTAAGCGTACTTGCTTTTGCCCAGGAAACCAAAAATCAGCCGGAAGCAAGAAAAAAAGATAATGCTTTGCTGGTAAAAACCGATCATGCAGAACTGGATGCGAAGAAGAAAGCAGGTGAGGAAAAGGCAAAACTTCCTAAACCTTATGATCCGAAAGCCAATGCCGAAGCTGATATCAATAAACTGATTGCTCAGGCTAAAAAAGAAGGAAAGAACATTATGATACAGGCTGGTGGAAACTGGTGTATCTGGTGCCTCCGTTTTAATAATTTTGTACAGAATACTCCAGAATTGAAGGAAACCGTAGATAAAAACTATTTATATTACCACCTGAATTATTCGCCGGATAATAAGAATGAAAAAGTTTTTGCTAAGTATGTAGATATTAATGAAAAGTTGGGTTATCCTTTTTTCATTGTTTTAGATCAAAACGGAAAAATAGTTCATGTCTTAAAAGACAGTTCAGTTCTTGAAGAAGGAAAAGGATACAGTAAGGAAAAAGTACAAGAGTTCTTTAATCAATGGGCTCCTAAGTCATAAAAGTAAAACCGGGAAAATTTCCCGGTTTTACTTTTTTGTAGCATTTTTCATAAATATTAAAATAAAAAGCATTTTTCTAAATTTTATTATTTATACACTGTTTTATCTGTTATTTGAGAGCAAATAAGGATTAAAACACGAAATCTCAGTTATTGAGCAATTTTGATTTATATTGTGTCTAAATTTAAATCAATAACTTATGAGTAATTTACTAGTTAAGTCCACAATGGTGGAAATGAGATCTCTTTCAGCTTCTGAAATTAATGATTTGGAAACAGGTGTCATTTCTGGATTTTTATTATTAGGATATTATGAAAAAGGAGATACATCTGCACCCATTCCCTATTATTTGTCTTTTACAAGTTCAGGAGATGATGGGGGAAGTGTAATAGAAGTTGGGAATATAAAGCTAGAACATATATTTATTGGAGATTTTTCTTATAAATATTTTGGAGATTTCAGCACATTTATTGGATCTCATTACAAAAATGATCACATTGTGGTCATTGATGCGGAAATAGATTTGCTTAATGGAACCGTAGCTGTTCCGGATGGCTGCACATTAAAATTTGAAAACGGAAGGTTTAAGAACGGAACACTTACCAACTGTAAAGATATTATTGCTGATGAAAAAGCTTTTATTTTTGATAATGTATTAGTAGATGGGCTTGCCTCAGTAAATGCAGAATGGTTTGGGCTTAATGAAAATAATCCCGATAACTCACAATATTTACGAAACGCTATAAAAAGTCCTAATAAATATTATCCTTCACATAGGGTAATAAATATCGGAGAAGGTATTTTTAAATTTAACGATGAAATTAATGTTTCATCCTGTATGATTGTAGGAGCATATCCTTCTCAAAAACTGAATGGTAGGGCAACAAACGATTATAAAACGACACTTTTTTATCAAGGAAATGATATTTTTTTGTATACACAAGCCACTGAACATATGCAATTCGGTCATACAACATTATATATGAGAAATATATCTGTGGCAGGGCTGGGTTCTAACACGGGAAGTACTGGTCTGGCTGTTATAGACGATGCATCAGTAAATATTGTAGATTGTGAATTCAGGAATTTTCATTATGGCTTGAGACTTTCAGTTTTAATATCTTCGAAATTTATCAGTACAGATTTATCGGAAAATCATATCGCCATATATTATTATAAAAATTTGAAAAGTACCAGTACTTCAACAATTTTTTCAAACTGCTATATTTTTGATAATGACTATCATTTTAAAAACGATGCATCTGCTGTTATTAACTGTAATTTTGACAATTGTATTTTCGAAAGCAGTAGGATCCAATCATTCTTAATTGATCCTACGGCTACTTCTATAGCTGATGCTGACAAAAATATCTTTACATCTTTATCGTTTATCAATTGTTATTCTGAGAATAATAACAGTTCATCTGCCAGAAAGAGTGCTGATATTGAGATTTTACCTTTTGACGGTGTCCAAAATTTCAGATTATCTTCTGTTAACTGTATGTGGTTTGGGTTTAATGCAACACAAGACTATTCAGATTTTATTAAAATTTCGTCAGGGGCATGGTTTTCTTCGGGTGATACTTTCGGGAGATATCGTAGTATTATGGAAGTTAATGATGAAGAATTACAATTAGGAAAGATCAATGTATCCTTTAGTTCAATGGCGATAGATAGCTTTATGAATTTAATTTCACCTAACAGCGTAATCTCTGAAGAAACCAGAAAATATTTGTATATAAATGCTTTTTCCTTCGAAAAGCAAAGACTTGCATCTATTCAGCCTTTCATAAATATTTCAGTATCCGAAAACGAATATCCTGATAACGGAATTTCTGTTGATAAGAATACTGAACAAACCATCAATACTACTGTTTTAAAAACCCATAACAATGGATTTGCCAGAATTGATGATAATAATGTATTTTCTTTTGGTGCAAAGAGAAAAATGGGCAGTACAGTAAATGCAATTTCTCTTCCCGTAAATGATGTTCATGCTGCAATAGAAAAATCTTCATCAGAACAGGGATATATTAGGTTTATCAGGAATAAACCTGGAGGTTCATCAAAAGTGGTGGCGGATTTTTGCATGGATTATTCAGCGAATGGAAATGAATCTTCAGATTGGTGGAAATCTACAACTCTTTTAATGATAGAATCTCTGCATAATCTTCCGGAAACACCACTTCCTGATATCATGTATTATAATTATGGCGATGAGAAATTTTATTTCATTAATGGTTTTACAGGTAAATTAGTTGACGGGAATGGTTACCCTCCGGCTAAATCTAAAGGCACAACTGCTCAACGACCTGTTCCATCCTTAGAATTTGAAGGATTTGAATATTATGATAAAGATTTAAAAAAGAAAATTTTATGCAACGGTATTGCTTGGGTGAATATTGATGGTACAGTTTTGTAAAGGAAATCTTAATATAGATAAGGAAAAACCGGAAAAATTTCCCGGTTTTTTATTTACAACAGTTTCCTGATCCAGCTTAATTTTTTTTCAGAATACGGAGGATATTTGATATTAGGTTCACCCCAGGTCGCTTTTTCCAGAATAGATTTTTGATGGGAAAAAGCCTCAAAGCCATATTTTCCATGGTAATTTCCCATACCGGAAGCTCCAACTCCTCCAAATGGAAGCCTGTCGTTGCCCAAATGCATAATGACGTCATTGATACATCCGCCACCGAAAGAGAGTTTTGCGGTGAAAGCTTCTTTTTCCTCAGAATTCCTTGTGAAAAGATAAGCAGCAAGTGGTTTTTCCTGCTCCAAAATACTGTTTAAAACCAGATTGAAATTTGTAAAACCAATGACCGGGAGTATGGGACCGAAAATTTCTTCCTGCATGATATCATCTTCCCAGCTTATATTATTCAGAAGAGTAGGCTCTATATATAATTTGTTTTCATCCGAATTTCCACCAAAATAGATTTTCTCCTTATCGATAAGTTTCAGGAGTCTGTCGAAATTTCTACGGTTGATAATTCTTGTATAGTGTTCAGCATCCGGGCTGTATTGAAATTCTGTTATATATTTTCTCACCATTTCTAAAAACTGCTCATGTATGGATTCTTCAACAAGCAGATAATCCGGAGCTACGCAGGTTTGTCCGGCATTTAAAAATTTGCCCCAAACGATTCTCTTGGCAGCTATTTCAAGATCTGCATCTTTGGTGACAATAGCAGGAGATTTTCCACCCAATTCAAGAACGACGGGCGTTAAATGTTCCGCAGCAGCTTTATAAATGATCTTTCCAACTTTTGTACTACCGGTGAAAAATATTTTATCAAATCTTAGTTTTAAAAGTTCCGTAGTCTCATCAATACCGCCTTCATATGCATACAGGTATTCGGGAGGAAAGTTCTCGTTGATAAGTTTTGACATCACTTTCATGGTATTTTCTGCAATTTCGCTTGGCTTTAAAATACAGCAGTTTCCGGCTGCCAATGCAGCAATCACGGGAGAAAGTGATAGTTGATAAGGATAATTCCATGCACCGATAACCAAAACACAGCCTAAAGGTTCCGGATGGATACTGCTTTTCCCAATCTGGTTGGATAGATTGGTCCTTACACTTTTAGGTTTTGAAAGTGAGTTTATATTTTTAAGATAATAATCAATATCATTCAGAACAAACGAAAGTTCTGTGGTAAAAGTGTCAAATTTAGACTTGCCAAAATCCTGATGAATAGCTTCACACATGAGATCTTCATTCTTTATAATAAGATCCCGCAGTTTTTCAAGATACATTTTTCTGAACTTGATATTCTTTGTCTGATGGGTTTTGAAAAATGCTTTCTGACTGGAGACAACTTCCTGAATTTCCATAAAATCAAATTTCAGGAAGTACAGCAAATTTTCGGCCTAAAATTACATAATATTTCTCACCGCAATTTTTACGGGATGATACAGCAGTAAAGTAAACGCTGTAATTAATGCCAGCCAGAATAATCCGGTAAAAATTTCCATATTGGAAAGGAGAATGGACTGCGCTGTAATTTTAACTTTAAAAGCACTTGCCGTAATGGATAAGGATTCATTGACGGGAAGTTTAGATAAATTACTGCCAAAAATCTGATTCCACTGGCTGTAGAAAATGGGATTTGTATCCGTTAAATTAAAGCTTAAAGTATCAGAATGTTTTAATGTTAAAAACAACATCAGATTCTGCATCAAAGCATACCCAATGGCTGTGGTCCAGAAACGGGTGGTAGTTCCTAAGGCCGTAGCATTGGCAAAATATTGCTCCGGCATTCCCGAGATTAAAAAGAAAACCAAGGGTGTAAACAGTAATCCCTGGGCAATTCCCTGAAGAAAAAGAGGCGGACAGATCGTAGAAAGGGTAGTATCAGGATAAAAAGTATAAGTAAACCATGCACAATCTACCGCCAGCAACAGAAACCCTGTAAAGAATACCATTCTTGAGGAAACACCTTTCATCAGGCATATTCCTGAAAGCACCACACCCAGCAAAGTCCCGGCTACATTCCAGTATTGAATATTCACAATATAATCCCAGGGCCATTTCCAGACAATTGCCATAATACTGTACACATTATTCAATCCCGAGCGGATGAGATAAAAAATAAAGAACAGGATCATTCCGGCAACAACATTTTTTGAGCTGAATACTTCAAAATGAAAGATCGGTCTTTTGGAGTTTCTCTGTTTAAGCATAAATAACCCTCCTGAGAGAAGGAAAATAAAAAGGCACATAATAATGGTGTCAGACTCAAACCACATCAGCCTTTTCCCATAAATAATGGCATAACCACCAGACTGAAGACTTGCCCACAACAGGAACCAGCTTGTAATGTCTAGCTGGTAAAGAGGCATCTTAGGAAAAAATCTGTTGGTATTGAACAGAGCAATCCCGATGATAAGGACAAAAATGTGAAAGTACACCATCATTAAAATCATGTGCTGGAAATCATAGTTTTCAATGCTGGATTTCAGTAATGATGTGGTAACAGTTCCACCGGTCAGCATGATCGTATACATGAAAAGATAAGCGATTACTTTTGCATGCTTTGTTTTTAACTCAGCAATGATCAGTGGAAGGAAGATCGCACCTTCCATAAGCCCGAAAATACCTTCCAGAAAGCGTATAACCAGAATAACCTGATAATTATTGGTTACCGATAAAACATAAAGAATGATCACAGAAATGGAGGACATAAGAAGAATGTAATATTTCACGCTGAAATAAGCCATAAACCGCTGTATAACCAACAAGGTGACCACAAAGGTTCCGTACATCAAAATCATTAAATACTGAATGTCATCCGAATCTACATCCATAAAAGAAGAGGTGAAGGCACTGTTGGAGTGCAAAATGGATAACAACATCAGGTGTGGAAATAAGGCCAGCACCAGAAGTGGCAGTTTCAGCCACTGGGGAACCCATTTATGATAAACTGTATTATGCTGCATGAGGATCTGTAAGTGTAATCATTTGTATAGAAGATGTATCTATATGTTTTTTGAGAAATAAAATGCGAAAAGACAAAAGCACAGGTTGTAAAAAAAGTAAAAGGTAAAATGACAAATACTAAAGTGTAAACGATAGTTTGTCTCTGCAGTTATGTCTTTCCGCTAAATAATCTAATCTGGCAATTTTTATGATGTATGATTTGAAAATGCGCTGGTGTGATTATTAAAGTAACTTCTTCATTCATATCTCTCGACTCTAATAGGTTCACACCCTCACACTTTCTAACTCAAAACATTCACACTATATCTTTTTTGCGCTTACCAGAACATTCATTCCGGAAAGCAGTTTTTCGTTATTTTGATTGTTGTCCAGAATAATTTTCACTGGGAATCTCTGTTCGATTTTGACAAAATTTCCTGTTGCATTATCCGGTTTTACTAGTGAAAACTGAGAACCTGAAGCAGGCGAAACCGAAACTACTTTTCCTTTAAATTTAATGTCAGGATAAGCATCTGCCGTGATCGTAACTTCCTGTTTTGGGTCTATCTGTCCGAGTTGGGTTTCTTTATAATTGGCAATGATCCATTTTTCTTTGCTCACAATCTGTACAAGCGCCTGGCCTTCTTTGATCAGCTGTCCTTCCTGGATGGTCTTTTTCCCGACCCAGCCGTCATAAGGGGCAGTAATTACAGTATAGGAAAGAAAAAGTTGAGCATTATTCAGGCCTGCAGAACTCTGCTGGATCTGGCTTTTGACCGGTGCAATTTTAGTTTGCTGTTCGCTGGCACCTGCTCTTACTGCATTTTTCTGCTGTTCCAAAGCTAAAAGATTGGCTTTTGCCTGTTCATAAGAAGACTGTACGTTTTCAAACTGCTGTTCCGTTGCTGCATCTTCAGAAACCAGGTTTTTATATCTTTTAAAATCCTGTTCCGTTCTCCATATATCAATTTTTGCGGAAGCAATTTTGGCATCGATGATTTTTGTATCGCTTTCCTTTGTATTGACGCTGCTTTGTATAGTGGTAATATTTTCAGCATTTGCATGAAGCCCTGCCTCAGCTATTTTTACCTGATTGACGAATTCCCTGTTGTCTATTACGATCAGTGTGTCCCCTTTATGAACAAACTGATTTTCCTCAAACCTTATAGTTTTGATAAATCCGGAAACTTTACTGGAAACAGGGGTGATATACTGCTCGATCTGCGCATCATTTGTAGTCACATTTTTTCTTGAGAATAGATAGAAACTTACCATTCCCGTGATGCCGCTGATGATCAGGATCCAGGCTAGCAGGGTGATCGTTTTGTTGATTCTTTTTTCCTTTTGTGTCAGTTGTTTCTTTGCCATAGTTTTTTATAAGTTTCCAATCGTGTACTGGAGTTGGTAATATTTTAGTTGTCGATTTATTTTTACAGAGATAAGATTGGATTCTGCCTCCAGATAAGCATTGTCTGCATCGATGAGTTCCGTGATAAGGCTTAGTTTATTGGCGTATTTTGTTTTTACAATACGGTAGTTTTCTTTGGCCTGGCCAATTGCTTCTTCGGCGATTTTTACTTTCTGATCGGTTTCTTCAAACTTTTTGTAGGCTTCGTACACGCTGTGTCTTACTTTCTCTTCGTTTTCCTCAATCTGAAGTTTTGCCAGGTCAATATTTTCTCTGGCTTCCTGCATTTTGTACTTGTTTTTATACAGGTTTTCGATAGGATAGGTAAGATTTACACCCAGCATTCCCAAACGGTAGGCATAAGGCTCGGGAGGGAAAAACATCATATTCGGGTACTTGATGAAATATTCTCCGCCAGCTGTAATTTTCGGTAAATAATTTGCTTTTGTGATTTTCTGATCTAATACTTTTAATAAAAGATTTTTATGCGTCATATCAACAGATTCATTTTTATTTAAAGCAGTTTCCGTTAATTCATCGATATAAGGAACTGATGCCTTGTCTGAGATCAGATCTTCTGTATCCACATGCATTTCCTGGTTTTCAGGAAGAGAAAGAATAGTTTTCAGCTGATGTTCCGCAATCTGGATGTCATTATCCAGTTCCGTCCAGCTCATTTTATGATTGGAAAGCTGTAAAGACGTTCTTAGAACTTCATTTACAGTGACAACGCCATTCGCTTTTAAAGATTTTACCTGTTTGATATTAACAGAGTCTTCCTTCATTTTATCATCAATAAGGCTCTGCTGCTCTTTTAAATGATGGATCTGCAGAAAGGCTGTGATAATCTCCATTTTCAGTTGTCTTTCATCCAGATGGGTTCTCAATGTGGAGATTTCAGTGTCAATGGCTGCTTTTTTCTCTGTATTTTTAATTTTCCCACCCATATACACCGGAATGGACGCCGACAGTGTAAAATCGTACATTCCATTGATAACATCATACTTTGTGGCTTTATTGAAAAAGCCGTTCTGATGCTGGAAAAGATTCGTTACCTGGTTGTAACTTGTGTGGAACTCAACATCCGGAAGTTTTTCCATTGCAAGATCTTTCTCTTTAGTGACCGCCATTTCCTGTTTTAAATGACTGATCTGAATGTTTTTGTTGTTTTTTAAACCGGTCTCTATTGCCTGTTGAAGGCCAAGATGCCGGTAATCGATCATTTGTGAGTGTAAAAAACTGCCGCTAAGCAGTAAGCACAACGCCATGCACTGATATACGCAAGCGTTAAATATCATATTCATAATTTAATTAAAGAATTTTTGCTATATTGATTTTGATGTTGCAAAGTTACGGCGCGCACAGTCGGAGCTGATTTGTGAAAACAGAAAAAGATTTGCTCATTTACGCCAATTCAGAATTTTCTTCATACCTTTATTTGATGAATGACAGTCATTTTAAAGCAGTAGAAGATGATGATGCTGAATTTTATGTGTACAATGTGCTCACAGGAGATGTCACAACAGATATTCACCATCACAGTTCTGCCCAGTTAGTCTACGCAGAAGGAGGAATTGTCCATGTTTTTACAGACCTCAAGCATTGGTATCTTCCCGCAAGATGTTTTATGTGGATTCCGGCCGGAACACCGCATTATCTGTTTTCGACCAGTCCCAAGGTAGATCTTTATAATTTTTATTTCAAAAAAGAAGAAAATGAAAATGGCTTTTTTGATGAAATTAATATCTATTCTGTCAGTCATCTTCTCAGAGAAATGATTTTATACACTAAAGACTGGGATGGGAAAATCACAAAAAATGACGGTTCTAAATATTATTTTCTTAAAGCTTTAAAAGGAATTCTCCCGGAAAAAAGAGATAAAAAGCTGGCATTCCCGGTACAGCACCCATTTCCAAAAGATGAAACCCTTCTGAGGATCGCAAAGTATATCCATGACAATCTGGAAAAGCCATTGACAATTGAATCTACAGCGAAAGAATTCGGAATGAGCACGAGAACCCTTTCCCGGAAATTTAAAGAGATTTTAGGCATGAACTACGTTCGTTTTTTGCGTGCATTAAGGATCACACGTTCATTAGAATTAATGCTGGAAGGAAAATACAACATGTACGAAATAGCCATGATGGTAGGCTATAACAGCCTGTCTTCCTTCAGCAATATCTTTAAAAAAGTAATCGGAGTACCGCCCAGTGAGTATCAGCAGAAATTGAGAGGGGGAGAGTAGATTGTATTGGTGATTTCGGAGCCTCAGTCACCCATTTTATTGACTGCTATCTTAGCCCCGATAGAAACGGTTACGTTGGCTAAGCGGCTACGCGAGGAGTATGATTGGATAGCGGGATTAAGCTTTTCATAAACAAAAAAACCACTTCAAAAGAAGTGGTTTATATATTTGAGAAAATCTCTTTAGAATCTTAAGCTTCTTCAGAAGGAGTTTCTTCTACTACTTTAGCTTTAGGAGCAGCTGGCTTAGGAGCTTCTACAGGAGCGTCAGATACGATGTCGAATTCGAAGTTGTACTCAACATTTCTGTGTAATCTGATGTTTGCAGTTACTTTACCAGTTCTCTTAATAGTGTTTCCTGGAATTTTGATGTATTTCTTCTCTACAGAAACTCCAGCTTTAGCAAGAGCAGCAGAAAGATCTGCGTTGTTGATAGATCCGAATAACTTGTCACCAGAACCTACTTTTGCAGGAATAGTGATAGAAGTTTTCTTTAATTGATCTACTACACCGTTAGCAGCAGCGATTAATTTAGCTTCTTCTTCTTTTCTAGCTTCTAAAGTAGCTTCTAGAGCTGCTTTGTTTTTAGGAGTCGCTAAAAGTGCAATTCCTTGAGGAAGTAAGAAGTTTCTAGCATAACCTGGCTTTACGCTTACTGTATCGAATTCAAGACCTAAGTTTTCTACGTCTTTTTTTAGAATAATGTCCATTGTTGTTGTCCGTTTTTAGTTTTAGAGTGAAGAATCAAGATGATATGTCTTTATCTTTTATCTAAAAATCGTTAGAATTAAATTATTTATTCAGCAACAAAAGAAGAGGTTGCCCTCTTCTTTTATTTATTTTTTTGTCTTATTTCAATAAGTCAGCTACGTAAGGTAGTAAAGAAAGGTGTCTTGCTCTTTTGATAGCAGCAGAAACTTTTCTTTGATATTTTAAAGAAGTTCCAGTGTATCTTCTTGGTAAGATTTTACCTTGCTCGTTTACGAACTGTAATAAGAAGTCAGCGTCTTTGTAATCAACGTGCTTAATTCCGTATTTTTTGAATCTACAATATTTCTTTTCAGATTTTGTATTGATGTCAAGTGGAGTAAGGAATTTTACTTCTGATTCTCCTCCAGCTGAGGCTTGTTTAGCCATTTCGTCTATTGCCATGTCTTGTCTTTTTTAAAAAATAGGGTTAATAATTAAGCTCTAGCCGCTTTGATTTTAGTTCTTCTAGTTACAGCGTACTCAACAGCATGCTTGTCAAGTTTTGTAGTCAGGTAACGGATTACTCTTTCGTCACGTTTGAATGCTAATTCTAAATCAGCAACTACAGTACCTTCCCCTTTAAACTCGATTAAAGTGTAGAATCCGTTCTTTTTTAATTGAATCGGATAAGCTAGTTTTTTTAATCCCCAGTTCTCTTTGGCAACGATTTCACAGTTCTTTTCTTTTAAAAGATCTTCAAATTTTTTCACTGCTTCCTCTACCTGAGCGTCAGATAGAACGGGAGTTAAAATGAAAACAGTTTCGTAATTGTTCATAATGTTAAATGAATTTGTTAATTATTTCGAGGTGCAAAATTAGAGAATATATTTATAATATGCAATAGTTATGGGGAAATAGTTGCCAGTTGTCGGTTGCTGATTGATAGTCTTTTAATTCAAAGCTGGTCTTTAAAACTCAAAAAGGAGCATTTTCAAATCACTGCTACTTTGTTTTGTAATTCAAACGGGTAACCAGAAACTAGCAATAGTTAATCCTTATCTCTGATTTCAGTCAAGAAGTTCACTTTAATCACATCATATAAAGAATGTCTGCTTACCAGAATAGAAGCAATGGAAGAAACCATTCCTGCCAGCATCAGATGAAATATCAATGAATGTCTGTCCGTCATTTCCAGTACAATAATAGCAGATGTAAAGGGAGCTCTGGTAATTCCGGTAAGAAAAGCGACCATTCCTGCAAGAACAACTACATTGGTTTCATTAGGCGTTAAATGAATCGCTCCGGAAATGACAGATCCTATGCTCGCACCGGCTGAAAGGGCAGGAGCAAAAATCCCACCCGCACCTCCTGAAGTGAAAGAAAGGGCAGGGCCAAGCATCCTTAACACCGGAACATACCAATCTTCATGCTTATCCCTGGTAAAAAGAACCCTTTCCATAATTTCTTTTCCGGATCCAAGGATCTCCCTGTTGATGAAATAAGCAATAGAAGCAATCAATAGGGCACATAATATCAGGAAAATAACATTCGCCTTATCAGTCTTAAGTTTTCTTTTCTTCCAGTCATTCATCTTGAGCATGGTTACGGAAAGCTGACTGGCAAGGATTCCGGCAATTCCGGCAACAAGAATAATAGGAAACATCACCATTAAAGAAACATCATTCGTTTTTGGATATCCTAAGTATAAATATGATCCTGCCAAAGTTTGAGCCGTTAAACCCGCAATGATTACTGCGGTAAATAAAGCCGTCTTGAAATAATTAATGTGAGTTTTAGAAAGCTCCTCTACAGCAAACACGATTCCACCCAAAGGGGTATTAAATGCTGCTGCAAGTCCAGCTGCTGCACCCGTCATAATCATGTTTTTCTTTGATATTTTCGGCCACCAGTGAGGAAGGTATTCATTTACTTTTCTGAATACAGAACCGGCAATCTGGATGGTGGGTCCTTCACGTCCGACAGCGCCGCCTCCAATAACCAAAATAACGGATGACAAGATCTTAAAAATGATAATTTTTAAACTGAGAAGATTTCTGATCTTAGTATGTTCCTTTGGATTGGCCAGTTCTACAGCTGCCATCACCTGAGGAATACCGCTGCCTTTCGCATAAGGGGCAAATTCTTTTACCAGCCACCACGAAAGGACAAAACCTATTGGGGCAATGATAAAGATCATCCAGCCATGCCAATTCATAATAAAATTCAGCAGATGCTCTCCCCAGGCAAATACTTTGGCATACATGACCGCAAAGAAACCTGTGATCACAGATCCTATCCAGAAAGGAATCGCCTGCAGCAGATTGTTTTTCAGCTGCTCATTGCGGATGTTATCAAAAGACTTTTTAAGGCTTTTTTGGAGAAGAGAGAAAATTTTCAGCATTTGTGGACTTTGAAATTTATCTGAAAAATATAAAAATTAGATGGTATTTAAAAAATTATGTTCAAGAAAGATACAAAGTTGAGATACGGAAAAGAAAAAAGCTTCCCACAGGAAGCTTTTTATATTGTATTGATAAAATATCAGGCAAATCCAAAAAGGAAAATACCGCTGATAAAGTAAGTTAATAATAGAATAAGGATAAAAATAAGGTTAATATTCCTTAAGGCAAACTTCTTCCTGCTCTGCAGAACCACTGCTTCAATGATAATGAAAAGTAGCCATATTGCATGAAATATCGCCATAAATATAAGGAATGCCACTTCTTCCCAGCTGCCCTTTCCTGTATTTATTGCAATAACAAAACAGATTGTTCCAAGTATAAAAACAGCAAGACGATTCGTGATGTGTTTTTTTACATTTTGATCACCTGGATCAGGTTTACTGATCTTTTTTTTACCGTCGTCCTGTTTGATCTCGAACAGCTCTCTCAGTTCGGAATTCATTCTTTCTGCTTATTGTATAAGGCCACAAAGAATGGTAATAAACCAATAAAAGCAATCAGGTTCAAAACACCAAATAATCTAAATAAGTTCATCGAATAGAAATCGAAAAAACTCATAATAATCTGAATAAGATCGATCAGGATAATAGCTCCAAGAGAAATTATAGCAAGTAATGTTGCGTTTTTCATCCTTATTTAGATTATTGGTTAATATTGTTATATTTCTGTATTCAGATCCCAGTTCTGAAGATAATCGTGAACATGTTTCAGCATCATTCCGCCTAAAGATCCATCTACCACTCTGTGGTCATAAGAGTGAGACATAAACATCAGCTGACGGATAGCAATTACATCACCATCTTTAGTTTCAAGAACTGCCGGTTTTTTAACGATCGCTCCGATTGCCATAATTGCCACCTGAGGTTGAGGAATAATTGGCGTACCCATAAGGTTTCCAAAGCTTCCTACATTAGAGATCGTATAAGTTGCTCCCTGAGTGTCTTCCGGTCTTAGTTTTTTATTTCTTGCTCTGTAAGCCAGATCGTTAATAGCTTTTGCAAGACCTGAAAGTGACAATTGGTCAGCATTTTTAATAACTGGAACGATTAGGTTTCCATCTGGTAAAGCAGTTGCCATACCGATATTGATGTTTTTCTTTTTAATAATGTTGTCCCCATTTAAAGAAACATTGATCATTGGGAAATCCTGAATAGCTTTCACAATAGCTTTCACGAAAATCGGCATGAAAGTAAGTTTTTCGCCCTCACGTTTTTCGAAGATATCTTTATGCTTGTTTCTCCATTTTACAACGTTGGTAACGTCTGTTTCAATGAAAGAGGTCACGTGTGGAGCAATTTGTTTTGCTTTCACCATGTTTTCAGCAATGATCTTTCTCATTCTGTCCATCGGGATGATCTCGTCACCTGCTGCCACAGAAACGGTAGAAGCTGGTGCTGAAACCGGAGTTTTTGCGGCTACAGGAGCTGCTGCTTGTGTAGAAACCGCTTGTTGAGCCGGTTGGTTTCCTCTATTGGAAACGTAGGCTAATATATCTTCTTTTGTAATTCTTCCTTCTAAACCACTTCCTTTAATAGATTTCAGTTCAGTTTCAGAAATGTTTTCCTGCTGAGCAATAGATTTTACAAGAGGTGATAGGTAAAGGTCTCCTGAAAATTCTACATGTGAAGTAGCCGTAGGGTTTAGAGGCTCTTCGATGGCTTTTAATGTATCGGCATCCGGAGATGAAGCAGGAGTTTCAGTTTTCACTTCTTCTGAAGCTGTATTTCCGCCTTCTCCTTCAATTTCTAAAATAGCAATGGCTTCACCCACTTTAGCAACTTCGTCCTTCTGTTTCAGGATCTTTACAATTTTCCCCGAAACTGGTGTCGGAACGTCTGAATCTACCTTATCTGTTGCAATTTCTACTACGGAATCATCCTCTTTTACATTATCACCTTCATTAAATAACCAAGTGATAATTGTCGCTTCCATAACACCTTCTCCCATGGAAGGAAGCAATAATTTGTATTCTGCCATTTTTAATTTTTAGATTTTGACAAATATATAAAAAAAATCGGTTTTTTTATGAAATATATAATCTTAGACGAATTCAACGTAAATATTCTCGCCTACATTGAGCCCAAACAGGCTTTTGGCCCCGTTTTTCTTGCTCCCTTTATAAATGGTAAGCTCCAATAGCTGACTGTCATTGAAGATCGCTGCAGACTGTCCGTGGAATTCTGTTTCCCTGTCCCAGTCAGAAACCACTTCCGTATGACTTGAAAATACTCTTGAAAGTGTTAAATTTCTGAATTTTATAGTAAAACCTTCATTGCCTTTACCACTGCTTTCAAAAAAGTCTTTACTGATATTTGAGATTATATTTCCGAAATTATCAATATAGGTTACTTCGCCAATGATCATCTTTTCAGATTCATTGAAAACCGGTTTTGGAAACAAAAGCTGTTTTACATGATCTATTTTCCTTCCTATAACTTCCGGAAGCCCACCGTTGGCCAGATGCACAGCTGCAGGAACAAAAACATCGGTTGACGTAAAGTTGACTACATCATCAAAACGGCTGTTTAAAGTGATCTCGTAAATAGCTTCAGGTTTTATATCAAAAAACAGAAGGCTTAAAAGGCCGTTATCGGCTGCCAGAAAATAATAGCCGTCTGCTTTGTAAAGTATATTTTTTCTGGATCTATGGTAAAAACTGTCTACAGACAGGATGTGAATAGTACCTTTAGGGAAATATTTATATGCATTCCGAACAATATAAGAGGTCTGTATAAGATTGAATGCCGGGATATCATGGGTTATATCAACAATATTTACCTCCGGATTTAGAGACAGAATCTTGCCTTTCACAGCGGCTACTCTGTAATCTAAATTTCCGAAATCCGAAGTAAGGGTAATAATTGACATGAATTGATGGTAGAATAAATAGTGTTTACTGCAAAGTTATTTAAAATAAAAAGAAAGCCCGAAAGATTGTAGAAAAGAATTGATCTAAATTTGAAAAAAAGCTTTAATTTTAAAATCTAATAAAAATAAAGTACTGCATGTTCGAATTAACATATGATTTGGAAGATGTCGATGTAAAGACCTTCTATGGCGTTAATAATCAATATTTCAATCTATTAAAATCAAGCTTTCCTACGCTTAAGATCACCGGAAGAGATCATTTTATCTTTGCGATGGGTAATCAGGAGGCTTTGGATATATTTAAACTAAAACTGGATGATATTGTAAAATTCATCTCTGAAAACAATTCTATTGCTCTGAAAGATGTTGAAAATGTCCTTAATATCAAGGATGAGAATGAAAAACATCTGATTTTCGACCAGGATATTATTGTAAAAGGAGTCAATGGCAAGATCATCAAAGCCAAAACAACCAACCTTAAGAGACTCGTTAAAGAAACAGAGAAAAAAGATATGGTTTTCGCCATCGGACCTGCGGGAACGGGGAAAACATATACGAGTGTGGCTTTGGCTGCCAGAGCTTTGAGAGATAAAGAAGTTAAGAGAATTGTACTGACAAGACCAGCCGTGGAAGCAGGGGAGAGCTTAGGATTTCTTCCCGGAGACCTGAAGGAAAAGCTGGATCCTTATTTACAGCCTCTTTACGATGCCTTAAGAGATATGATCCCTCATGAAAAACTCGAAGGTTTTATGGAGAAAAAGGTTATTGAAGTGGCTCCGCTTGCTTTTATGAGGGGACGTACACTGGATGATGCCTTTGTAATTCTTGATGAAGCTCAAAATACAACACATGCTCAGATGAAAATGTTTCTCACCAGAATGGGAATGAATGCAAAGTTCATTATTACAGGTGACCCGACTCAGATCGATTTACCGCCAAAACAACAGTCGGGTTTGAAAGAAGCCATGAGAATTTTGAAAGATGTTAAAGAAATCGGATTTGTACACCTTACAGAAGAAGATGTTGTAAGACATCCTGTTGTAAAGAAGATCATTTTAGCGTATAACGAGGAAGACAAGAGACTGAAAGATTAAACTTTTATTCCTGATTATAAATAAATAGCAGAGAACTTCTTTCTTGTGAGAATTAATTTCATGAAAATTTGGTATTTTGAAAAAAAGGCTTAGTTTTGTGGCCGAACTAAAAGATAATCATGAAAAAAATTCTACTTATTGCAGCAGCGGCTGTTGTAAGCGCAAATCTCAGCGCTCAAGAAACAAGATTCGGGGTTAAAGCCGGTTACTCACTTTCTACTTTGAAATTTAAAGACGGAGGGAATTCTGAAAGTACAGATCCTTCACACACTTTTTATGCAGGTGCTTTAGTAGAGCATAAGCTAAGTGATAAATTTGCTCTTCAGGGGGAAGTTTTATACTCACCACTAGGAGGTAAGATTAATGAAAGAGTAGAAGATGAGGACGATGCAGGTACATTCTTTAATATTAAGAATAAAACGACTTTCGGAACTATTTTAATTCCGGTTTCTGCTAAATACTTTATTACTGAAGCCTTATCAGTTTCTGCAGGGGCAAGTTTCGGACTTATTATTTCTGCAAAAACGAAGACGGTAGCAGATCTTGGATTAGGAATGATTCCTGGATTTGAAATTTCTGCGGATGATGAAAGAGATATCAAAGATCAGACAAATACATTAAATATAGCTCCTTTCCTGGGTGCAGAGTATACATTGGAAAACGGCTTGTTCTTTGATGCAAGATACAATATGGGAGTTTCTAATTTAGCTAAGGATTCCGGAGACGGAAAACTGACTAACAGCTTCCTTCAGGTAGGTGTTGGTTTTAAATTCGGAGGAAACTAATTCTTTAAGAACTTATAAAAATACAGCGGGGCAATTTTGTCCCGTTTTTTTGTTATTGTAAATGTGCATTGTTAATTTTATGTTAATAATAAAATAATTAGTAATTTTGTGGTATCAATCAAACTATTTAAAATAATGAAAAAACTATTTTTACTAGGTGCTTTTGCGCTATTAGGTGGTGCGGCACAAGCGCAGGAAGGGTTTAAATTAGGTGGACATATTGGTATTCCTGTTGGTGATGCTGGTGATGCTTCTTCGTTTACATTAGGAGTGGACGCTGCCTACATGTGGAATATTACAAAAGGATTGGATCTTGGGGTTACCACTGGATATTCTCATTTCTTCGGAAAAGATAATTTTGATGATTTTGGATTTATTCCTGTAGCAGTTTCCGGAAAATACAGATTTTCTGGAGCGCCTATTTTTGTAGGTTTAGACCTTGGATACGGAATTTCCACAAAAGATGGGGTAGACGGTGGATTCTACGCTCAGCCTAAATTTGGATACCAAATGTCTAAAGGTGAACTTTATTTAGGATATCAGACGATCAGTAACAAGCGTGATTTTGGACCTTACAGAGTAAGCTGGAATGTTGGAGCAGTAAATATTGGCTACAATTTCTTCCTGAAATAAAAGATCATAAAATAATACATTGGACTCCGGCTTTTGGCCGGAGTTTTTGTATATACCATCTTAAATAAATATCTGATCTGATAGGGTATTTTAGATAGATCAGTATGTTTAATAAAGGATAGGAGAATAATTATCTCAATTTATAAATAAATGTTTAATTTTAAGACTAATTCCTTAAATATTAACGTTTTAAGATGTAAAGATTAATAATAATGACTATATAATTAGAAATTTGTAAAAACGTTAAATTTAAAAAGTTAAGTATATTTCTCTCCTGTTGATAAATTGTAGTTTTTTGATTCTAAATATTGTGAAATAATCAAAATGTCGTTATTGGTGCATTTTATTTCCGAAAAAACTCAATGTTGATCAATGATATTAATCACATTAACAAATTTTAATATTCGCAGAACCCACTGTAAATTTGCCCCCAGAAAGTATTAAAATTATTATAAAATGAAAAAATTAGTATTAGCTGGTGCTGTTGCACTTTTCGGTTTATCTAATGCTCAGATTGCAAAAGGAACAACTTATATTTCAGGACAAGTAGGTTATTCTCAAAAAGAGAACAATAATGACGATTCTAAAGTTGAAAGCTTTAAAGTTCTTCCAACTGTAGGATATTTTGTAGGAACTAACTTAGCTGTTGGTTTAGGTGTTGGTTATAAAAGTGACAAAACTACAGAAATTACAAATAATTCTCTGATTGTTTCTGAAGTTAAAAATACTGAATCTGCATTTGTTGTAGCTCCATTCGTAAGAAAATACTGGACTATTGCTGACAAATTATTTATCTTCGGTCAATTAGAAGTTCCAATGGAGTTTGGTCAAGTTAAAGAAGAAGGTACTTCAACTACAACTATCGGTGGTACAACTACTACTGCTTCTACATCTACAAAAGCTAACTATACTTCAATCGGAGTTAACGTTAAGCCAGGTTTGGATTATTTCTTGAACAAAAACTGGAGCATTGAAGCTACTATTGGTGAATTTGGATACAACACTTCTAAATTTGATACTGACGGTGCTAAAAGTGTAAACAACTACAAGTTCGGATTGAATCTTTCAGCTGTAACTTTCGGAGTTAAATATGTATTTGCTAAGTAATTAACAAACGCATTTGTAAAATAAGAGCCCTAAGATTTATTTTAGGGCTTTTTTTTATCCTTTAAAAACAATTTTAAATAAAATAATCATGAAAAAAATCTTATTAGCATCAGCTCTTGCTTTTTGCGCAGGAATCAATGCACAGACAAAATTCGGTGTAAAAGCAGGATATGCATTATCAAAACTAAACTCAAATGACGATCTTGATGCATTTGAGGGGATAAGCGGAGGCTTGAAATCTAAATCAGGTTTCTATGTAGGTGCCTTGGTAGAACATCAATTCAATAATAAATTTGCTGTACAGGGAGAAGTTCAGTATGCAAATCTGGGTGGAAAAGCTGAAGTTTCAACAATGGGAGTTACCGTTACAGAAAAATTCAATTTCAACAGAATTGTAGTTCCTGTAACTGCAAGATATTATGCTACTCCTGAACTTGGGGTATACGCAGGACCTTTTGTGAGTTTTAGAACAAACACTAAAGTAAATATTGACGTATCAGGAGGAATGGCAAATTCACAGGCTGTAAATGAAGGCGAGCAATTCCTGGAAAAGACCTTTGATGATAACCTTAAGTCTGCTGAATTCGGTTTGGTTTTAGGGGCAGATTATAACGTATACAAAGGATTATTTGTAGATGCCCGTTACAGTTTCGGACTAACGAATATGATTAAAGATCCTGTGAACGACGAAAAACTAAAGATGAATTTCTTCCAGATCGGATTAGGATACAAATTCAAATAAACTAAAAACTCTCAGAAATTCTGAGAGTTTTTTTATGTTTTTTATTTTAAGTAATGTTATTTGCCCATCATTCCGCCCATTCCCGGCATGTTTGGCATTTTGCTCATCATCTGCATCATCTGTTTTCCCTGTGGCCCCTGCATCATCTTCATCATTTTTCCCATCTGATCAAACTGCTTCATCAGCTGATTCACATCTTCAATCTTTCTTCCTGCTCCTTTTGCGATTCTCTGTTTTCTCTGAGAATTGATAATAGAAGGTCTTCTTCTTTCGTCAGGGGTCATAGAATAGATAATGGCTTCGATATGTTTAAAAGCATCATCGCTGATTTCAACATCTTTGATTGCTTTTCCAACGCCAGGGATCATTCCCATCAAATCTTTCATGTTACCCATCTTCTTGATCTGATTGATCTGCTTCAGGAAATCATCAAAACCGAATTCGTTTTTAGCAATTTTCTTGTGAAGTTTTTTGGCTTCCTCTTCATCAAACTGCTCCTGAGCTCTTTCTACTAAGGAAACAACGTCTCCCATTCCCAGGATTCTGTCTGCCATCCTTTCCGGATAGAAAAGATCCAAAGCTTCCATTTTCTCACCGGTAGAGATGAACTTGATCGGTTTCTCCACTACAGAACGGATCGTTAAAGCAGCACCCCCTCTTGTATCACCGTCTAGTTTAGTAAGAACAACACCGTCAAAATTTAAGGCCTCATTGAATGCTTTTGCTGTATTTACAGCATCCTGACCCGTCATGGAGTCTACTACGAATAAAGTTTCGTTAGGTTTAATGAAATAATGTACCGATTTGATCTCGTTCATCATTTGCTCGTCAATAGCAAGACGTCCTGCCGTATCGACAATCACTACATCATGACCGTTTGTCTTTGCAAAAGCGATTGCGTTTTCAGCAATAGTAGAAGGATTTGTGGAGCCTTCTTCAGTAAATACCGGAACTCCAATCTGGCCACCCAGTACTTTAAGCTGGTCAATTGCTGCCGGACGATAAACGTCACAAGCTACCAATAAAGGCTTTTTAGTTCTTTTTGTTTTTAAATAATGAGCCAGTTTTCCGGAGAAAGTGGTTTTACCCGAACCCTGAAGACCTGCAATAAGGATTACAGAAGGTTTTCCCGAAAGATTGATTCCTTCCTGAGAGCCTCCCATCAAATCTACCAATTCGTCATGAACGATCTTCGTCATCAGCTGTCCCGGAGTAAGGGAAGTAAGAACGTTCTGTCCTAAGGCTTTATCCTGAACTCTTTTGGTAAGATCTTTTGCAACTTTATAGTTAACGTCAGCATCTACCAGCGCTCTACGGATTTCCTTTACGGTTTCCGCTACGTTGATCTCTGTGATTTTTCCGCGTCCGGAAATATTATGTAGAGCCTTGTCTAATTTATCCTGTAAACTATTAAACATATGTATTGTAAATTATAGGTTTGCAAAAATAAGGAATTTTTGGGCATATCCAAAGTCTTACGATACGTAATATTATATATATAGAAAAAATGATAAAAATCAAATCATAAGGATATACGATAGAAAAAGTCTATTTTTGCGATCAGTTAAAATAAACCTTGGTATTGACAAGGTTGAAAATAAGATTATAATGAAATTAAATCCTAATATCCTGGTTACGGTATTATTTTTTTTAACATTTTTGATTCATTTTTCCCTTTGGAAATTTGTTTTTCACTTAGATGAGATTATTATTGTTAAATTTTATCTTTTTTTAAGTGTCATGTTTATGTTGATGATTACAATGATTATTTTAATCAATAGGGTAGTACCTGAATTTTTAGGCTTGGCTGTGATTGGCTTAATTCTTTTAAAATTTGGATTAATGTACTTAATCAGGAAGAAATTGAACTTTGAAGTGATTCCAGGCTATAAATTTCATTTTATCATCCCCTATTTTGTCCTGACAACACTGCTTACATACTATGCAATCAAGCTGATTAATCATGACAAAAAACAGTAAAATTATTTATTGAAACTAGAAAAATTATTATATTTTTGCACAACGAAAAAAACCTATCAATGTTTAAGAAATTCGCAGTTTTATTCTACAGTATTTTTGTATTAAACTTAGTGTCCGCACAGCACGGTGAGGCTACTACTGGAACGGCTCCTGTTCAAGAGCTTTCAGAAAAAGACAAAGTAAGTAAAGAAAACAAAGAGTACATCGATCATCACTTGTTGGATGCTCACGACTTTACATTGATGGTAGATAAGGAAGGTCACCACATCGGTTTCCCTCTTCCTGTTATTTTTTATGATAACGGTTTTCATGCTTTCATGAGCAACAGTAAAGAAGGCTTTATGCACGGTGAAACTACTGAAGTAGATGGTTCTTATTACAAACTGCACCATGAGAAAATTTTCAAAACGGATGCAGCAGGAACTTTAACGATTGGTGAAGACGGTCATCCTACTAATGAGAAACCGTTAGATCTTTCTATTACAAAAAGTGTACTTATTATTATATTGGTATCTATCTTTATGTTGTTGCTGTTTGGTGGAATGGCTAAATCTTACAAAAAATCTGTGGTTCCTACAGGAGCTGCAAGATTCTTGGAGCCGTTAATTATTTTCGTCAGAGACGAAGTAGCAATCCCGAACATCGGTCACAAGTATAAAAGATTTATGGGTTATTTATTAACTGTATTCTTCTTTATCTTGTTTCTTAACGTATTAGGATTAATGCCTTTCGGAATTAATGTTACAGGTAATATTACCATGACATTCTTCCTTGCAATTCTTACTTATTTAATTACGACATTCTCTGCTAATAAAGATTATTGGAAACATATTTTCTGGATGCCGGGAGTTCCTGTACCAATGAAACTGATCATGTTGCCGATTGAATTATTAGGAACTATCACCAAACCTTTCGCATTGATGATTCGTCTTTTTGCTAACATGACAGCAGGACACATCGTAGTAATGAGTTTGATCGGGCTGATCTATGTGTTTAAGAATTTTGCAGCAGGTGTTGCATTCCCGTTCTTAACGTTAGTGATCTATTTATTAGAAGTATTAGTAGCATTCTTACAGGCTTATATCTTTACAATGTTATCAGCTTTGTTTATTGGAATGGCAGTACAGGAGCACGAGCACGAACATCATGCGGCTCACTAATTGAAATTGTAAATTAAAGTAAAACAAATTTTTTAAAATTATATATTATGGAAATCCCTAAAATTGTAGGTGCTGGTATCGTAGTACTAGGTGTAGGTATCGGTCTTGGTAAAATCGGAGCTGCTGCTCTTGAAGCTATCGCTAGACAACCTGAGCAATCTGGAAAAATCCAAACAGCTATGCTTATCGCTGCTGCACTTGTTGAAGGTGTTGCGTTTGCTGCTCTATTTGCGGTAAACTAATTAAAATCAAACCATTACCCGTAACGGTTGGTTACAGGTAATGGTTATTTAAGAAAAAAAGTAATAATTATTTATACATTTATATAATGGAATTAATTCACCAGTTTTCATCAGGATTATTTATTATCCAGTCTGTTATTTTTCTAGCATTATTATTTTTGTTAGGCAAATTTGCTTGGAAACCTATTTTAAAATCGATCAATGACAGAGAAACTTCTATTGTTGATGCTCTTAATCAGGCTAAATTAGCAAGAAAAGAAATGGAGACTCTAAAAGAGGACAACGAAAGAATTATTCGTGAAGCTAAAATCGAAAGAGATGCTATCCTTAAAGAAGCTAGAGAAATTAAAGATAGAATCGTAGGTGAGGCTAAAGATGCTGCTAAAAATGAAGGAGACAAAATGATCGAATCAGCTAAGCAAACAATCCTTGCTGAGAAAAATGCTGCCATGGCAGACATCAAAACTCAAATCGGTGCTTTATCTGTAAACATCGCTGAATCTATCCTTAAGCAGAAGTTGGATAACAACGAAGCTCAAAACGAATTAGTTCAAAATTATTTAAACAAATCTAACCTTAACTAAGAATGCTTACATCTAAAGTAGCTAAAAGATACGCACAAGGATTGCTTGACTTCACCAATGAATCAGGCCAGACAGCTGCTGTATTTTCTGAAATGAAAGATGTAGTGAAGATCATGTCTCAATCTGTAGATCTGAACAAGTTCTTCCTTACGCCTTACATTGATGCAAAAAAGAAAATAGAGGTAGCAGACCAGATCTTTACAAGTTTTTCAGTGTCTTCACAAAACCTGATCAGATTAGTGATCAAGCACGGACGTGAAAATCAGCTGAAAAATATCGCTCAGGAATTCATCAACAAAGTAGAGGATATCAACGGAGTACAGAGAATTACTCTTACTACGGCAACCCAGCTTTCTAAAGAAAACCTTGATCAGATCCTAAGATCTACCAATCTTGTAAATGCGGGTACAAACTTTGACCTAAAGGTAAATGTGAAGCCTGAAATTTTAGGAGGTTATATTCTAAGAGTAGGTGATCAGCAGGTAGATGCATCTGTAAAGACAAAATTGAACCTGGTTAAAAAAGATTTTCAGTTAAACTAATATACCATAGATGAAGAAAATTTTATTTGGTTCAATGTTTATCATTTCTTGTCTAGCCTTTGGACAGGATGTAAAAATGAAAAAAGGTATTGTAACAGTTGATGATAAAGAGTGGGCTAAATATGAAGGTTGTGGATTTCTAGATGCGGATTGTTCTATTCAGAAAAATGACGGGGAAATTGCAATCATTCTTCATAAAGTTAATGATATTGCGAGTAGGGATAAGTATAATAAAGATGGTGAGGTTTCATGGTGTGAAGTGAAGTTTTTAGGAACAAACTTATCCTATGAAATAATTGAAACTAATAAATCTACTGTTAAAGCTCTTTACAAAAACGGAGTATTTAATGATGATGGTAGTTTTAATATGGAGAAAGTTAATAAGCTTGTTGAAAAATATGGGCAACAATTTTCTAAAAGATATTACCAAAATAACTCTACTCAAACAGTAATTATTCAAGACACAAGGCCAGCAAGCGGTGTCAATATTAGGATAGGAAAATAAAATTATTAAAAAAAAAGAAAAAACAACCATACAATGGCAGAAATAAATCCGGCAGAAGTATCTGCGATCTTAAAACAGCAATTGGCCAACTTCGACACTCAATCCAACGTTGAGGAAGTAGGTACAGTTTTAACCATCGGTGATGGTATTGCTCGTGTATACGGGTTAGAAAACGTACAATACGGAGAGTTGGTGAAATTTTCTAGTGATGTAGAAGGTATTGTACTTAACCTTGAAGAAGACAACGTAGGTGTTGCTCTACTTGGGGAAAGTAAATTAGTAAGAGAAGGAGATACAGTAAGAAGAACAAACAGAATCTCTTCTATCAAAGTAGGAGAAGGTATGTTAGGTAGAGTAGTAGATACTCTTGGTAACCCTATCGATGGTAAAGGTCCTATCACTGGCGAATTATATGAAATGCCATTGGAAAGAAAGGCTCCTGGAGTTATCTTCAGACAGCCGGTAACTGAACCTTTACAGACAGGTATCGTTGCAATCGACTCTATGATTCCTGTAGGAAGAGGTCAGAGAGAATTGATCATCGGTGACAGACAGACAGGTAAAACTACGGTTGCTATCGATACAATCATCAACCAAAAAGAATTTTTTGATGCTGGTCAGCCAGTATATTGTATATATGTTGCTATTGGTCAGAAAGCTTCTACTGTAGCACAAATCGTTAAAACCCTTTCTGATAAAGGAGCTTTAGCTTATACCGTAATCGTTGCAGCTAATGCTTCAGATCCGGTTCCAATGCAGGTTTATTCTGCAATGGCAGGTGCTTCTATCGGTGAGTTCTTCAGAGACACAGGTAGACCGGCATTGATCATTTATGATGATTTATCTAAACAAGCTGTTGCTTACCGTGAGCTTTCTCTACTATTGAGAAGACCACCGGGCCGTGAAGCTTATCCTGGAGACGTTTTCTATCTTCACTCAAGATTATTGGAAAGAGCTGCAAAAGTAATCGCTGATGATAAAATTGCTAGCCAGATGAATGATTTACCAGAGTCTCTAAGACCATTGGTAAAAGGAGGAGGTTCATTAACGGCACTTCCGATTATCGAAACTCAGGCTGGTGACGTTTCTGCGTATATTCCAACGAATGTAATCTCTATTACTGACGGACAGATCTTCTTGGAGTCTGATCTATTCAACTCAGGGGTTCGTCCTGCAATCAACGTGGGGATCTCTGTATCGAGAGTAGGAGGTAACGCTCAGATAAAATCAATGAAAAAAGTATCTGGTACTCTTAAATTAGACCAGGCTCAATATAAAGAATTAGAGGCGTTCGCTAAGTTCGGTTCTGATCTTGATGCTTCCACTTTAGCGGTTATCTCTAAAGGGGAAAGAAACGTAGAGCTTCTTAAGCAGCCGGTAAACTCTCCGCTTCCTGTAGACAGTCAGGTGGCAATGATTTACGCTGGTACTGAAAACTTAATGAGAAACGTTCCTATCAGAAAAGTAAAAGAATTCCAGATTGAATATATCGAGTTCTTAAGATCTAAGCATCCTGAAACAATGGCTGCTCTTAAAGCTGGAAAAATCGACAACGATATTACAGCAGTTCTTAAGCAGGCGGCTAATGATTTAGCTTCTAAATATAACTAAAAATTAGTTGATGGTTTTTGGTTGATAGTTGACAGAATTTTCTAAAACTAGCAACCAACAACCGACAACCAACAACTAACCAAAATATGGCAAACTTAAAAGAAATACGAGGAAGAATCAGTTCAATTTCATCTACGATGCAAATCACACGTGCTATGAAAATGGTTTCCGCTGCGAAACTAAAGAAAGCACAGGATGCCATCGTAATGTTGAGACCTTATTCTGAAAAACTACAGGAGATTATCCAGAATGTAAATTCTAGTTCAGATCCTGATCAGGTTTCTATTTATGCTCAAAAAAGAGAAGTGAAGAGAGTTCTTTTCATTGCTGTTACTTCAAACAGAGGTTTGGCAGGTGCTTTTAACTCAGCTATCGTTAAAGAGCTAAACATTCAGTTTCAGAATAATGCCCAGTACGAAGTTGAAGTTCTTACAATTGGTAAAAAAGCGTATGATGCTGTAAGAAAAAGCCGTACAGTATATGCTAATGGAAGCTCTGTTTTTGATAATTTGACTTTTGATGCAGTTTCTCATCTTACAGAAGCCGTAATGAGTAGTTTCAAAGAAGGTAAATTTGACGAAGTTTATTTAATTTATAATAAATTCGTTAATGCTGCTACTCAGGAAGTGACTACAGAACAACTTCTTCCAATTCATATGCCGGAAGTTGACGCAGCTGAATCTCAGGTAGAAACAGATTACATTTTTGAACCTAACAGAGCTGAGATCTTAGATAATTTGATTCCAAAATCTATAAAAACTCAGGTTTTCAAAGGTGTTCTGGATTCTGTAGCATCAGAGCACGGTGCCAGAATGACAGCAATGCATAAAGCAACGGATAACGCCCAGTCTATGAAAAATGATTTGGTTATTTATTATAACAAAGCCAGACAGGCTGCTATTACCAACGAGATCTTAGAGATCGTTTCCGGAGCGGAAGCTTTGAAAAATTCATAAAGAATTATTTTAACATAATATTAAAGCATCGATACAGTCGATGCTTTTTTTGTTATTTTTATTTTTTCTATCTTTGTAAACTAAAATATTATACAACTTCTAAATGGACTCGGACATAGTCAGGCTTTTGCTAGCCTTATTTCTTGTTTTACTAAATGGCTTTTTCGTAGCCGCAGAATTTTCAATTGTTAAAGTTCGTTACTCACAAATCCAGTTAAAAGCCGCCGAAGGTAACTCTATGGCAAAACAGGCAGAGCATATTATCAAGCATCTTGACGAGTATTTGTCTGCTACACAGCTTGGTATTACATTGGCATCCCTTGCATTGGGTTGGGTAGGTGAAAGTGCACTTCACCACGTCGTTGAAAGTATTTTCCATTCCCTGAATGTTGAATTGGCTCAGACTACCATTACCACTATTTCAGTGGTGACCAGTTTTGTATTGATCACTGTAATGCACATCGTATTTGGTGAATTGATTCCAAAATCTATTGCCATCAGAAAATCAGAAGCTACTACAATGGCTACAGCAGTTCCGTTGAGAGTTTTCTATACCATCTTCAAACCATTTATCTGGTTGATGAACCTGATGTCCAATACATTCCTGAGATTGGTAAAAATACATCCCGCTTCAGAGCAGGAGATCCACTCCACTGAAGAACTTCAGCTCCTGGTAAAACAGAGTGCAGACAGCGGAGAGATTGAAGAAGAAAACTATGAGATCATTAAAAATGCATTTGATTTTACAGATCACTCTGCCAAGCAGATCATGGTTCCAAGACAGAATATTACGTCCATCGACTTTGAAGAAGATATCAATGAAATTATCAACAAGATCATGGACAGCGGTTATTCCCGTATTCCTGTATACCTTGATTCCATAGATAATGTGATCGGAATTCTCTACACAAAAGAGATTATCAGAGAATTTGTTAAAAGAAAAGGGGTTCTCAATCATGATGACCTTAAAGAACTGATGCGTGATGCTTTCTTCGTAGTAGGAAGTAAAAAGATTTCAGACCTACTGAAAATATTCCAGCAGAAAAAACAGCATCTTGCGATCGTTATTGATGAGTTTGGTGGGACGGAAGGAATTATTACCCTTGAAGACATTCTTGAAGAATTAGTAGGGGAAATACAGGATGAAGAAGATGACGAGGATAAGCTGGTAGATAAAATAGGCGACAATATTTATTGGGTTCAGGCTACACAGCCATTGGATGAGATTAATGAGCATTTGCCTAAAAAACTGCCACTTTCCGAAGAAAGCGAATACAATTCACTTGCAGGTTTCATTCTGCATGCATTGGAAGATATCCCGGAAGAAAATGAGGAATTTGATTTGGAAAATTATCATTTCAAGATCCTGAAAATGAATAATAAGAGTGTAGAACTCGTAGAACTAGTGTATGAAGGCCCGAATGTACTCAACGATCTGGCTGATAAAATAGGTGAAGTTTAAAAAGGTTTAGGATGTTTTTTTATAATAGTATAAAAGATTATGAAGATCCGAAGCGTCAGTATGAAGAAGAAGTACTCGTTTTGGATGATACCGATGAAGTATATAAGCTTGTTCTCCATAATGATGATATTCACACTTTTGATTATGTGATTGACTCTCTGATTGAGATCTGCAAGCATACACTGGAGCAGGCCGAACAATGTACCATTCTGGTTCATTACAAAGGCAAATGTACAGTAAAAACGGGCTCAATGGATATTCTGAAGCCCATGCATGAAAAATTGCTTTCAAGGGAATTAACAAGTGAAATAGTATAAAAATTAAACTCTGTCTTTGGATGGAGTTTTTTTATTATGCATAATTAATTTTGATAATTATACACTTGTTGGTGAAAAATATAGAGAAATTTATTTATATTCGTAATTAAAACACACTAATTTAAATATAATTAAATGAAACTAAAAATTACTTCGCTCATTCTGGGCAGTGTATTATGCTGTTCTGCATTGACAGCTCAAGAATCATCCTTTGAAACCCCTGCAAAAAGTTGGATTAAAGATCATTCCAGAAACTTAGGAATCCAGGGATTCACTGGGCTTACATTAAGCTCAGTCCGTAAAGGCAATACAGGAGAAACACTTCGTTTTCAGCAGATGATCAAAGAAGTTCCTGTTTTCGAGTCAGAAATTGTAATTCATTTCAACAAAGACGGTAAAATAAGCTACATCAGTACAGAAACCCTGAAAAAAAACCTGAAGGAAATTGATCCGGTTCCTTCTTTTTCTGCTTCGGAAGCACTTAAAAAAGCCCACATGGCTTCCGGATCAAAAGGCGAAATTACCTATGAAGAAAATAAGCTGTTTGTTTACAGCACAGAGTCTGGAGAAACAAAACTGGTTTACAGGGTACTGACCAGTTCTTTCAATAACCCAGGCAGTTGGGAAACTATGGTAGATGCAAAAACCGGTACTGTGATCAGTGTGAAAGATATTTCTGTAAAACACCACGATAAAAATGATCCTCCTGTTAAGAAAAATAAAAAAATAAATGCGAAGAAGGCTTTTGTGACAGGAAGTGCTTACATTTTTCAGCCGGATCCTTTATCTAAAACCGGATCAGCTTATGGAGGAAACTTTGTAGATAATAATGATGCAACCAATGCAAGCCTTGATGCTGCAAGAACGCTGGTGACCATTCCTGAACTTGATTTCACAGGCGGAATTTATTCCTTGAAGGGAACATATGCAGAAATTAAAGAATTAGAAGCACCTGTTTCAGGGCCTTTTACACAATCTACCAATCAGTTTTTATTCAACAGAAACGATCAGGGATTTGAAGCAGTGAATGCTTACTGGCACCTGGATAACAGTCTTAGATATATCAACGTAACTTTAGGAATTGTCTGTAAACCTTCACAGAATAATGGGGTTTTAAGATTTGATCCCCATGGTTTTAATGGTACGGATAATTCTCATTATCTTACCGCAAATCAATCACTTGGATTTGGAGAGGGCGGGGTAGATGACGCGGAAGATGCGGATGTGATCCTCCATGAATTAGGCCACGGAATCCATCACTGGCTAGCTGGAGGAATTTCAAATGCAGACGGCCTGAGCGAGGGATGTGGCGATTACTGGGCACAGTCTTACAGCAGAAGCTTAAATCAATGGTCTCCATCAGATCCTGAATATCACTGGATGTTTAACTGGGATGGGCACAATCCCTTCTGGGCTGGCAGAATAACCAATACTACAATGACCTATCCGGGATCCGGATCCTATTATGATAAAGCTCAGATCTGGTCTGCTGCCCTTATGAGGATCTACAATAGAATAGGAAAAGAAAAAACCGACAGAGCCTTTTTAGAAGGACTGAGTTTAACGACTTCCACTACAAACCAGCAGAATGCTGCTATTGCCGTAAGACAGGCTGCAATTGATATGCTGGGGCAGTTCGGGTACAATTGTAGTGATATTACAGCTATGACAGAAGAGTTTACGGCTGCGGCTTACGTACTTCCTGAATACAGTTGTGCACTAAGTACTAAAGAAACAGTAAAAGAATCACCGGTTTTAGTATATCCAAACCCAGCTTCTGAGGTTCTCATAGTTGTATTAAAAGGAAACAAAGAAGAAAAAGCCGAAATTTATAATATGGAAGGCAGAAAAGTAATGGAAACCACCATTGGAAGCGGAAAAGGAAAGATCGATATTTCAAATCTTCAGTCCGGAAACTATATTCTGACCGTAAAAGGAGTTGAATTATCCGCCAAGTTCATTAAAAAATAAAATTAGATCTCTTAAATCCGGTGTTTATACATCGGATTTTTTTTGGTTTAAAACTAATTTATGCACCGATTGCTTTATTTGCATTCATCTAAAATAGTATATTTGTGCCAACTATAAAGAAACAAAAAAAGAATGCTTGTAATAGGAATTGCTGGAGGTACAGGATCCGGCAAAACTACAGTTGTTGATAAAATACTGCAACAGCTTGATATTGAAGGAATGAATATCCTTTCTCAGGATAATTATTATCATGACAACCCGAATCTGACACTGACTGAAAGAGAAGCGCTGAACTACGATCATCCAAAGTCTATAGATTTCGATTTAATGATAAAGCATGTGAAAGCTTTAAAGAACAATGAGCCTATAGAACAGCCCATTTATAGCTTTGTCACCCATTCCCGAACTGGCGACCATGTCACTGTAGAACCTAGAAATGTGTTGGTTGTAGAAGGAATTTTGGTCCTTACCAACAAAGAACTATTAAAAGAGTTCGATTTAAAAGTTTTTGTACATGCAGATTCTGACGAAAGATTAATCCGAAGAATCCGAAGAGACACTCAGGATAGAGGAAGAGATTTAGGTGAAGTTTTACACCGTTATCAGACCACCTTAAAGCCTATGCACCAGGAATTCATAGAGCCATCCAAGAATGAAGCCGATTTGATCATTCCCAATATGAGACAGAATTCCGTAGCGATTGATTTTTTAACCACTGTTATTAAAAATTCGTTGAGAAAACATTAAAATGAAAGAAAACAAGCTTATTAAAGATATCCAGCCAAAGTCTGAGACATTCAAAATAATCCAGAAATATGTTCTGAATAAATATACCATTACCATCTGTATGTTTCTGGTCTGGATGATTTTCTTTGATAAAACCTCTTTCCTTGTTATTAATGAGCTGAACGGCGAGATCAGCCGATATGAAGACCAGCTTGAATATTATAAAACGGAATACGGAAAAAATGATGCCTTTTATAAAAAGCTGATGAACAATAAATCGGAAAAAGAAAAATACGCCAGAGAAAATTATTTTATGAAAAAACCGGATGAGGAAATCTTTATTCTGGTGGTAGACAGCGCCAATGAGGCCAAAAAGTAGATATTTAAAACATGGAGAGCCAATGAGCTTCGCAGTGAATTGTCAGGAGTCAATTTTATAGATTTACGATTGACTTGCGAAGCAAAATTTACCATTCACATAAATTATAAACGTAATAGTGAATTTTCAATGGTCAATCGTCAATTTTTAAAAATTCACCATTGACCTGCGAATCAAAGTTCACTATTGACCATAACAAACAGCCAATGTCAGCAGATATACTTCCAAACTGGGAAAATTTAGTAAGAAAACAACTTAAAACAGATGATATTTATTCCATTCTGAAGAAAGAAAACTTAGAAGGAATAGAGGTGAAACCTTTTTACAGTGATGTAAAGAGACCGCTGGTTAATCTGCCGAAAGTTGAAGAAAATACCCATCTGGTGGCCAGATACCATGAGAGCCTGGAAGAAGATGTATTTGCATTTATTTTGGATCACAACGTAGAAAATCTTGAAGAGAAAACAATCTTTGTCAACAATAAAGATCTTGCAGGCCACATAAGCCCCAAAGAAGAAGATCAGTATTTCTCACTGATCGATGTTTTCAACGAAAAACAAGGAACTATTGATGACCAGCTGGCCAAAGAACTTTTATCGAAGGATTTCAAAAGAAACATCTGCGTTGATATTTCACTTCATCAGAATGCAGGAGCAGCCATTGATCAGCAGTTAGGAATTGCGTTGGCAAAGGCTAAGGAACTTGCCGAAGTCTATGGTCCTGAAATTTTACGCAAACTGATTTTCAGAATAGCAGTAGGAGGAAACTATTTCTTTGAAATGGCTAAGCTGAGAGCTTTTAAAATAGTCTTTAATCAGCTTTCAAAAGAATATGGCTTAAATGAAGCACCATATATTTTTGCCGAAACCTCTTTAAGAAATAAGGCTGTAGCAGATAGTGAAAACAATCTTATCCGTTCAACTCTGGAACTGGCTTCCGCAATGATTGCAGGAGCAGATGCGGTGTTCAGCAACAATTATCTTGTTGACAGAAGTACCGATAACTCTGAAGAGATCTCCTTTAAGCAGCAGATCGTTCTGGCTTATGAAAGTATCATTAATGTCTTTGAAGATGCATCGAACGGAAGCTATTATGTTGAAGAGATTACCCGTCAGATCGCTGAAAAATCGTGGGCACTGTTCATTGAAATAGAAGAAGGGGGAGGTTATCTTGAGCTTTTAAAGCAGGGAATTATTCAGAAAAAGATCTATGACCATGCTGTTGAGGAACAGAAATGGGTGGAAGAAGGTAAAATAAAGCTTATTGGAGTCAATTTGTACCCCAAATTAGACGTTAAAAGATCGGTAGAAGATCTTTACAGTGAAAAAGAAATAAAAGCCGTACGTTGGGCTGAAATGTTTGAGTAATTTACAGGTTCCCCAAATTTCTCAAATACAGTAATCTTAAGAGATATCTGTTATTTTAAACACAATATAATGAAAGAAAATGAGATAAGTTTTTATGTCAGGAAATGCATCTTTTCTGTCTATAATGAGCTTTGGACCAGGTTTATTGGAAAAGGTTTATGAAAAAGTTCTGGCTCATGAACTTGAAAATAATGGATTAATGGTAAAAATTCAGGTCCCAATGAACCTTAAGTTTAAGGATACTGTTATAGAATCAGGATTTATTGCGGATATAATTGTTGAAAATAAAGTAATTATAGAGATAAAGGCTACTACAGATATAGCTAATATTCATCATCAACAGTTGTTGACATATCTAAAACTTACTGGATTAAAGCTGGGCATTCTGGTGAATTTTAATACTGACTATATTAATAAAAGTATTTTCAGAAAAGTAAACGGAGAATTAGATTAAAAAAATTATAGATTATTAAACCACAGATTACGCAGATTTACACAGATGATTATGTGTAAAGTTTTTATTACTTAATTTTAGGATTATGGAAATTAATCGTAAACATCTGTGTAAATCTGCGTAATCTGTGGTTAAGAAAATAATATCAGCATGTAATGAAGGAAAAGCTAGTCGACTTATTTGAATACACCTATCATTTCAATAAAGAAATGATCAGATATATTTCAGAACATATCTCGAAAGTTGACGAAAAAACAATCAGCCTTATCAATCATACATTGAACGCCCAGCAGATCTGGAATTCACGAATACTGGGTGAAAAAGCATTCGAAGTCTGGCAGATCAACCCCTTTGAATCTCTTGATGAGATTAACCATCAGAATTTTCTGAAAAGTATTGATATCATTCAGGAACAGGATCTTGATAGTAGGGTGGAATATCAGAATTCCAGAGGAACAAAATTTGAAAACAGTATTTTCGATATGTTGTTCCATGCCGTAAACCATTCAACCTATCACCGGGGCCAGATCAATTCTCTCCTGAAACAGAACGGGATCGATCCGATATTAACAGATTATATTTTTTATAAACGATAATTCTATTAATTAATAAGTTGCTTCGACTCCGCTCAATATGACATATCTATTACAGTCATTTTGTAACAGTATCATGCTGAGCGGAGTCGAAGCATCCATAATAAGAATATTACAAGATCTGTGGAAAATAAAAAAATGCTGAATAAAGAAATTCAAAATTATATCAATGCAAATCTAAACACAGACCTGCATTCTTTGTTATTAAAAAAATCCCCGTTTCCAGAGGTTTCCATGCAGGAAATCGTCCAGCAGATCAAAGGAAAACAAACCGCTCAGAAAAAATTTCCTTTTCTGCTGAAAGAAGGAATTATTTTTCCGCCACAGCTCAATTTAGAGCAAGCATCTTCTGAAAAAACGGCAGAATATAAATCACAAATTCTTAAAGGAAAAAAATTCATTGATTTGACCAGCGGTTTTGGTATTGATGCTTATTATCTGTCCAAAAATTTTCAAGAAATTACTTTAGTAGAGCAAAATTCAGAATTATTGAAAATTGTGGAACATAACTGGAATATTTTAGATAGAAAAGCCTCATTTGTCAATCTAAATCTTGAAGATTTCCTGACTCGCAATAAAGAACATTTTGACGTTATCTATCTGGATCCTGCAAGAAGAGATCAGAATAAAAATAAAGTCTTTCTCCTGGAAGATCTTTCTCCGGATATTCTTCAGATCAAGGAAAAATTGCTTTCTACAGCTGATCAGGTGATCATAAAACTGTCTCCGCTGATTGATCTCAAGTATCTTGTATCAGCTTTACCGGAAATTTTCAGGATAGAAATCATAGCAGTAAGAAATGATGTAAAAGAAGTCATAATTTTTCTTTCCAATGAAAAAAAGAATGAAATAGCAGTTACCTGTGCCAATCTCGAAAGTGGTGAATCTGTTTTTACATTTAAATTTGGGGAAGAGGAAAATAGTGCCACCGCCTATTCTGATCCTGAAGAATTCATTTATATTCCCAATAATTCTATTTTAAAGGCAGGCGTTTTTAATCTGATCTCAGAAAGATATAAATTGAAAAAACTTCATCCAAATACTCATATTTATACTTCTGAACAAAAAAATACAGATTTCCCCGGAAGAATTTTACAAATGGAATCTATTGAATCTAAGCAGATTAAAAAGAAAGAACAGTTTAATATCATCACAAAAAATTATCCACTAAAACCTGAAGATATCAAAAAAAAATATGGTATTAAAGATGGTGGAAAGAACTACCTTATTTTTACACAATCCAAAAAAGGCAAAATAATTTTAAAATCACTATAAAAATGTTGCCGTAAAAAGCAGGATTTCTTAATTTTGGGCAATCAAAAATTTAAGCATGAAATCGCTTGCTGTTAAAATAACTATAACCGGCTAAAATAATGCGATTCCATATGACATTTAAAAAATAAATTTTACATATGAAAAAATTCATTATATGTTTAGCTGTTGCAACGATCGCTGTAAGCTGTAAAAAAATACAAGCCGGAGGAAATAAAAATACTTTAAAACTTGAAGAAGGGGTTGAAAGATATTCTGATGACGAGCAGACAAGTGGTGAGCAGGATAACCTGTCTAAGTATAGAGGAGATGCAAACGGAGGTCACGAAACTCCTGCAAAAACGGATACTGCAGGTGCTGTAAAACAAAAAGAAGATAAAACACATTCTGAAACGACTCCTATACCGGAAGGATCTCAGACTCCTAAGGCTGAACACTAATTTTTTAGTGCACCATATAAAATGTCCCGCAAAAATGTGGGACATTTTTTTTTGAGTTTATCCGGCTTGTTGCACTCGCTTATTTCTGAATATTGGGCGGCGGCAAAGCCGCCGCCCAATATTCAGAAATAATCTCAAACAAAACTTGCAAACGGGGCTAGGGCCGTTATTATTTCATCAATTCATCACATCAAAGTAACAGAAAGCAGGCTTAGAAATCTGCATAATGATAAACCTGAGGAAAATTATATGTTTTTGTTTGCTCCTGCACCCCATTTTTTTTACTTTTAACAAAACAAAATTTTACAATGCAAGAGACATTAAATTACATCAACGAAAACAAACAGCGTTTCGTGGATGAATTATTTGAGTTACTGAGAATTCCTTCTATTTCTGCCGATCCTGCCTACAAAAATGACGTATTGAAATGTGCAGATGTTGTTGCAGAATATCTTAAAAATGCAGGAGCTGACAATGTAGAAGTATGCAAAACCAACGGATATCCTATTGTTTTTGGAGAAAAGCTTTTAGATAAAAACCTGCCAACAGTATTGGTATACGGACATTATGATGTTCAGCCGGCAGATCCATTAGAGCTTTGGACAAAACCACCTTTTGAACCTTATATTGAAAAAACGGAACTTCATCCCGACGGAGCAATTTTTGCAAGAGGCTCAGCGGATGATAAAGGGCAGTTTTTCATGCATTTAAAGGCTTTTGAAGCGATGATGAAGACAAATTCTCTACCTTGTAATGTTAAATTTATTTTGGAAGGGGAAGAAGAAGTGGGATCTGTGAGCTTAGGAGATTTCGTTAATGAAAATAAAGAAAAACTGGCTTGTGACTGTATCCTTATCTCAGATACTCACATTTACAGCAATGAGCAGCCTACTGTAACTACAGGATTAAGAGGATTAAGCTATGTAGAAGTTGAAATAGAAGGACCAAACAGAGACCTCCATTCAGGACTTTATGGAGGAGCTGTACCGAATCCTATTCATGTGCTTTCCAGAATGATTGCCAAACTGATTGACGAAGATGGACATATTACCATCGATGGATTCTATGACAATGTAGAAACTGTATCAGATGCTGAAAGAGCAGATATGAACAAACTGAAGGATAATCCGGAAGAATTCAAGAAATCTATCGGACTGAATGGAGTGGAAGGTGAAAAAAGCTATACAACGCTTGAAAGAACCTCTATCCGTCCTACTTTAGACTGTAACGGCATTTGGGGAGGATATACAGGAGAAGGCGCTAAAACAGTAATTCCTTCTAAAGCGTCTGCGAAAATCTCAATGCGTCTGGTTCCGTATCAGACACCTGAAGAAATCACAGAAAAATTTACGAAATATTTTGAAAAAATAGCTCCTGAAAACGTTAAAGTAAAAGTTACCCCTCATCACGGAGGGATGCCTTATGTTCTGCCAAGTGATACCAAAGAGTTCCTAGCAGCCAAACAGGCTATGGAAACGGCATTCGGTAAAGAAGTGTTGCCATACAGGAGCGGTGGAAGTATTCCTATTACTTCAATGTTTGAGAAAGTTTTAGGTGCTAAATCTGTTTTAATGGGCTTTGGTCTGGATTCAGATGCAATTCACTCTCCGAATGAACATTACGGTCTTTTCAACTTTTACAAAGGAATTGAAAGTATCCCGTTGTTTTTTGAAAATTATTCAAAATAGTTATTCTTTTAAAAGAATATTATCCCATAAAGGTAAAGCGTTTCGATATCGGAGCGCTTTATTCTTTTTTTATGTTAATATCCCTATCAAATGATATTTTTTTTATTAATCTAAGTGTTTATTTTTAGTTCAATCTAAAAAATAAGACATGAAAAAAATCTACTCAATTGCACTCTGCTTGTTATCAGCAGTTTCTTTCGCACAGCAGACCATTTCCTTTGAAAACTCAGCGGGATTCATTACAGGAAATATTCACGGGCAAGGAACATGGATCAGCACTCCGACAGGTGATATACCGCCCAATGTACTTAATCAGATTATTACAGCCGATGCTGCATCAGATGGCAATAATTCATTGAAAATTGTAAAAGAAAATACCTACGGTACCCAGTCAGTTCCGATAATAGGAGCATTTGACAATCTTTCTGTACCGCTTGCCTATAATAACTTTACTGTTTCTTTTGACATCAATATGTCTCAGCTTAATGGATCTATTTTCAGCTTTCAGGGAGTAAGCAGTGCTGAAGAAAAATATACTGTGAGACTGGACTTTGATAATACAGGAGTCATTAAAGTACTGAAAATGGTTTCAGGAATCCCTGTCATGGAACCTACAGCCACGGTTTGGTCACCCAATCTTTGGTATAAGCTCACCGTGATGGGGACAGCAGCATATATCAAGTATTATCTGAATGGAATTCTTATTTATACAGGTATTGCTCCGGAATCAATGAATATAGATCAGTTGCGTTTCGTGCATGATAATGCTAATGGAATTGCTTATATTGATAATCTTAAAATTCATACTGAAGCCGTGTTATCTTCAGCAGATATTGCTGTGAATAAAAATAGCATTTCAGTATATCCAAATCCTGTATCAGATATTCTTTATATAAAATCTAAAGAAAATGTAAAAAATGTTGAAATTTTTGATAACACCGGAAGAAAGGTAAACGTCTTCCCAGACAAAGATAAAATGAATGTAAAGAACCTGGTTCCGGGAGTATATATCATTAATATTGAGACAAACGAAGGTAAAACTACGCAAAAGCTCATCAAAAAATAATATCTGATAAATCTTAGTATCAGTAAACGCTCCAATTGGAGCGTTTTTGTTATTTTAGAGAATTAAAATTAAGAAAACATGTCAGAAACTAAAGTAGCTTATATAACCGGAGGAACCAAAGGAATAGGTTTTGGAATAGCCAAAATTTTGCTGGAAAATAATATTTCAGTAGCATTTTCAGGACGTAAAAGAGATGACGTAGAAAAAGCGGAAGAAGAGTTGAAGCAGTATTCAGAAAATGTTCTGGGTATTGTTTCTGATGTAAGAAGCCTGGAAAGCGAAAAAGAAGCCGTAAAATATACCATTGAAAAATTCGGAAGGCTGGATTTTGTGATTGCCAATGCAGGCCTTGGAATTTTCAAGCCAGTAGATGAATTGACAGCCGAAGAGTGGAATGATATGATAGAAACCAACCTTACCGGTGCTTTCTATACCTTAAAAGCTTCTGTAGAAGAATTAAAAAAAACAGAAGGCTATTATATCACTGTTTCCAGTCTTGCAGGTGCCAACTTCTTTGAAAACGGAACCGGATACAATGCCTCAAAATTTGGAGTTGTAGGGTTTACTCAGGCTGCGATGATCGATCTTAGAAAATACAACATCAAATCCACAGTTATTATGCCTGGATCCGTAGCCACCAACTTTAATGGAAATATTCCTTCAGAAAAAGACAGCTGGAAGATCCAGCCTGAAGATATGGGAAATCTTGTCCTCGATATTTTAAAAATGAATCCACGTGTTCTGCCCAGCAAGATAGAGTTTAGGGCAACAAAACCAGCCTAGTCATTGCATTTAATGTATTGAATAGTAAAATAATAAGTATTATGCATGCATAATATATTTTTTATTTATATTAGCAAAAGTAAAATATAACAAAATCCCTGCATAAAACAGTAAGGTTTTTTATGCACAAACGGGAAAAAATAAAATAATACACATGAAAATATTAGTTTGTATCAGTAGTGTTCCGGATACTACTTCCAAGATTAACTTTACGGCAGATAAATCTGCTTTCGACAAAAATGGAATTCAGTGGGTTATCAATCCATTGGATGAATTTGCATTGACAAAAGCGGTTAAACTTCAGGAATCTCAGGGTGCAACTGTAACAGTGATCAACGTAGGAGATACTGCTACAGAACCAGTAATCAGAAAAGCATTAGCTATTGGTGCCAATGATGCTGTAAGAGTAAACCTTGATCCTAAAGACAGCTATTCTACAGCAAAAGAAATTGCTGCTGTAGCTCAAAACGGCGGATACGACCTTATTCTTTGCGGAAAAGAATCTATTGATTACAATGGAGGTTCTGTTCCGGGAATGGTAGCTCAGTTATTGAACCAGCCTTTCGTAAACGCATCTGTAGGATTGGACGTAAACGGAAGCGAAGCTACTGCTGTAAGAGAAATTGAAGGCGGAAAAGAAACAATATCAGTAAAATTACCTGCCGTGATTGCAGGACAAAAAGGATTGGTAGACGAGAAAGATCTTATCATCCCGAATATGAGAGGAATTATGTCTGCAAGAACAAAGCCTTTACAAGTAGTAGAGCCAACTTCTTCTGAGGTGAAAGTTCAGGGCGTATCTTATGACAGTGTTCCGCCAAGAGCAGCTGTAAAAATGGTTTCTCCTGATAACCTGGATGAATTAGTAAGATTACTTCACGAAGAAGCTAAAGTAATCTAAAAATTTAAAAGCCGGAATTCATCGGGTGAAAATTCAAGAATTTCTATCATGATTCCAATCTTTTAATCCTTAAATTTTTCAATCTTTAAATTTAAAAAAATGGCAGTATTCGTATACGCAGAAAATATAAACGGAGTTTACAAAAAAGCAGCATTTGAAGCAGTTTCTTATGCTAAAGCAGTGGCAGATCAGGCGGGTGATACCGTTACAGCGATCTCTGTAAACCCTACAGATTCTTCAGATTTATTGTACAAATATGGAGTATCAAACGTTATCAACATCAAAGACGAAGGTCTGAAGAACTTCTCAGCAAAAGCATTTGCTCAGGCTGTAAGTGAAGTGGCAGATGGAAACACGATTGTTTTTCCTCATACCACAGACGCTTCTTCCGTAGCTCCAATGCTTGCGGTAATGAAAAACTATTCTTTAATTACCAACGTTTTGGAAGCGCCTGAAAGCCTTTCTCCATTCCAGGTGAAAAGAAGAGCATTTTCAGGAAAAGGATTTATGCATGCAAAAGCTGAAGGAAATGGGGTGATTATCACAGTTTCACAAAATGCTTATGGAGTAAAAGAAAACGCAGTATCAGGTTCTGAAGAAGTTAGAAACCTTTCAGTAGCTAACGAAGATACTAAAGTGATCTCTCACGAACAGAGTTCCGGTAAATTAGACCTTAAAGAGGCTGAAATCGTTGTTTCTGCAGGAAGAGGAATGAAAGGTCCTGAAAATTGGGGAATGATCGAAGATTTAGCTAATGTTCTTGGTGCTGCTACAGCATGTTCCAAGCCAGTTTCTGATATCGGTTGGAGACCTCACACAGAGCACGTAGGACAGACTGGTAAAGCAATTTCGCCTAATCTTTACATCGCAGTAGGGATTTCCGGAGCTATCCAGCACTTAGCTGGGGTTAACTCTTCCAAAACTATCGTAGTAATCAACAATGACGCTGAAGCACCGTTCTTCAAGTCTGCAGATTATGGAGTAGTGGGAGATGCATTCCAGATCATTCCTGCATTAACTGAGAAAATTAAAGCAATAAAAGGATAGAAAGTCAATAGTGAATTTACTCCATAGTCAATAGTAAATTTTAAAATTGACACGAAGTAATTCACGATTTACAATTCACATAAAAAAATAAAAGTTCGGGCTTTTCCGGGCTTTTATTTTTGCGTAAAACTAAAATCACAATAAAAAATTAATCTATATTTGTAGCTATGGATTATAAGCAGCTAATTATTCGCGGAATATCGTACAGCCAGACCCAATCAGGCGCGTACGCTTTGTTACTGGAGCATGAAGAGACACATATAAAATTACCTGTTGTTATAGGAAATTTCGAAGCTCAGTCCATCTCTCTCGGACTGGAAAAAGACATTCATCCGCCCCGTCCGCTTACTCATGATTTATTCACAAAATTTATAGTTTCAGCCAATTATGAATTGGTTTCAGTGATCATCTATCAGATCGTAGACGGCGTATTTTTTTCAAATATCAATTTTAAAAATAAAGCTAACAATGAAGAGCTGATCCTGGATGCAAGAACTTCTGATGCTGTGGCAATGGCTGTAAGATTTGATGCCCCTATTTTTACCACACAGCAGGTCCTGAATGAAGCAGGAATCCTTCTGGAACTGGAAGATGTTTCCAAAGAAGAGCAGCCATTCTCAGAAACCGTGCAGTCTGAAGACAATCTGAAAGCTGTATCTATGGAGGAACTTCAGAAATTACTTGAAGAAGCCGTAAAAGAAGAAGATTTTGATACCGCTCTGGAAATTCAGGAAGAAATTAAAAGGCGAAAAAAAAGAATTGATTAAAAGAGATACTTTATACTAAAATGAATTTAAAATTACGACTGACCATCCTCAGTTTTCTCCAGTTTTTTGTCTGGGGAGCATGGCTGATTACGATGGCTAATTTTTGGTTTGGTACAAAACACTGGGATGGAACCCAGTTTGGAGCCGTTTTCGGAACAATGGGAATAGCTTCTATTTTTATGCCGACCATCACAGGAATTATTGCCGACCGCTGGATCAATGCAGAACGCATCTTTTCTGTACTGCACATCCTTTATGGTGTTATCCTTTTTGTGCTGCCTCATTCCGGCGATCCCAATTCTTTTTTCTGGCTCATGCTTCTGGCAATGTGTTTCTACATGCCTACTATTGCCCTTGCTAATTCCATTTCCTATACCATATTGAAGAACAGCAATCTGGATGTAGTGAAAGATTTTCCGCCCATCAGGGTATGGGGAACCATCGGGTTTATCGTAGCAATGTGGATTACCAATCTTACAGGAAACAAAGCAACAGAAGGACAATTTTATATTGGTGGGGCAATTGCCATCTTTTTAGGAATTTATGCTTTAACCCTGCCTAAATGTCCTCCACAGAAGCTGATTGATAAAAGCGCACCATTATCTGAACAGTTAGGCCTTAATGCATTTAAGCTTTTCGGAAACTATAAAATGGCATTGTTCTTTTTGTTTTCAATGCTGTTGGGAGCAGCGCTTCAGTTGACGAACGCTTATGGAGATGTATTTTTAAGTGAATTTTCACATTTTCCGAAATATGCTGACTCATTTGTAGTACAAAGATCTACAATTATCATGTCTATTTCACAGGTTTCGGAGACTTTATTTATTCTGGCGATTCCTTTCTTCTTAAAGAAATTCGGAATCAAAAAAGTAATGCTGATGTCTATGCTGGCATGGGTGCTTAGATTCGGGTTCTTTGCATATGGTGTTCCGGACGGATTTGGTCTTTCGCTGATCATTTTCTCCTGCATCGTGTACGGAATGGCATTTGACTTCTTCAATATTTCAGGTTCTCTTTTCGTAGAAACCACGACTGATAAAAAGATACGTTCATCTGCTCAGGGACTATTTATGATGATGACTAACGGTTTTGGTGCCCTTTTTGGAAGCTATATTGCAGGTTGGGCGATTGACAAATTTTTCACCCACAGATTTACGAACGTTTCAGAGTTGTCTACCTATCTGGATACAACGGCAGACAATCCTACTTTCCTGCAGATCCTTAAAGACAGCTTCAATTCAGCCGTAAATCCTGACGGAACGCTTTCATCTGTGGTCATGGTAAAAGACTGGCAGAATATCTGGCTTTCATTTGCTGTCTATGCATTGATTTTAGCTATATTCTTTGCTGTTTTATTCAGACATAAACATAATCCGGAAGAAGTTTCCTCAGTGAAACACTAATTCTACTAAACTTATTATTAAAATATTAAATTGCACTTTTGAAAAAAAGTGCAATTTTTTTTCGGAACCTTACAATAAACTCCATCTTATGGATATAAGCAATTCATGAAGAACCTCTAAAGAATTTTTTACTGGAAAAATTAAGGCATTCTGATCAATGCACGGGCAAAGAATTTTGTCTTGGGGAAAAATTTTCGGAAACTATAAAGCTTTAAGATATTTGTTCAAAAATATTTTTAGATCTGAATTTAATCCTAGGCTGAAGAATAAATATTGACTTCAGATTGGGGTCAAATTATAAATACTATTTTTTAAATTTAATAAAAATATCTATAATTTATTATTAATAATGTAATTTTAATGATTGTTTATTGATACTAACGAGTGTTTGTAAGCAAATCCTCCGTTTTTAAAACACACGCTCTGAAACTGTGTTTTTTTTTGTATTTTGGCACTTTAGTAAATATGAAAAATATTCAGTTATTAGGATTGGTATTGGTAGTTATAGGTAGCTTTTTGCCCCTTGTACATGTTCCTATAATCGGAAACTGGAACTACTGGAAGTTAGATCACTATCTTGCTATTGCATGCTGGATCTTTGCTGCATGTGCCGTTTTTGGTGTTGTGAATAACAGTCCGAAAATCGTAAGATTTTTGGGAATACTGCTGATTCTATTGTTTGCATTTACACTCGTTGCAGTCAAAATGCAGTCTTTAGAATATTTCAGCTTTCTGCCATTCAAATCATGGAGAGAAACCTTTGCGGGAGTTGTGAAATTGAAATGGGGGTGGATCGTAGAATTTTTAGGAGCCTTTCTGATGGTTTTTGCTGTCGGAAATAAAAAAGTAAATAACCGCACACAGATATGAACCATTTAAAAATTGCATCAGCAGCTGTATTGATGCTTTTATTTTCACAGGCCAAATCTCAAAAAACAACATTTGAAAAGCTGGATCAACCCGTCAAATGTAAAAATATAAGAGATGGAAAATTTCTGCGCGCCAATTATCCGCAAGGAATCTTTTATATGACCATTAAAGATAATATTCAGACCGAATATTTCAATAATGGCAAAGACTATATAAAATCTACACTGGTATTTGTAGACGACTGTAATTATAAAGCCATTGTTTTGGAAAAAACCGAAAAAAATGATCCTGTACAGGTAGGAGATGTCTTTAATAATAAAATTGTAGAAACTCAGGATAATTTACTGAAAATACAATCTAAAGTTGAAAACAATCAGTTCCAGATCATCTACGTTAAAGTAAAAAAATAGAATAGTATAATGAGGCTGTAAAGCCAAATTTGTTAAAATAAGTAAATATAATACACATGAAAGAAGTATTCATCGTTTCCGCAGTAAGAACTCCGATAGGGAGTTTTATGGGAAGCCTTTCAACGGTTCCTGCTACAAAACTGGGATCTGTTGCTGTAAAAGGAGCATTAGATAAAATAAATCTTGATCCTAAGAATGTTCAGGAAATCTATATGGGAAATGTACTGCAGGCAGGAGAAGGCCAGGCGCCAGCTCGTCAGGCAGCTTTAGGCGCAGGTTTGTCTGTTGAAACTCCATCTACTACAGTAAATAAAGTATGTGCTTCAGGAATGAAGGCCGTGACAATGGCTGCACAGGCTATTAAAGCAGGTGATGCTGATGTTATCGTGGCCGGAGGTATGGAAAACATGTCCTCAGTTCCTCATTATTACAATGCAAGAATCGCTACCAAATTAGGCGATATCAAAATGCAGGACGGAATGATGCTGGATGGTCTTACAGATGTATATGGAAAAGTGCATATGGGAGTATGTGCAGAGAAATGTGCTGTAGATTACAGCATTTCAAGAGAGGATCAGGATAACTTTGCTATAGAATCTTATAAAAGGTCTGCAAAGGCCTGGAGTGAAGGAAAATTCACGGAAGAAGTAGTGCCTGTTGAAATTCCTCAGAGAAAAGGAGATCCTGTAATTTTTGCAGAAGACGAAGAATATAAAGCGGTAAACTTTGACAGACTTCCAACACTTCCTACTGTATTCAAAAAAGAAAACGGAACAGTAACAGCAGCTAATGCATCTACACTGAATGACGGAGCTTCTGCATTGATCCTTGTGTCTAAAGAGAAAATGGATGAATTAGGCCTTAAACCTTTAGCTAAGATTATTTCTTATGCTGATGCAGCCCAGGAGCCTGAAAACTTTACAACTGCACCTTCTAAAGCTTTACCAATTGCTCTTAAAAAAGCAGGTTTAGAGATCTCAGATATTGATTTCTTTGAATTCAATGAAGCATTTTCTGTTGTAGGATTGGCCAATAATAAAATCTTAGGACTGGATGCATCAAAAGTAAATGTAAACGGTGGAGCAGTAGCGATCGGACATCCACTGGGAAGTTCAGGATCAAGAATCATTGTTACACTGATTAACGTATTGAAGCAGAATAATGCCAAATACGGTGCTGCAGCAATCTGTAACGGTGGTGGTGGTGCTTCTGCTATCGTGATTGAAAATATCTAAAATTCCTTAAAAGAATATTTTACCATTAAGGAATCGATAATTTTTCTAAATTCTTATCGATTTCTTAATGGTTTTTCTATTTTTGTGCTACTAATATTTATTTGAAATGTCTGAAATTGAGAATCAACAGCCTCAAAACATAAAGAATAATCCACGGATTATGAAAGCCTGGGCTGTATACGACTGGGCGAATTCTGTTTACTCATTGGTTATTACCTCTACTATTTTCCCTATTTACTATTCCATACTCACTACTGCTTACGAGAAAAAGGAGTATGTGGAAGAAACAAAATCATGGATTGATGTTCCGGTAAGACACATGATCAAGATCTTTGGCAGAGAATATCAGCCTGATGCCGTGTACGGATATTCATTAACCATATCATTTTTTATCGTAGTGTTACTTTCTCCGTTCTTGTCTTCTTTGGCCGATACGATTGGAAATAAGAAATCTTTCCTGCAGTTTTTCTGCTATCTGGGGGCCACTTCATGTATGGGATTGGCTATGTTTACGGGAATGCATAATGTCTTTTTAGGTCTTCTCTTCAGCATTACGGCGAGTGTAGGATTCTGGGGAAGCTTAGTATTTTATAACTCCTTTCTTCCGGATATTGCCACACGGGATAAGCAGGATGCACTTTCTGCCAAAGGATATGTGTATGGCTATATAGGTTCCGTAGTCCTTGTTGTAATCTGTCTGGTACTGATTCAGGTTTTTGCAAAAGGATCGGCACAGCAGCTTTTATTTACAAGAATCAGCTTCCTGTTAACCGGTGCATGGTGGTTTGGATTCTCCCAATACACATTCAAACATCTTCCGCAATTTGGAGATGTGAAAGAAAAGCTACCAAAAGACTTAGTGCTTTTAAATTATAAAAACATCTTTAAAAAGCATGAGGAGCAAGGAGGTTTCTTTGAAGTGCTGAAAGACAACATGAGCTTTTATAAAGACATTGCCAAAGAAAGTTTCCACGAACTTTTCAAAGTAGGTAGAGTGCTCTTTAAAGATAGAAATTTAAAATTCTTCCTTTCCAGTTTCTTCTTTTACAGTGTCGGGATGCAAACTATCTTCCTGATGGCAACCTTATTCGGGAAAAGTGAGATCAACCTTGCTCAAGATAAGCTGATCGGAACCCTTTTAGTGATTCAGATCGAAGCGATTATAGGAGCGGTAATTTTCTCCAGGTTATCAAGAAAAATAGGAAACAGGAACGTTATTTCAATTGCTATTGTTTTATGGATTGTAGCCTGCCTTTGGGCCTACTTCCTGAACAAAGAAAATCCAACGGTAGAGTATCAGTTCTATGGAGTAGCAGCTGTAGTAGGATTAGTTATGGGAGGGCTGCAAGCCATGTCCAGATCTACTTATTCAAAGCTTCTTCCGGAGAATTCTATGGAAAATACAACCTATTTCAGTTTCTATGATGTATTGGAAAAAATAGCCATTATTATTGGTACATTTATTTTTGCTACTTTGATAGAGCATTTTAATAATATGCGTATTGCAGCGCTTTCCATGACCTTATTCTTTGGAGTCGGGCTTGTTTTGATAAGATTTTTAAAAGTCAATATGTTGAAAGACAGAGATACTTTATAAACAAGAAGGTGCTATAAAAATAGCACCTTTTTATTGATTAAAAACTAATCATATATTGCATCATTAATAAAAAAAGCTTGAGTTCATCAGGCTTTTTTGTCCTATTTAAATTTCAGCACTTCATTTTTTCTGAATTGATTAAAATCAGAAATATGCTTTTGTATAAATAAATTGGAATTCGGCGTGAGTTTTGCTTATATTCAGCGGAATAATTTTAACTTTGTAAAAAGATTTATTGTCACAATGACGAACCCTCTATTTTATGCAAAAATAATCCTGTTTGGAGAATATGGAATGATTGAAGATTCCCAGGGGCTTGTAGTACCTTACAGTTTCTATAAGGGAACCTTGAAATTCTCAGATTTGAGTTCTGAATTTGAACTTAAATCCAACAGACATCTGCAGAAATATTCTGACTTTCTTACAACCCTTGATCTTTCCGATGATTTTAAATTGGATATTGAAAGCTTTAAAAAAGATATTGCATCAGGGCTTTTCTTTGATTCTAATATTCCTCAGGGATATGGAGTAGGAAGTTCAGGAGCTTTGGTAGCCGCTATTTTTGAAAAATATGCAATCAGAAAGCTTGATCCTGAACAGATTTCAAAAGATAATCTGAAAAAATTAAAAACTGTTTTCGGTGAGATGGAAAGCTATTTCCATGGTAAAAGTTCAGGTATGGATCCTCTGATCTGCTACATGAACCTGCCAATCCTTATCGAAAATAAAGAAAACCTGGATAGAGTATCCATTCCTGATGGCGAAAAAGGGAAAGGAGCAATATTTCTTATCGACAGCGGAATAACCGGGGAAACAGGACCGATGATTCAGATCTTCTTTGAAAAAATGAAAACAGAGGGATTCCGCAAAACATTAAAAGAGGAATTCATCCGTTATAACAACGCATGTATTGAATCTTTCCTTAAAAAAGATATGAATCCTTTCTTCAGAAACCTGAAAAAGCTTTCCCATTGGGCCTATGAACATTTCCGTCCAATGATTCCTGAAAGTATTTTCAACATCTGGAAAAAAGGGCTGGATTCTAATGCCTATTATCTGAAACTCTGCGGAAGCGGCGGCGGCGGATATATTCTGGGCTTCACAAAAGACTACGCAAAAGCCGAAAAAATGCTTGACGGCTTCCAAAAAGAGGTGATTTATAGATTTTAAAAGTGCTGGAATGAATTCTGAAAAAGAAACTTTCCAATCTAAAAACTATATCTCTAAATCTATATTTTACAGATTGTCACAATTTGTGGGCTTTCTGATCGGTGCCAGATTTTTTGTTGCCATATTACTGACTTTTGCCCTGTATGTTTCTACTTTTTTCCTGTTCAATCAGGATGAAACCTTCAGAAAATTTGTCTTCGATTTTAAAGTGCACGGTATTATTTTCTGTACTGTTATTACCATTCTTGCGGGGGGAATCATCAACCAGTTTTATGATCGCGAAAAAGATCATCTGGTAAAACCCTTCAGGACCAGAATCCAAAGTTTTATCAAACAGAAATATTTTTTATATGCTTATCTGGCACTCGGAATTATTTCTCTTGGAGTTGCATGGATGATCTCCCATAAAGTTTTTGCCTTTTTTGTAGTGTATCAGTTTTTTATGTGGTTTTACAGCCATAAATTAAGCAGAATGTTGATCATCAATAATCTTACTTTTGTAAGCCTTACGCTATATCCTTTTTTTGGAATGATGGTTTATTATGAAACTTTTTCAAAGAAGGTACTTCTGATGGCCATTTTTCTTTTTCTGATTCTTTTATGCATTGATATTGTCAAAGATATGTTGACCAAAAGCGTAGACAAAGCATTTGGTTATGTAACAATCCCTAATTATTTTAAAAACAGAAATACCCGGATCATTATTATTTCTTTACTCATGATCACAATGGCTGTTTCTATGAAACTTATTATAAAAACCGGAATTTCCGGGTTCATGGCCTATTATTTTACCGGAGGCCTTTTTGTGATGATCCTTTGTATCTATCTTTTGCTAGACTCTTCAAGGAAGAGTAAATTCTTCACCCTCAATATATTACGGTTTTGGGTTTTCATCGGAATTATTGCCATGCTTCTGAATGGAATAGAAAGCAAATTATAGAAAAAATTCTTTAAATAAGCTGATGTTATTATTACCTTTGCAAAACTAAATTTAATATAAAGGAATGCCCATTTTTAACGATACTAAAGTTGCATTTGCAGACAAGTCTGATGCACAATTGAGAAAGGCGTACTGGATGTTTAAAATGATTGAACAGCCCGCTCTTACCAACCTTGGAACTTCTGTCCTTAATTTTACGGTACACAATAATTTTCCTTTCGTGAACGGAATTGTAAAAAGCACTTTGTTTGAGCAGTTCTGTGGAGGGGAAACCCGTGAAGAAAGTATGAAGGCGGTGAAACAACTTTTCAAAAGAGGAGTGGGAAGTATTTTCGATTATTCTATTGAAGGAAAGGAAGATGAAGAAACTTTTGATGCAGTATGTAAAGAAATCAAAGAAATCATCAGATTTTCTGTAGGAAATCCTGCTATTCCTTTCATTGTTTTTAAACCTACTGCTTTTGGTAGAATTGATCTTTATGAAGCTGTTGGAAAAGGAACCGAGCTTACTTCAAGTCAGAAAGAAGAATGGGCAAGAGTGGTGAAAAGATTTGATGAAGTATGCAGTCTGTGTCATGAAAATGACAAAAAAGTGATGGTAGATGCAGAAGAAACCTGGATGCAGGATTCGGCAGACCATCTTTGTGAGCAGATGATGGAGAAATATAACCAGGAAAAACCGATTGTATGGAATACGATTCAAATGTACAGAACCGGAAGACTGGAGTATATGGAGCAGCATCTGCAGAGCGCAAGAGAAAAGAATTATTTCATCGGATATAAGATTGTTCGTGGAGCGTACATGGAAAAAGAAAGAGCCCGAGCTTCAGAAAAAGGATATCCTGATCCAATCCAGCCTAATAAAGAAGCATCTGATACCAATTATAATGCGGGAATTGATTTTGTGATGAATCATCTAGATAAAGTTTCAGCATTTTTCGGTACCCATAATGAGGTCTCTTCTGAATTGGTGATGGATAAAATGAAATCCAAATCACTGGAAAATGGAAATCCACATGTTTATTTTGGCCAGCTTTACGGGATGAGTGATAATATTACATTCTATCTGTCTGATAAGGGCTATAATGTGGCTAAATACCTTCCGTATGGACCTGTAAAGGATGTTGTGCCTTATCTTACAAGAAGAGCCAGAGAAAACACCTCTGTAGCGGGACAGACAGGAAGAGAACTAGGGCTGATTAAGAAAGAGCTTGAAAGAAGAAAAAAATAGTACTGTTTACAAATAATATGGATAAGACCTGCAGATTTCTGCAGGTCTGTTTATTTTAAATATTCTCACAAAATCCTGTAGCATATTAGTTTTACTAAAATTTTTCATTAATAATAATTTTGTATATTTTAATATTTGTTGTTTATAATTCAAAATTATTAACTTTTTATTGTTTAATAAATTGTAATTACCTAAATTTGATTAAACTAATAAAAAAATACATGAAAAAAACATTACTTATTGCTGCCTTTATGGCAGCTAACTTTTCCTTAGCACAAACCTACAATAATGGAGGTTTAAGTACTGGAGCTACTTCCAAAGGCGGAACTGCTGCTCCTACCGGATACACCTGGTCTGAACTTCAGAATAATACAGGAAATGCTACAGAAACTAATACAAGCCTTGGCTTGGCCGGAACCTCAAGCTCTGTAACGTCAAGTTATTTTCTTGCGGATGACTTTACTATTCCTGCGGGAGCAAGCTGGCAGATCAGTACCATTGATTTCTTTGCCTACCAGACCAATTATGCAGGAACTACAGCTCCTTTTAATACGGTGAGAGTTAATATATACAGCTCAGATCCTTCAGTAGCTGGTGCTGCCAGTGTATTTGGAGATGATACCACTAACAGATTCAGTGCTGGGGTAGACTCCAACATATACAGAGTGGGAAACAGTATTGTACCTACATCGGTAATTCCGGTGACAAACAGAAAGATATGGAAAATTACAGCCAATACTCCGGTTACTTTAGGAGCTGGAACCTATTGGATAAAATACCAGCTACAGAATGTTGTGATGGCAAGCGCAGGTTTTTTACCGCCAGTGACCATTGTTGGAAACCGTGGACTTCCTTCTTTCAATGCAAAACAGTTTGATTCTATTACTGGAACATGGACGCCTATAGTTGATGCAGGAAATCCTGCAAGTGCTCCGGATTATCCATTGGATATGCCTTTTGTCATTACTTTTACATCCACAACATTAGGCACACAGGAAACAGTGCAGTATGACAACAGGATTCAGGTATATCCAAACCCGGTAAGAGATAGTTTCAGAATAAATAATCCTGATAAAATAAAGATCAGCACAGTAGAAGTTATAGATGCTTCGGGTAAACTGGTAAGAACTCTGAAAGGTTCAGAAGAGTATAATGCTTCAGATCTGCCAAAAGGAAATTATATTCTGAAAATAAAGAATGACGGCGGACATACTAAAATTACAAAATTAATAAAGCAATAGCTTTAGTTTTCTTCTTCAAATATTTTTTATCCTGGCCATCTTCTCTGGCCAGGTTTTTTTATGGCTCAAAACTTTCAAATTTTCCGTTTTCATAGAACAGAACAATTCGTTTTATCTTATTGGTTTGATTATCAATGGCTTGATTGATAATTTGATCAACGGAATGGTCTAATCGTTGAGAATCGGATATATTTTCCTGAGCTTTATTCTTGTACGGTATAAGTGATTCTCGCGGGCTTTGTTTTGGGAGTTGAATTTCCTCTTCGGCTATAAAATCTTCATCATCTTTCATCATGGTAAATAAATCAGGCAGAGGAGTAGGTCTGATTTTTTCATCTTCAGGTTTTTCTATATCCGTAGTTTCTTTTTCCGGCAACTCTGATTTCAGCATTTCACCTTCGCCTGTAACCAGCCAGTCCCAAAGGATCTCAGGAAACCGGGATTTTATTTTTATAATAAATTCCAGAGAAGGCTTATTTCTTCCCGAAGTAATATGGGATATGGAAGAACGCTGTACATCGATCTCATCTGCAAACTCAGAAGAGGTGAGATTGGAATACTCTATAACTTTGGAAATTCTCTCGTTTAAACTCATAAAAATAAGTTGTTAATTGTGTTACAAATGTAAATAATAAAATTTACATTTACAAATTACAAAAGTAAACAAAAGGTGAATTTTGTAAATACACAAATGTAAACAATAGATAAACATCTATAGTATAATGTCTTATGTATAATATCTAATACTTTTTAAGTAATTTAACAAAGTAAATTTGTATTATTAATCTTATTATATTGAATAATAAACCTCCAAATGCCTCATAAGGTTCCATTTACATTTTAATGCCTGAATATAATTGTAATTACTTGATTAATAGAAGTTAATATTTAAATAAAGATCTTATACATTTATCCTAATTTATAGGTTCTATCTGTAGATAACAGTACTTATTTTACCGTATACAACTGTAATTTAATAGTTAAATGATTATTAATAAGGTGTTTAAGTATATGTAATGATATAATTCTTTATTGAGTAAGTTAAATCTTTAAAAAGATCTTAAATAAAGTTTTACTCCAAAAAATAGGCTGAGTTTAGAGGGATAATTACAAAAAATAGACAATTTACATTTGTATATTAATTGGAATTGTAAGTTTTCCACATTTTTATCGTTTAATATTATTATGCCTATTTGCCGATTATGAGGATTTATTGCACTTAAAGTAATGTTATAAATATTATTGATGTAAAATTTGTAAAATATTGACTTTTAATTATTTAATATTTTTATATTATTATATATTCAATTAACAATTTTATCCACAGACAAAATGGCAGTATAACATGTTTAGCTATGTTACAAATGTTAATTATATTTTTCTGTTCAAAAATCATTAAATTTGACTCTTGTAAATTATTTGTAATGAATTTTGAAGAGATCTATTTTCCAAACCCTAATTTCTTAAACCGTTATATTTCCCCTGAAAAATTATTTTCCTATCTACAGACCAATCTAAGCGGTTACGTTCAGGAGATCGGAAGGTCATATTTAGATAAACCCATTTATCAGTTAAGCATAGGAACCGGATCTATTAATGTTCTTGCCTGGTCGCAAATGCACGGCAATGAATCAAATGCTACTCATGCAATATTGGATCTTCTGGAAACCTTGGATAAGGCTCCTGAGATGAAGGATGACCTGTTCGGTAAAATAACGTTGGATTTTATTTTCATGCTCAATCCTGATGGGTCGGAACGATGGACGAGACTGAATGCAGCAGATATTGATTTGAACAGGGATTTCCATAACGAAGCCAGCAAAGAGATTAAATACCTTAAAAAGACCGTTGCTTCAAAGAAATACGATTATGCATTGAATCTGCATGAACAAAGAACTATCTTCACTACGGACGGTATACATCCTGCAACGCTTTCCTTTTTGGCTCCATCCGAAAACATTGAACGTACCGTTACGGATAACAGAAAGAAATGTATGGCGGTAATAGGAAAGATTTATGATCATTTGAAAGACTTGATACCTAATCAGATCGGAAGATATTCTGACGAATTTTATCCGACTTCTACTGGTGACAACTTTATTAAAGCAGGAATGCCTACCATCTTATTTGAAGGAGGACATTTTGTTGGTGATTATACAAGAAAAGGCACAAGGAAATATTATACAATTGCTTTATATTATGCATTAAAAGCAATCAGTGAACTGGATTCTGCTGTTGAAGGATGGGAAAAATACCTTGAAATCCCCGAAAACCAGGAAACACATTACGATATCATCTACAGAAATGTCAAACTGAATACAGATCATGAATGTATTCTTGATGTTGCTGTTCAGTACAGGGAAATAATAGAAGAAGGGAAAGATGAAATATCCTTTGTTCCTTATGTTATGGAAGTAGGTGATGTAAAGAGAAAAAAAGGCTGGCTGGAAATAGACTGTACAGGAAAGAAATTTGTAGCAGCTACAAAATATCCGAAGTTGGATGCCATAGCAGAATTTACAATAGAAGATTAAAGAGTATTATTCCAAATAAAAAAACGTCCTCAAAAGTAATTCTGAGGACGTTTTATATTATTAAATGAAGATTAGTTGACCACTTTAATTCCATTGGCTACAAACCTGATCTCTTCTTTAGGAGTTGTGATGGCATCAATTTCAGCCTGAGGTTTTTTAGCATCCTCTGCATAATGCTTCTGCTCATCTATAGAAGTTACTTTTCTTTCTGCAGTACCTTCCAATACTACATTTTTACCTTTTAGAGCGGTCGGTACAAAGAATGTATAATCTTTCATTTTTACGAAAAACTGAGAATTATCTTCAGTCTGGATCGTAAGCCAGCAGCCTTTTTTCTCGCATACATCCGTCACTTTTCCTTTAACGGCAATTCCTTCCACTTTTTTGTTGTCCTTTTTAAGTTTCTTACTCAGTTTATCTACTGTGATTGCTTTAGACTCATTGGAAACAACTACAGCTCCGTAAGTATCGCCTACAACTGCATTTCCTGCAGGTGGGCCAAATTTTTTCTCCGATGTCTCCTGTGCAAAAGCCAAAGTGGAAACGCTTACAGCAGCAGCAAATAATATAGTCTTGAATTTCATTTTTAATATTTTTTTCAAAAGTACTAATTAAAATCGAATAATAATTTGGATAAAACTTGATAAAAAATAAGCGGTGCTGTAAATTTTAAACAAATTTCAAAATCATGACAGATTTGTTTATATTTGACACCTATACTTGACTATGCAAAAAAAACTGAAACTTTGGGACGCCGTTATGCTGGTAATGGGGTCTATGATCGGAAGCGGAATCTTTATTGTAAGTGCCGATATGATGCGAAACCTCGGATCCGGGTTCTGGCTGATCATAGTATGGGTCATTACAGGAATCATGACGGTAGCTGCTGCAATAAGTTATGGAGAGCTTTCGGCGCTGTTTCCAAAAGCTGGTGGTCAATATACCTACCTTAAGGAAATCTTCGGAAAAAGGATGGGATTTCTTTATGGCTGGGGACTTTTTACTGTAATCCAGACAGGAACTATTGCCGCAGTAGCAATGGCTTTTGGTAAATTTACAGCTTATCTCGTTCCGTCCTTGAACCAGGCAGCACCTATTATACAGAGTGGCGAATTCAAGATTACCTGGATACAGATCCTCGCAATAGCCGTTATCCTTCTTCTTACTTACATCAACACAAGAGGTGTGCAAAGTGGTAAACTGCTTCAGAATGTATTTACAGGATCAAAGATTATTGCTCTATTAGGTTTGATCGCTGTAGGGTTTATTCTGGTAGATTTTTCCCATATGGCCCAAAATTTCAGCTTTGGTTCTGATTCATTTAGTAATCTTAAAAAAGATCTCACCGGTAATTTCCTTAAAGAAGGCTGGGAACCTATAGGTGGAATGACCTTGCTTGGAGGTATTGCAGCAGCTATGGTAGGCTCTGTTTTCAGCTCTGTAGCCTGGGAAAGTGTAACTTTTGTTTCCGGCGAAGTAGAAAATCCCAAAAGAAATATTGTTAAGTCAATGATCTATGGAACTTCTGCGGTGATGATTCTTTATTTAGCGGTCAATTTTGTCTATCTTAATGCTTTAGACAGAGACAGTATCGCTTTTGCAGCGGACGACAGGGTAGCAGTTGCTGCATCACAGAATATTTTCGGAAGTGCGGGAACGATTATTATTGCAGTTCTTGTGATGATCTCTACATTCGGATGCGATAACGGACTGATTCTCGCAGGTGCCCGTGTGTTTCAAACTATGGCAAAAGACGGAATGTTTTTCAGGTCCGCCGAGAAAAATAATAAAAACGAGGTTCCGGAAAATGCTTTATGGATGCAGGGTATCTGGGCATCGGTCCTTTGTTTGAGCGGACAGTATGGTAACCTGCTGGATATGATCTCTTTTGTGATCGTTTTATTTTATATGATCACCGTTTTTGGGGTTATTTATTTAAGATTTAAAAAGCCGGATCTTGAAAGACCTTACAAAACTTGGCTCTACCCTGTAACTCCAATTATCTATCTTCTGATAGGAACAGGCTTCTGTGTACTGCTTCTGATCTACAAACAGCAATATACCTGGCCAGGCTTTCTGATGGTACTGCTGGGGCTTCCGGTCTATTATTTTATTAACAGAAACAAGCAAACCGATCAATAAAATAAATTCAACCGTATTTATATACTTTTAAGGCTTCCCGACTTGTCAGGAAGCCTTCATTTTCAGTAATATTTTGGTTTCTTTTTCTTATTTATTTCATGAAAATGTGTATTTTGGTATTTCTTTTTTAAGTGAACTAGACTATGAAGAAAAAATAAGAAGCTGACTATGGATACACCAAATTACAGAATGCCTTTTGTACCTTCTACATTAATGACTGAAGGCGGAAGCATTGAGATCTGCGACATGGGCGAAAGCATTGCTCATAATATCATGCTGCTGATTACCACCAAAAAAGGCGAGAACAGATATGATGACAATTACGGGAACGACGTTTGGAACCTGGAATTCGATAATGGAGTGACCAGTGCCGTTTGGGAGAGCGTCTTTATTAAAAGCCTCAGACGGCAGATCCAGGAATATGAACCACGCATTGTACAGGCGCAGATTGATGCGCATATTCAATTTGTAGAACACAGCTACGATACCAAAGAACATACAGAGATCAAAAAGAAAGTAAGAATTGCCATCAATGCAAAAATGGAGGCAACGGGAGAGCGTTTCAGTTTTTCTACAGAATTATTTTTAAGTCCGATGTCTATTGACTAAACACTCTTCTAATAACCTACACCAAAATTTATGAACTTAGATCAAAATATATATTCCAAAGAATCTGTAAAGGCAAGAATGCTTCAGAATGCCACCAAAGTGTGGGGACTGAAAAGCCCGCAGTCTCTGGATCCTTTTGTAAAACTCCTGATTGATGCCTTCAGTACGGAAGTCTTTAAAGCCAATAACGAAATCCAGACTGTAAATGCCAGGATTCTGGAAAAACTGGCCAAACTTCTGACTCCATCAATATACACCCATCCGATTCCGGCTCATGCTGTGGCCTTTACACTGCCTTATGAGTCTTCGGAAGTTTTGTTGGAACATACCGAATTTTTTTTTCGTAAGCAGATGACGTCTACCGTGAAATCAGAATCGGATAAGCAGCTGAATATTCCTTTCACGCCGGTAGGCAATGTTCGGATCAATAAAGTACAGACCTCAGTAATGTTTGTTGGGAATACCTGTTACAGTGTTGACGACAGGCTGAATAAGATACCTGTAGCAAGATTCCAGGGAAAGCCGGAAGATTACAGAAAGATCACAATTGGAGTAGATGTGAGCAGATACGCCAGTGAAAACTTCCCTAAGTATGTAAGTATATTCTGTTCAAACCCAGCCTTTGAGCATATGGATTTTGTATATAAATTACTTCCATACATCAATGTGACCAGTAACGGAAATCCTTTATTTGTAAGGGAAGGATTAAGTTACCTGACCAATAGCCAGCAGGAAGGATACGAGCAGATGTTCAGAGAGCAGTCGATCCGGAATAAGGCTATTGAAGATATTAAAAGCATTTACCGCCATAAATTTATTGAGATAACTGGAATTTCAAGCAGTCTGTTTTCAGAACCGGGAAAGCTTCCTCAAAATCTGGAGTTTCTTGACGGCAAAGAAGAAATAAGAAAGCAAATTGGAGATAAACGTTACTTATGGCTGACATTTGAGTTTCCGCCACAGTTTTCCGCGGAGATCCTGGATAATTTTTCATTTGTACTGAATGCTTTTCCAATCTACAATAGAGGATGGAAGAAAACAGAATACAGCCTGGACATTATGGGAAACAACATTCCTTTGGTTACAGATGAAGGCGAACATTTCCTGTATGTAGATGAGGTTCAGGATGGTGATGGAAGAAGATATACTGAAATTCCTTTTACCCCGGCAGATGACCTTAAAAAAGGACTTTATACAGTAAGAAAAGGAGGCATGGAACGTTTTACGAATAGAAATGCTGTAGATATGATTGCCAATGTGCTGGAGCTGACCAGAGATGAAATTGCCGCATTTTCACTTTTAAACAGGGATAACGTTAAAGGTGTCCTCAGTGAAATGTCTGACAAAATGAAAACAATGGTTCAAAAGGTGAATAATGCCAAGAGAAATATCAGGCAGGAACTGAATTATGTCATCATGGAGCCTGTAGAAAAAACAGACCACACCTATGCTTCCTTTTGGGTAACGCATTGTACGCTGGCCAATCATATGCGTCCGGGAACAGAGCTATCTAATCAGCTGAAGTCCCAGACTGTGATTCTTCTTACCGAAACTATTGGTGGCGCTGAAGAACAGAAAGGTACAGACAGTATTCAGGCTTATAAATATGCATTAACTACAAGAGACAAAATCATTTCCCTTGAAGACGTTAAAAATTATTGCAGAATGATTCTTAAAGATGAGGTAAAAGAGGTAAGGGTAAGAAGAGGAACCATGATTAGCAACAGGCCAAAAGAAGGTTTTGTAAGAACCGTTGAGGTAGAGATCATTCCTCAGAACTATTCTTTCTATGGAAGGGCATACTGGGAAAATATGGCCAATATTCTCCGAAACCAGATCATTTCAAAGGCTATTGACGGGATAGAATATGTAGTAAGAATAAATAATGAAGACATCGATCTTGACGAAATTTAAATTAATATCTAAACTATAAAATATGAGAAAGATTATCGTACTTGCACTAGCCCTGACTTTTACATCAGTCAGTGTGATAAGCTGTAAAAAAGATATCAGTAAACTGGGGCAATCTGTTATAAATCTTGGAGGAGCCGAAGATGCCAATGCTATTATTGAATTTAACAATAACTTTTTAGATTCCTATAAAAGTACATCCAGACATATAGAAAGTATTCTTAAATATGCAGATGCTGCCTCAGCGAAAGCTAAAGGAGAGAACGTAACGATAATGCCTATTGTAATCAATTCGATGGATTTTTCATTCGGAAAGATCAAGGATGTGCCGTCAGGATTCGGAAAAGATAAAGCAGCCATTGAAGCAGACTTTAATACATATAAAGCTAAAAAAGAAAGTATACAGAAGAAGTTTGATGAACTTAAATCCTATATGACTTCAGAAGACTATAAAGATGACAAAGGAGCGAAAGCTGATGCCATCACAAAAGATATTGAGACTGAAGCTCAGGCTTTATTTACCTCAGGTGAAAATTTAATCATCAAGATCAAGCCCGGAACTGATGCTGCAGAAGAAGTTGTATTGAAAGATCATCCAATGAAAGAATTCATTATTTCTTCTAAAAGTGTAATGACTTCCCTGGAATCTACCATTGATGTGCTGGACAAGCAGTATTCCGGAAAATTCAATGAAGCAGAAATTCAGAAAAAATATGACGAGCTTGCCAAAGCAGTAGAAGCCAATTCAAAAATGAATTTCGACGTAAAAGATCCACAGTATTCGTATAAAAAATCTCAGTTTGAAAGCTTTAACAAAAGTGCTTCAGACTTTTTAGATATCTACAGAAAGCTCATCCGTGACTCCAAAGGCACAGGGAAAATATCCGACAGTGATATCCAGCAGGTCGACTCATCCTATGAGTCTGTCCTGAATTCATACAATTCATTTGTGAAATAACCCAATACGTATAATTCATTATAAAGACCAGTACACTGTATTGGTCTTTTTATTTTATAAAGATGAATCATCGTCTTAAAAAAGAACCCATTTGATCTATTTAAAATTTAACTAAAATTAAGTGGTAATAAAATATTTCACCTCATACATTTCCATAAAATTCCGTAATTTTGCACATTGTGATTTTCAGGCAGAATCATCCCAAATTATGAGTAAATCAACAGAATATATAGAAGTTTACGGAGCACGTGAACACAACCTTAAAAATATCAATGTAAAGATTCCTCGCAACGAACTTGTTGTAATAACAGGGCTTTCCGGAAGCGGAAAATCATCTTTGGCATTCGATACCATTTTTGCAGAAGGACAGCGCCGTTATATTGAAACATTTTCAGCTTATGCACGTCAGTTTTTAGGCGGTTTGGAACGTCCTGATGTAGACAAAATTGAAGGACTTTCTCCGGTAATTGCGATAGAGCAGAAAACCACCAATAAAAATCCCAGATCCACTGTAGGAACGGTTACTGAACTCTATGATTACCTGCGTCTTTTATACGCAAGAGTTTCCGATGCCTATTCATTGTCTACCGGAAAAAAATTGGTGAGCTACACGGAAGACCAGATTCTTGAAACCATTAAGGAAAACTATAAAGGCGAAAAAATAATGCTGATGGCTCCTGTGGTGCGTTCAAGAAAGGGACACTATCATGAGCTTTTTGTGCAGATGGCCAAAAAAGGTTACGGGCAGGCCAGAATTGACGGTGATTTACAGGATATAGAATATGATCTAAAATTGGACCGTTACAAAACCCATGATATTGATATTGTGATTGATCGATGGATCATTGGAGAAAATGCCTCAGAGGGCAGAATGGAAAAATCACTGCGTACTGCAATGGAAATGGGTGAGGGGATTATCGGAATCCAGAAACTGGGAGCTACCGATATAGAGTACTTCTCGAAAAACCTGATGGATGCAGAAACAGGACATTCCCTGGCACTTCCTGAACCGAATACATTCTCTTTCAACTCTCCGAAAGGAAGCTGCCCGGAGTGTAAAGGATTGGGAACCATCAAAAAGATCAATACAGATTATTTTATTGAAAATCCTAAATTATCAATAAACCAGGGTGGATTGCTGCCATTGGAAGATATTAAATCCAACAAATGGATTCTGTCTCAGATCAAAAATATCCTTGAGATCTTTGGTTTGGGAATGGCAACACCTATGAAAGATATTCCCGAAGAAGCTTTGGATTATATCTATAACGGATGTCACAAAGAATTTAATAAAGACCTGAAATACGCAGGAATCACCAAAAAGATAAAAATAAGTTTCGATGGTCTGATCACTTTTATGGAAGAGATCATTGAAGAAAGAGAATCTTATGAAGCCGTATTATTAGAAAGGCATTTCACCACTGAAGAAACCTGCCCGGAATGTGGAGGGACCCGTCTTCAGCCGGCAAGTTTAAGTTTTAAAATAGACGGAAAGAATATTGCTGAGGTAAACGGTTTAAGTTTATCCGATCTTAAGGAATGGTTATCCGATGTAAAAGATAAATTCTCGGAAAAAAATAAGATCATTGCCCACGAGATCTTAAAAGAGATTGAAACAAGACTGCAGTTCCTTCTGGATGTAGGTTTGGATTATCTGAGCTTAAGCAGAAGCTCCAAAACACTTTCCGGAGGAGAATCTCAAAGGATCCGTCTGGCTACACAAATCGGGTCGCAGCTGGTGAATGTATTGTATATTCTGGATGAACCAAGTATCGGGCTTCACCAAAGAGACAATGAAAGACTGATCAGGTCATTAAAAAACCTTAGAGACATCGGAAATTCTGTTATTGTTGTAGAACACGACAAAGATATGATTCTGGAAGCCGATGAGGTGCTGGATATTGGCCCTAGAGCCGGAAAATTCGGGGGAGAAGTGCTTTGGCAGGGAAAACCAAAAGATCTTTTAAAAGCAGATACTATTACAGCACAGTATATCAACGGAAAAAGAAAAATAGAAATACCTGCAGAAAGGAGAGCCGGAAGCGGTAAAAACATTTTATTAAAAGGAGCTACAGGAAATAACCTTAAAAATGTTACCCTTGATATTCCATTAGGGAAACTGGTGGTAGTAACTGGAATTTCAGGAAGCGGGAAATCTTCCCTGATCAACGGAACTTTGTACCCGATCCTTAATAAGCATTTCTACAGAGCTGTTCAGGAGCCTCTTCCGTATAAAAAAATAGACGGTCTTGATAATATTGATAAAATTGTAGACGTAGACCAGACTCCGATCGGGAGAACGCCACGTTCAAATCCTGCAACATACACAGGAATGTTCACTGATATCAGAAATCTTTTTGCAGAACTTCCGGAAAGCAAGATCCGTGGCTATAAGCCGGGAAGATTCTCATTCAATGTAAAAGGCGGAAGATGTGAAACCTGCCAGGGTGGAGGATTGAAAGTTATTGAAATGAACTTTCTTCCTGATGTATATGTTCACTGTGAAACCTGTAATGGAAAACGTTTCAACAGAGAAACACTGGAAGTGCGTTACAAAGGGAAATCAATTTCCGATGTGTTGGATATGACGATTGATGAAGCGGTAGACTTCTTCCAGCCAATTCCTAAGATATTTGCTAAAGTAAAGACCCTTCAGGATGTAGGATTAGGATATATTACCCTCGGACAGCAGTCTACAACACTTTCAGGGGGAGAGGCACAACGTATTAAACTGGCAACAGAACTATCAAAAAGACAGACTGGAAATACACTGTATATTTTAGATGAGCCTACAACCGGGCTTCACTTTGAAGATGTAAAGATCCTGATGGATGCCATCAACCAGTTGGTAGAATTAGGAAACTCATTCATCATCATTGAACATAATATGGATGTGATTAAATTAGCCGATCATATTATTGACGTAGGACCGGAAGGCGGAAAGCACGGTGGACAGATCGTTGCGCAGGGAACCCCTGAAGAAATTGTAAAGTCTAAGAAGAGTTTGACTGGAAAATTCTTGAAGCGGGAACTTGAATAAGAAATATTTATCTAACTATATAAAAGAATTTGCTTTTGCAAATTCTTTTTTTTATTGAAATCAATTAATATTAAGGTCAAATAAGGCTAATTTACCAGTCTAATATTAATTTTTTAATTTTATTTAAAATTATTTATCTGGTAATCAGTTAATTGTATTTCAATGTTAACTTAATGTTAACTCAATATGAATTTAGTATGAATTATTTCATAACTTTGGTAAAGGAGATATACATAATATTTAAAACCAAAGACTTATGAAAAATAAAGTTCAAATATTGATCGCTTCATTCTTAGTTTGTGGATTCATGGCTGCAAACAATATGGTTAAAGCGCAAATATCAGATCATAGTACAATTGAGGAAATCCAATTGAGCAAGAATAAAGAAACCTTCAATGATATAAGAAATAAATTGATGGAAAACTTTGATCTTACCAATTCTGATTACAAGCAAGGAACAGTAAACTCAGTAGTAACATTTGATATTACAAAAAAAGGCAAAATAGTAAATGTTCATTCTAATGGCGACTGCAAAATTGTAAGCAAAGAAATTGAAAATGTTTTAAGTGAACTTGATTACAGAGTAGACCGCAAAGATTTAAATGAAAATATGGTTGCCTATACTTATAAAATGCCTGTAACAGTTGAAATAAATAACAGATAATATTCAAAAGTATTTTTTACACGGAAATACTGTTGTATTAAAACAATAATTAAAACTGTGTACTTGAAAAAGAAAGCTTGACTATAGCTAAACATTTTAAAAATAATAAAGCCCTGATTTAATTTGATAAGTCTATTGAAAATTAAATTAGGGCTTAGCTATTATAAAGAAGAGATATAAACTTCTATCTTGGTTCCGTCATAATTAAATGTTCCGTCATCATTGGGCTTACCTAGTACCCATTTCATATCTACCGGTACCGACCATGCTGTTCCCAGTGAGAAACCGTTGACAGATCTGATTTCTGAACAGTTCCCTGTGGTAATAGCAGAATGAAACCATGTTTTGTCTCTCACCCGGTAAAAACCTACTGCCTTTCCTTTAGGAATCACAGCATAGCCATCCCATTGCTCTCCGCCGGAGTAATTGAACTTATTAAGCCATCCCTGCGCACGAAACTGAACAAGCTCGTCCGGAGATATAGCTGCCCCTCTCATGTAAAGAGCGTAGGCTACAACATCATGACATACGCCTTTATTGTAAGCACTAATATCATCCTGTCCAGAAAGAAGACCATTGGAGATCAATGATTTTTTCGCTGGTTCTAATTGCCCTGAGTGGGCTCCTTTTGGTGTGATCATTTCAATATTTTTATTGGTTTGGTGTGATGTTTTGGTATTTAAAGATATAAAATTATTTTTAAACCCTGATTTTCATGGGTTTCCTATTTTTTATATACTTATATCCTTTTGATTTATCTATAAATAATAAAAGCTTTTAACATTAAATTGTAATAAATAATAAAAAGAATCGTTATAAATTGACTAATCAAAATTAAAACAATATGAAAAATTTAAAGAAACTTAACAAGAATGAACTAAAGGCAGTGTATGGAGGAGCGCCTAAAATTTATTGTGTATTCTGTGAAAGATTAAACAGGACCGTCTGCAGTGAAGCTCAGATTTCTCAATGTCCTTAAAAAAGGGATATTCGGAAAAAATAATGATAAAGAGGTGGGTTTTCATAAGCTCACCTCTTTATCTTTATTGATTGCTGTTGTAAAATAAAAGAAAATTACCAGAACAGTAGATTACCATTCTTCAATAATTTTTTTTCTATGGATTTTTCCCCAGTCTATCATAGATTCAAATACTGTTTTGAGCGTATTGGTATGGTGTGTAGGAGTGTATTCTATTGTAACAAGATCATTATCCCGAATCATTCTATTGATAAGCTTATTCTGTTCCAGATCTTTTAGCTCTTTTGCCAAAACTTTTCCACTAATTTTAGGAATACTGGCTTTTATTTCCTTGAAGCGCTTATTACCATTCATAATAGAGAACAATACAAGTATTTTCCATTTCCCGTTTATTACTTCCAGGGTATCTTTCAAATGAAGCATTCCTGCTTCACAATCTTTATATGATTTTACTGTTTCATCCATTATTTAATATTTAGTGATGTAGTCATTTACCTTTTGGTAACCATTATTAAAGCGTATACAAAAGTAATTAACTTTGTGAATACACAGAGTTTAAATTAATGTATCAAAAAAATAATCTTTTTCAATTACAAAGATTCTATCAATCATCCTAATTAAATAATTTATTAAAAATGAAATCAATAACAACCGCTAGATTACTTGTGACTATAGTTGCATTAATCACTCTTTTTGGAGCCTATATTGCCGATTGGAACCATACCCATATTTTCAATCCTCGCTGGCCTCCACATGCAAAGTTCCATAATGCCCAGACCATGCTTTTTGGAGCAGTGCTTGGACTCTTATCATTATGGTTTCTTTGGTTTCAGAAAGGTGATAAATGGTCTACATTCAAACTGGCAGTGGTATTTGCCAGTCTTTATTGGATCACGCAAGCGGCGGCTATTTTATTTCCGGGAACAGCTTTGTTTGATCCGGAATTTTCTTATCCGGGTCAACTGCCTGTACAGTTTATATTAGATGGTGTTCTGTATTTAATGTTGATAGTTGCCTATGTTTTGGAATCAAGATATTTTAAATAGATAACTCTTTTCCAATTTCAATCAGTTGATTAATCAATGAGATCAATTTATATTTTATTTTCTTTTGCTTTTATAAAGTAGAAATTTATCATCTCGGAATCATAAAAATGTATACATTTGAGTATAAAACATGATCTGTGAATCCTATTCTTGATGTTGTCGTCCGTTCCCTTTGTGTTTACCTTTTTATGGTAATCGCTATCCGTCTTTTTGGTAAAAATCAGCTTTCTCAGCTCAATGCAGGGGATGTTGTTTTGTTGCTGCTTATCTCCAATGCTGTTCAGAATGCTATGGTAGGACCGGATACATCATTGCAGGGTGGTCTTATTGCGGCGCTTGTCCTTTTTGCTGCTAACTTTATTTTAAAAAGGCTGATGTTTTCCAACCGAAAATTTGAAACGTTCATGGAAGAAGATCCCGTTATTCTCATCAGAGATGGAATAATAGATCAGCCTGCTTTGAATAGAGTGAAAATCACCAGGGATGAATTGGAAGAGGCCATAAGAGAACATGGTGTAGAAAAAATTGAAAATGTAAAACTATCTATCCTTGAAGTAGACGGAAACATAAGTGTTATCTCACAGGATGAAACAGGAAAGCAGACCCATTATTCAAGAATTAAAAGAAGAAATAAAAGAAAATACCATTAAGCAAAATGAATTACGAATTAAGAGAAATGCTTCCCGGCGACGAAAAAAGAGTGCTGGAAATTTACAGTGAGGGACTAGAAAGCGGTATAGCTACTTTTGAAACAGAAGTTCCTACAGCTGAAGCATGGAATATGGAATATTTCAACGACTGCCGCTGGGTGCTGGAAAATGAAAGCAATGAAATAGTAGGGTGGTGCGCCTTGAAACCGGTAAGTAAAAGAGAATGTTATAAAGGAGTTGCCGAAGTAAGCATTTATTTTGAGAATACTTACCAGGGGAAAGGTTTAGGGTCAGTTCTGCTGAAAAAAATGATTCTCGACAGCGAAAGCCACGGATTCTGGACCCTTCAGGCCAGTATTTTCCCGGAAAATGAAGCTTCGATAAGATTCCATCAGAAAAATGGTTTCAGAACTATAGGAGTCAGAAAAAAAATAGGAAAACTCAACGGACAATGGAAAGACATTGTTATGATGGAAAAAAGGAGTGATATAATAGATTAATTGGAATAAATCTGTAGTTTTAAATATATAATAAAACTACCTTCTAATCTCTACTATCTGACTTCTTTTAAATTTTGGCACTAACCTTGTTATCTCTCATTATCGGAATTTGAAAAAGTGAAAAAATGAAAGGATTGATTAAAATTGCAGGAGTTGTGACGGTTTTGTCTATGATGACATCATGTGTAGTGCATGATCAGCATGTAAGAAGGCTTCCACCGGGACAGGCTAAGAAAGTTTATGGAGGAAGTGCCAGATATTATGCACCCGGACAAGTTAAAAAAAGAGTCTATTACTATGATTATGATGACAGAGATAGAGGCCGAGGACATGGACACGGACATAAAGGCAAAAAGCATCACAGAGATTGAAAAAAATAAAAAAGCCCTGAATTTTCAGGGCTTTTGATTTTATATTTTAAAATCGTGAATTTTTAGGATTAAGAAAGGTATTGAAAATCATCACTTCCGCTCCGAATTTTTTCTCAATTCTTTCCGAAATGTTCAGCATTTCACTTTTAATGAAATCTTCCCTGAGATCCTCATTGTCAAACATCAGCAGCAGATTATAGTTCTTGCCTTCTTCTATATAATCACTGTGTACTTCAGATAGAATATATTTATCGACATCCATTAGGTTTTCCGCCATCAGAACCAGTGTTTCATCAATATAATTTTCCCATTCTTCAATATTGTTTTTTGTGCAGTGGAAAGTTATACTCAGTAAGCTCATATTTTATGAATTTTTAAGATTATTAGGATAAATTCTAATACAAAAATCGGCAAAAATTTCGTAAATTAGCCCGTTAATAAAAATTGGAAATAAATTATTTTCAGACGCACAGCTAAAGGTCTGACTGTCATTATAATAAAATTTGTTTATGCAAAAAGAAGGAGAAAGACTGATTCCTATCAACATTGTTGATGAAATGAAATCATCTTATATCGATTATTCGATGTCGGTTATCGTTTCAAGAGCGTTACCGGACGTAAGAGACGGCCTTAAACCCGTTCATAGAAGAGTACTTTATGGTATGTATGGATTAGGGGTTTTTTCTAATAGAAAATATTTGAAATCTGCGAGAATTGTTGGAGATGTTTTGGGTAAATACCACCCGCACGGAGACTCTTCTGTTTACGATGCAATGGTAAGAATGGCCCAACCCTGGAGTTTACGTTACCCACAGGTAGACGGGCAGGGTAACTTTGGTTCCATGGATGGTGACCCGCCTGCAGCAATGCGTTATACAGAAGCAAGACTTAAAAAGATTTCTGATGATGTACTTGCAGACTTAGATAAAGAAACTGTTGATTTTCAGAACAACTTTGATGACAGTTTGACGGAACCTACCGTTATGCCTACAAAAGTTCCAAACCTTTTAGTAAACGGAACATCCGGTATTGCTGTAGGTATGGCGACTAATATGGCTCCCCATAATTTATCAGAATCTGTAGATGCTATTTCAGCTTATATAGATAATAAAGATATTAGTATTGATGAATTGATGCAGTTCATTACTGCACCGGATTTCCCGACAGGAGGTATTATCTATGGGTATGATGGTGTAAGAGATGCTTTCCACACAGGAAGAGGACGTATCGTACTGAGAGCAAAGGTAAACTTTGAGGAGATCGGAAATAGAAATGCAATTATCGTTACAGAAGTTCCTTATCAGGTCAACAAAGCTGATATGATCGCCAGAACGGCTGAACTTATTAAAGATGATAAAATTCTAGGGATTCATGAAATCAGAGACGAATCAGACAGAAATGGTCTGCGTGTCGTGTACGAACTTAAAAATGATGCGATCCCGAATGTAGTCTTAAACCTTTTATATAAATATACGGCACTTCAGACTTCTTTCAGTGTAAACAACATTGCATTGGTTAAAGGAAGACCGGAACAGCTGAACTTAAAAGACATCATCCACCACTTCGTAGAGCACAGACATGAAGTGATTGTGAGAAGAACTCAGTACGAGCTTAAAAAAGCGAAAGAAAGAGCTCATATCCTTGAAGGTTTCATGAAAGTGATCGGAACCCAGGATTCTCTGGACAGAGCAATTTCCATCATCCGTCACAGTGCCAATCCTCAGGCTGCAAAAGAAGGTTTGATCGAAGCGTTCGAGCTTTCTGAAATTCAGGCTCAGGCAATTCTTGATCTTAGATTGGCACGTCTTACAGGAATGGAACTTGACAAGATCCGTGACGAATACGATGCAATCATGAAAGAGATTCTGAATTTAGAAGATATTTTGGCTAATGAACCAAGAAGATTCGAGATCATCAAAGAAGAGCTTGCTGAGATTAAAGAAAAATATGGCGACGAAAGAAGAACTGAAATTGATTTCTCAGGAGGAGAAATGTCTATTGAGGATATCATTCCGAATGAAGCAGTAGTTCTTACCATTTCACACGCAGGATATGTTAAAAGGACTTCGCTTTCAGAATACAAAATTCAGAGCAGAGGGGGTGTAGGAAACAGAGCGGCAACCACAAGGGATGAAGATTTCCTTGAATACATCGTTTCTGCGACCAATCACCAATATATGTTATTCTTTACAGAAAAAGGAAGATGTTACTGGTTAAGAGTATTTGAAATTCCTGAAGGATCCAAAACATCCAAAGGAAGAGCTGTACAGAACCTGATTAACATTGAGCCGGATGATAAGATAAAAGCATATATCAGAACCAATAACCTGAAGGATGCAGAATATGTAAACCAGATGAGCGTAGTGATGGTTACCAAAAACGGTACAATCAAGAAAACGTCTCTTGAAGCTTACTCAAGACCTAGAGTGAATGGGGTGAATGCTATTGAGATCAGAGATAATGACCAGTTGTTGGGAGCTTACCTTACTAACGGAGATTCTCAGATCATGATCGCTACCAAAAACGGTAAATGTATCCGTTTCCCTGAAGAAAAAGTAAGAGAAGTAGGAAGAGGTTCTATCGGGGTACGTGGTATCAGCATGGATGATAATGACGAGGCAATTGGTATGATTGTTGTGAATGATGTGGAGAAAGAAACGGTACTTGTGGTTTCTGAAAAAGGATATGGCAAGAGAACTGCTGTAGAAGATTACAGAATCACCAATAGAGGAGGGAAAGGAGTTATCACCCTAAATATTACCGAAAAAACAGGAAATCTGATTGCTATTCAGAATGTAACAGACGAAGACGGATTGATGATCATCAATAAGTCCGGTGTTGCCATCAGAATGGGAATGGATGAAATGCGAGTAATGGGAAGGAATACCCAAGGGGTAAAAATGATCAACCTTAAGAAAAATGACGAAATTGCAGCGATTGCAAAAGTAGCAATGGATAAAGATGTAGAAGAAGTTTCTGAAGAAAACGAAGAAGGAACAGAAACTGTAACCAATAACCAGGAAAACAATACGGAAGTACCTCAGACTGAAAAAGAAAATCCAACTGAGGAAAATGAGAATTCAGATTCTGAAGAATAAAATGTACAATTAATATAATATAGTTAATATGAAGAAACTTATTTTAGGTATTGCAATCGTGGCTTCTGCTTTTGTTTTTGGTCAGAAAGCTGATGTGAATGCCAAATTACAGGAAGCAAACAAAGCTGCTATGGATGCGTATAATGCAAAAAATTATACCGTTGCAGCCCCTAAGTTTTTAGAAGTCTATAACTTATTAAAAACGAATGGTCAGGATGATAAAATATATATGTATTATGCAGGATTGAGTTATGCTTTGGCAAATAACACCGACGAATCCATCAAAATATATACAGAACTTATCAACTCTGGTTTTACTGGTGTTCAGACTACGTATACGGCAAAAGAAAAAAAATCCGGAAATGTAGTGAATTTGGATAAAGCTACCTGGGAACTGATGAAGAAAAATGCTGATTATTCAGATTTCAAAACAGAACAGACAGCAAGTGTTGAACCGGATCTATATGAAACGTTAACTACATTACTTCTTAATGCGAAAAAACCTAATGAAGCATTAGTGATCATTGAAAAAGGATTAGCAAAATATCCAAATAATGCTAAGCTTAAAGATGCTCAGAGTACTGCTTACTACGATTCAGGAAATACTGAAAAGTTCATTGTCACCCTTAAAGAGCAGCTTGCAAAGAATCCAAACGATGCGACCAATTGGTATAATCTTGGCGTAATGCAGTCTAAAAATCCTGCCACATTGGAAGATGCTATCACATCATTCAAGAAGGCAATTGAAATCAAGCCTGATTTTGAGAATGCTCACCAGAACCTGGTATATACCGTAATTGGTGATGATTCTAAAATTGTTGAGCAGATCAATGCAACAAGAAAAGAAAAACCAGAAGAAGCTACCAAGCTGATCGATGCAAGAAAAGAAAGGTTTGCTAAAGCTCTTCCTTATGCTGAAGGTTGGTATAAAGCAGCACCTGAAAGCCTTGATGCTCTAACTGCGTTGAAAGAGATCTATATTGTAACAAAAAATGTAGATAAAATTAAAGATCTTAAAGCTAAAGAAGCTGAGCTTAAAGCAAAAGCCCCAGCAAAATAATTCTATAGTTTGACAATAAATAAAACCGGAACATTTCTGTTCCGGTTTTTTCTTTTAAGATCCAAAACACCGCTATATTTTTTAGCGCTATTATCCTTAAATTTCACCGTAAAAATTCTCTGCAATTCCGTATCTTTGGGAAAAATTTTTACAACATGATCGAGTGGAAAACCGTCAAAGAATACGAAGATATTACCTATAAAAAATGTAATGGTGTAGCGAGAATTGCTTTCAACAGACCAGAACTTCGAAACGCTTTTCGTCCAAAAACTACCTCAGAATTGTATGATGCTTTTTATGATGCTTCTGAAGATTCATCAATAGGAGTGGTTTTGCTTACCGGAGAAGGGCCAAGCCCTAAAGATGGAGGTTGGGCATTTTGCAGCGGAGGAGACCAAAAAGCAAGAGGACATCAGGGATATGTAGGAGAAGATGGAAGACACCGTTTAAATATTTTGGAAGTTCAGCGTTTGATTCGTTTTATGCCGAAAGTTGTTATTGCAGTTGTTCCGGGCTGGGCTGTAGGCGGAGGACATTCACTTCATGTAGTTTGTGATCTTACGTTAGCGAGTAAAGAACATGCCATTTTCAAACAGACTGATGCCGATGTTACAAGTTTTGACGGAGGTTACGGATCAGCTTACCTTGCCAAAATGGTAGGTCAGAAGAAAGCCCGTGAAATATTCTTTTTAGGAAGAAACTATTCTGCTCAGGAAGCGATGGACATGGGAATGGTAAATGCCGTTATTCCTCACGCAGAATTAGAAGATACAGCTTATGAATGGGCTCAGGAAATTTTAGCTAAATCTCCACTATCGATCAGAATGCTGAAATTTGCCATGAACCTTACCGATGACGGAATGGTAGGGCAGCAGGTATTTGCAGGAGAAGCAACCCGTTTGGCTTACATGACGGAAGAAGCTCAGGAAGGAAGAAATGCATTCCTTGAAAAAAGAAAACCTGACTTCGGAGAAAATCAGTGGATATCTTAAATTGTAAAAAGTACAATGTATTAGCGATTTAATGCATTAATAGATTGTACATTATACATTATACAAATTATGACTGACTGGATTAAAGCCGCAAGGCTACGAACTTTACCGCTTTCTTTAAGCGGAATTATTATGGGAGGCTTCATTGCAAAATGGAGACTTTACGGAGAAGGGGGAATATGGGACTGGAAAATTTTTGCCTTAGCGCTTCTGGTGACCCTCTTATATCAGATTTTATCAAACTATGCCAATGATTATGGAGATGGTGTAAAAGGAACTGACGCTAAAAGAATCAATGAAGCAGAAGCAAGAGCGGTAGCATCGGGTAGAATTACAGCGAAGCAGATGAAAAATGCAGTCATTCTTTTTTCTGTCTTATCTTTTGTTGCCACAATTGCTTTGTTATATGTTGCCTTCATTCCGAATTATATGAATGAATTTTATATTTTCATAGGATTGGGAGTAGCCTGTATTCTGGCAGCGATAGGATATACAGTTGGAAAAAAACCTTACGGATATATGGGATTGGGAGATCTTTTCGTATTTGTATTCTTTGGATTGGTTTCGGTATGCGGAAGTTATTTTCTGTTTACAAAAAGCTTCAGCTGGGATATGTTGCTGCCAGGAACAGCAGTCGGCATGATGAGTATGGCTGTCCTTAATCTGAACAACATGAGAGATATAGAAAGCGACAGGCTGACAGGTAAAAATAGCTTTGCTTTAAGAATCGGTTTCAAAAGTGCGATGATCTACGAAATGATTCTTTTACAGCTTCCGTTAGTCTTAATTCTTATATTTTTAGCACTAAACGGTTTTATACAGTCTCAGAACTATTATGTTTTCATCGTGATGATCTTACTGATTCCTTTTGCCAAACTCAGAAGGAAAATTATGTCTGTAAAAGAGCCTAAAGAATTAGATCCATTTTTAAAACAAGTGGGTATTCTTACATTTACAATGGCAGTTCTTACAGCAATAGGACTTAATTTTTTTAAATAATAAATTCCATTACTATGAGTTCAAATACCTATGTTCAAGCTCAGATGCTTATCAGAAAACCTGTTGAAGAGGTTTTTAAAGCATTTATTGATCCTGAAGTGACAACCAATTTCTGGTTTACAAAATCTACCGGAAAACTGGAAGAAGGTCAGACCATAACCTGGGAATGGGAGATGTATGGCGTACAATCCGTTGTAAAAGTTCATGAGATCATTCCCAACCAGCTGATAAAAACAGAATGGGGAGATCCTGCCGTCAATGTAGATTATGAATTCAAAGAAATGGAAAAAGGAACGCTCGTGGTCATTAAAAGCTATGGCTTTTCACAAACAGGCGATGAGCTTCTTAGGTCCGTTAATGACAATACAGGCGGTTTTACAACAGTTCTGGACGGTTGTAAAGCATATCTGGAACATGGAATCAAACTAAACCTGATCGAAGATAAATTTCCACAGAAATAAGATGACTTTTAAGCTTCGCTGAGTTAACGCCCTTGCGTTCATAAAAATCCGCTTTGTGAAAAAATCTAAGCGGACTTTGCATTAAAAAAACTGGCAGAATAAAAGTATTAATTAAAAAATCAATTAAAAATGAAAATACAATTTTTAGGACAGAACTGTTTTTTGTTTACATACAAAGACAAAACAATTTTAAGTGATCCTTTTTACAATTACAAAAAAGCAGAATCCAGCTTCGATATATCGGCTCAGAAGATCGATTATATCCTATTAACACATGCACATGGCGATCATATCGCTGATGTAGAAGAAGTATTGCAGTTTCACCCTGAAGCAACGCTTATTGCCGTTCCTGAGATCTGTGCATACTTTAAAACAGCAAAGAATAAAGATGATGTGAACTTAGGAGGATCAGCAAAAATTGATGATCTTAAAATTTCCATGGTACCTGCTCATCATACAAGTTCTTTTCCAGATGGAAGCTATGGAGGCGTTCCTGTAGGATATATTTTCAGACTTCCTGAAGGTAAGAATATTTATATGGCTGGAGATACCGGAGTAATGGCGGATATGGAGCTTTTCCCAAGACTTTTCGGAAATATAGACCTGTCTATCCTTCCCATTGGAAGCCACTACACGATGTGTCCTAGAAAAGCTTCTTTTGCAGCAGCAGAATTACTGAAGACTCCAAAAGTAATCGGATGTCATTTCGATACTTTCCCTGCTATTGAAATCAATCATGAAAGTGCATTGAAGCATTTTGCTGATAAAAATGTGGAACTTGTTCTTCCTAAACTGGGAGAGGAGTTTGAATTTTAAATAAAGAATAAAAGGTAATTTGAAAATGAAAATGAATATGTTGAAAAGTATAGAAACAAAAAAAGATAATCTTCCAATTACCTCATTTCAACTTAAAAATAAAAAAATGGCAAGCTACCTAAATCACACCGCTACGACCAATTACCTTTGCTGCGTTCCCACCCTGGAGGATTCTCAGGAGCTGGTTGTTTAGGACTTGCCGTTGCAAAGGTAGGAATAATTTATAAACTTCAAAATATTATTAAAGAAAATTAGTCGAAAAAATACTGTAATAAAGCTAAACAGCTGGAATTTAGAGCAATAATTTTTCAACTTTTTTTAAAAAATCTAACATGACGAAAAGTCCATCAACACTAGGAATTATACTTTTTATCGCTACAATGATCATTTTTTTTGTAGCTTATTTCTTTTTCTCGGGAATCAATTACTTTGAAACTTCGCTGAAAATCAACGCCTTCGTTCTTCCGATTATTTATGCGGGAGCAGCTTTCTGGTCTGTAAAAACTTTCTGGAACAAAAATAGAGTAGTATCTTTCAAAGATGCATTCTCAAGAGCATTCGTTCCCATGTTTATCGGAGGAATTCTTTCCATTTTCAGTATGTATGCTTTTCTTAATTTTGTAGATCCCAATGCAAAAAAACTTCTGAATTACCAATATGTACAGAGACAGAAAAAAGAATTAGACACTGAATATCAGTCCGCAAGAAAGATCATGAAACATCAGAAAGATATTGATGAATTGGATCAGAAATACAAAGAAAGGCTGCCAAGTTTTTCTCCCGAAGCCATTAAAGGAAAAGATATGCTTACTGCAAGTCATTTTTCAGGATATTTTGCAGCAATTCTTATATTTTACGTAGTTTTGTCGGTGTTTTTCGGAGCGTTTTTCAGAACAAGAACAGTTTACGAAGAAACAGAAAATCAAGAATAATTTTTATTAAAATTAAATGAATTTATCTATAGTTATTCCGTTATTAAACGAAGAGGACTCTCTGGAGCAGCTTTTTTCAAGGATTGATAACGTTTGTTATTCAAACAGCTTATCCTATGAAATCTGGTTTGTAGATGACGGAAGTACAGACCTTTCGTGGAGTATTATTGAAAATATGAAGGTTCAGCACCCTCAGATCCACGCTATCAAATTTTCCAGGAATTACGGGAAATCTCAGGCCCTTCATGCAGCTTTTGAAAGAGCAAACGGAGATGTGGTGATCACAATGGATGCTGATTTACAGGATTTCCCGGAAGAAATTCCTGAACTTTATAAAATGGTTGTCGAAGATAACTATGATATTGTTTCAGGCTGGAAAAAGAAACGTTTTGACAACGTAATGACGAAAAACGTTCCGTCAAAACTATTCAATGCAGCAGCTAGAAAAGTGTCGGGAGTTTATCTCCACGATTTCAACTGTGGCCTGAAAGCTTACAAAAAACAGGTCGTAAAATCAATCGATGTGTATGGAGATATGCACCGTTATATTCCAGTATTGGCTGCCAATGCAGGATTCAGAAGAATAACTGAAAAAGAGGTACAGCATCAGGCGAGACCTTACGGAACCTCAAAATTCGGAACCGAAAGATTTATCAGAGGTTTCCTGGACCTGGTAACCCTTTGGTTTGTAAGCAGATTCGGAGGAAGGCCTATGCATTTCTTCGGAGCGGTAGGAACGGTCATGTTTATTGTAGGTTTTCTGTCTGCTCTTTGGTTGGGCGTTTCAAAACTGATTGATGTGGCAAGAGGAATTTATGGACATCTGATTACCAATAATCCATGGTTTTTTATTGCCTTGACGATGATGCTGATGGGAACACTGCTTTTTATAGCCGGATTCTTAGGAGAAATGATCATCAGAACCAACAGAGAACATAAGAATTACAATATTGATGAAGTGATTTAATACGTTAAATAAAATTATCAACATATAAAATTTCCCTAAAAGCTCTCAGCTTTTGGGGATTTTTATTGAAAAAGATAAGAGTTAAGGGTACTTTCACAAGAAATATATTTTTGAATACAAAATTTCAACGATAGAAATGTAACGGATAGTTTTTAACACAAGGATTAAAATGTTGTGCAATTAAGAAAACAATAAATCATTATTAAAAAAGTCAACAAATCAAAAAACAGCAGTATCAAAAGTGTGAAAAACTAATAGAAAACATAAGCACGGACTGCTTTTAAAAGCCTTTTTTAATTATATTTGTACCGTAATTGACAAGAGTGGTACAAAGCGTAACAACTGGGGAACATCTGATTACAGGCGAAAATAAAATGTATTGATTTTGCATGAACAAAAAAAGTTGTTTGAACTGCGGTCATGAAATTTCCGATGAGTTTTGTCCTCATTGCGGACAAAAATCCGACACCGCAAGAATAACTTCACGTTCTCTTATCAAAAGTGATATTTTGGGCTCGGTCTGGCATGTAGAAGCGAAGTTTTTCCGGACTTTAAAACATGTTTTGGTTGGACCCGGAAGAATGGGAATGGATTATATTTCAGGGAAACGGATTAAATATTACAACTTATTTTCTTTACTGCTTATTTTATTTGGATTTAATGTATTGGCAATGCATTTCTATCTGGATCTCAACCCGAATGAAATTCCTGAAGGCAGCACAAAAGTGATAGATGTTTTCTCGAAATATTCTAAAACGATTTTATTTGTATTGATCCCTTTGTTAGCCTTAAATGCATGGATTCTTTTTAAACGTATTAAATTGAATTTTGCAGAGCATATTATTATAGCATCAGTAAGCCTTTCAGGAATTCTAACGCTATTATTGCTTGATGATCTGGTAAGTATCGTTGCTGTATTTAAGCCGTTATCTAAAATCTTTAATGTAATAGATAAAATTATTGTTTTTAGTTGTGTCGTATTTCCTGCCTTTACTTATTGGAATGCCTTTAAAGAAAGCTATCCAAAGCTGGGTTTATGGTGGAGATTATTAGTGTTTTATGTTTTAATGGGAATAGAGTGCCTGCTTATAATTGCACTTCTATATAAAAATATTTTAAGTTAAAGAATGAAAAAAATATTATACATAAGTCTGCTTCTAGCGGCAGTTTCCTGTGGAAAAGTGTCTCCAAAAGGAAATATTGAAAGGAAAGATGTGGATGTTTCAGAATTTGTGAATCTGGATCTGGAAGGAAAATTTCGTGTATTTTATGCCAGAGGAAACAAAAATTTTGTGGAAATCGAAACCTATCCCAACGTAGCTAGCAATCTGGATGTGGATGTAAAAGACAAAACTCTTTTTATCAAGGAAAAAAGAGGAACTAAAGGCGTAGATTTCTATAATGTAACGATCTATTCAAAATATAATATTGAAAAAGTGGCGGTTGCAGATTCTGTGGAAATGAATATTTCCAGCGAAATAAAGACCGATAATTTTAGGCTTAATTTAAAAAATTATGCTACTTTTATGGGTTCGGTGAACACAAGAAGAGCAGAAGTGGATATGCAGAATAAAAGCAGAGCCAACTTTTTAGGACTGACTAAAGATGCAGTGATAAAGATCTCAGACACAGCAAGTCTGATTGCTCCCTACTGGAAAATAGAAAACCTGAATATCGATTCTAAAAACGGAAACTACGCAGAAGTTAATGTAAAGGATTCTTTAAAAGGAAATATTCAGAATACGGCAAAATTTATTTATTACAACAACCCGATTCGTGCCTTTAAAATTGATAAGCAGGCTCGCGTTGAGAATAAAAAATTGGAGTAATGATGGAAGAATGAAGATAGAGGAAGGAAGTTATCATAGTCAAAAAGTAAATGGATGAGTTTCAAATTTGAGAAATTGATTATTTGGCAAAAATCGATGGATTTTGGAGAAGTTATTTTTAAATTATCTCAAAATTTTCCAAAAGATGAAGCTTTTAATTTAACTTCTCAGATAAGAAGAGCTTCCGATTCTGTAGGACTTAACATTTCAGAAGGAAGTATTTTACAGTCTACACCAGAATTTAAAAAATTTCTTGGATATGCTATCCGCTCTTTAGCTGAAACCGTAACCTTTTTGTATAAAGCAAAAAATAGAAATTATATTTCAGAAGAACAATTTAAGATAATATATAATGAAAGCTATAACATAATGAATCAGATTATAGCATTTAGAAATCAGTTAAAGGATTAGATGAATGAAAAAAATAATCCAAGGCAATTAAACGTTAATTAAAACAAATTAAAGTAAATAGTAAGTGGAAACTTGAAGATGAGACAAATTTCTCTCATCTTCTAGCCTCCATCTTCCAAACAAGATATAGTAAAACAAAAGCAGGTATTTTAAATGGGTCACAAACTTCTCCCATTTTCAAACTTCCCGCTTCCAAACTTTAAATACAAATATGACAACATTAGAAAAAGCGCAACTTTGGTTAAGTGATACATTCGATAAAGAAACAAAAGATGCCGTACAGGTATTAATCGACAGCAATTCTCCGGATCTGGAAGATTCTTTCTACAGAGAGCTTGAATTTGGTACAGGAGGAATGAGAGGTGTCATGGGAGTAGGAACCAACCGCTTGAATAAATATACATTAGGACAGGCTACACAGGGACTGGCCAATTATATGCTTCAGCAGTTTAAAGGAGAAGAAATCAAAGTAGCTATTGCTTATGACGTTCGCCACAATTCAAAAGAATTCGGGAAACTGGTTGCTGATGTCTTAACAGCTAATGGAATTAAAGTGCTTCTTTTCAAAGATCACAGACCAACCCCGGAACTGTCTTTTACTGTAAGAGACAAAAAATGTAACGGAGGAATTGTATTAACAGCATCGCACAATCCACCTGAATACAACGGTTATAAAGTATATTGGAACGATGGTGCACAGATTGTTCCGCCACATGATGAAGCGATCATCAATGAAGTCTATTCTGTGAAATTTGACGAAATTAAATTCAACGGAAATGATGACCTGATCGAATGGATAGGAGAAGAGCAGGATGATGTGTATATTGATGCCTGTATTGAAAACTCAACCTATCAGAATGTTGGAAAAGAAAATTTAAATATTGTTTTTACCTCTATCCACGGAACAACTTATACTACGGTTCCAAAGGCTTTGGAAAAAGCAGGATTCAAAAAGATAGATCTTGTCAAAGAACAGATGATTCCAAGCGGTAATTTTACCACGGTAGAATCTCCGAACCCGGAAGAGCCTGCAGCACTGGAAATGGCATTGGATCTGGCAAGAATTACCAATGCAGACATCGTGATTGGAACAGATCCGGATGGGGATAGATTGGGAATTGCCGTAAGAAACCTTGATGGAGAAATGCAGCTTCTTAATGGTAATCAAACCAATACGATCCTTACTTATTATATTTTAAATGAATGGAGAAAGCTGGGCAAAATCACAGGAAAAGAATTTATTGGTTCCACGATTGTAACTTCAGATATTTTCTTTGATATTGCTCAGAAGTTTGGAGTTCAGTGTAAATCAGGACTTACCGGATTCAAATGGATAGGAAAAATGATCCGTGAAGCGGAAGGAAAAGAGAAATTCATCTGCGGTGGCGAAGAAAGTTTTGGTTTTATGACCGGAGATTTTGTCCGTGATAAAGATTCATGTGGAAGTATCGTTTTAGCCTGTGAAATTGCAGCATGGTGCAAAGCTAATGGCAAAACAATGTACCAGTATATGATCGAGATCTACAAAGATCTGGGAATGTATTATGAAGGACTGGTGAATATCGTCAGAAAAGGAAAAGAAGGTGCTGAAGAGATCCAGAACATGATGAAAAACTTCCGCGAAAATCCACCAAAAGAATTGGCAGGATCTTTAGTTGAAGAAGTGAAAGACTATAAAGAACAGACCAGCTTCAATATTTCAAGTAACGAAACCAAAGTAATGAACGACATTCCAAAATCGAATGTGCTGATTTATTATACCCAGGATGGGACTAAAGTCTGTGTAAGACCTTCAGGAACTGAACCGAAAATTAAATTTTATATTTCTGTAAAAGATACCATTACTTCTGAGGCAGATTTTAAAGATAAACTGAAATCATTAGAAGCTAAAATCGAAGACGTAAGAAAAGATTTGAAATTAGATTAATTTCCAGATCTGCAGAAGATGATAAAAAAGATTGTAGCAGTCTCTATGCTCTCTGTACTTGTTTTTTCCTGTAAAAAAGAAGTACAGAAAGTACCGGAAACAAAAATAACGAATGATTCAATGACTAAAACAGAAATAAAAGAAGATCTGTTTAAGCCTATTGATACAGCTTGTTCAACTGCTAACAAAACTGAGGATTATATTGCCGCTCTTCAATGGTATAAGGCTAAAACTGATAAGGAAATTGCAGTAAACAGCCCTGAACAAAACGACAGGTTATACGAAGATTATGTCAAAATAAGAACAAAGTATACAGAATGTTTGAATGGTTTACATGCAGATATACTGGATCAATATACTAATTACCATACCAATGAGCCGGATACTTATCATTTGCCAGACAGCGTAAAAAAGATTGCCGGTGAACTGAGCAAAGCAGGTCTTGAATTTCGCGTTATGGGAGAAGGACTTACGGAAATTCATTTGTTATATGGATATGACTATGCTATATTTAAGAATAAGGTGACTCCTGATTATGAAAGCTATATTCTGCAGTTGGCAAATGACAGTAAAGAGAATTATGCTATAAATGGTGGTCTGATGATTACTTGGGAAGAGTTAGGGGAAAGATTGATCGCATGGGAGAATTTTATGAATAAATTTCCTAAAAGCACGTTGATAAAGAAAGCGAAAAGAGAATATGATGATTATTTGTTAGACTATATTCTTGGAATGGACAGTTCCCCGACTTATGACAGAACAGAGGGGAAATTGCTGGATGAAACCAAAGAAGAATACAGCAGAATGATTAAAAAATATCCGAATTCGCGGACAGCAAAAAAAGCAAAAGAACTGATAGCAGCTTTTGACGCACATACACCGTTGGATCAAATAGAAGGCAGGATTAATTTGAGAAGATAATATTAGTAAATTTAAATAAAAATAAAGTGAAAGTTTCAAAATTAGCGGCGAACCTGATTGGTTCCGAAATCGTAAAAATTGGTAATGAAGTTAATGATTTAAAAGCAAAAGGAGCAGAGATAGCCAATCTTACTATTGGTGACCTGAATTCTAATCTCTATCCCATTCCGGCACTGCTGAAAGAGGAGATTCAGAAGGCATATCAGAATAATCTGACAAATTATCCGCCAGCCAACGGACTTTTATCTTTAAGAAAAGAGGTTTCCAAAGACCTGAAAAACAGATGGAACCTTGATTATTCACCGAATGATATTTTAATTACTGCCGGATCAAGACCTTTGATTTATGCGGTATATAAAACCATTGTGGATGAAGGTGATAAAGTAGTATATCCTACACCATCATGGAACAACAACCACTACGCTTACCTTACTTCCGCAGACGCGGTAGAGGTGAAAACTACCCCTGAAAACAATTTTCTTCCTACAGCAGACGATCTGAGACCCCATTTAGACGGTGCAGTTTTGTTAGCGCTGTGTTCACCGCTGAACCCTACAGGAACAATGTTTACAAAAGAGCAGCTTTCAGATATCTGCGAATTGGTTCTTGAAGAAAACAAAAAAAGAGGGGCAGACGAAAAACCATTGTACCTGATGTATGATCAGATCTATTCTAACCTTACTTTCGGTGCACAGCACGTAGATCCGGTTTCTCTTTTCCCTGAACTGAAAGAATACACTATTTATATCGATGGTATCTCTAAATGTCTTGCTGCAACGGGAGTGCGTGTAGGATGGGGATTCGGTCCGGCTCACATTTTGGATAAAATGAAAGCCTTGCTGACACACGTTGGAGCGTGGGCACCGAAGCCTGAACAGGAAGCTACCGCGAAATTCTTTGAAAACCCTGACAATGTAAATGTTTTCGTAGAAGATTTCAAAGGCAAATTAGAAGAAAGCTTAAAAGTTCTTCATGGTGGAATCCAGGATTTAAAAGGAAAAGGATTGGCTGTAGAAAGTATAGAACCCATGGGTGCTTTATACCTTACGATCAGATTAGACTATATCGGAAAAACAAAACCCGACGGGTCTGTGATTGAAAATTCTTCTGACCTGGTATTCTATTTAATTAATGATGCCGGAGTTGCACTTGTACCGTTCTCAGCGTTCGGAGAAGCAAAATCTGAGCCTTGGTTCCGTGCTTCTGTAGGAGGTTTGGCTGTGGATGAGATCAAAGTAATGCTTCCGAAGCTTGAAAATGCTTTGAATAATCTTAAATAGATTTTTAATATAACAGTATAGCAATGTATCAATATAACAATTCCGGTATTTATAATATTGGTAAACTGTTAGATTGATACATTGTTACATTAAAAATAAAATAGGGTAATATTAATGAGATTTCCCAAAAGACTCTTTCTTGAAACCAAACTGTTGAGTTTCTCAACCTTAGGAATTATCGTTTTGGTGATTCTTAGCGTCTGGTTTTCTGGAAAAGGTTCTCACAGATCTTTATTTCAGAATTCAATCCTTTCAACATCCATTTTAGCGGTTGCCTTTTTTCTGTTTATCAGCTTAGGGTTGTATTATGGTTTGAAATTAAAAGAAAATGTAGGAAACATATTCAATAAGCAAGGGCTGGAAAAATATTCTGACAATGCTCCGGCAGTAGGCAGTTTCGATTTTGATCCTCCTGTTGTTGGCGATAGCATGGCAGCAGCTATACTGTCTGTTGTTTTATGGTTTGTGCTAACCATTATTTTGGTCATCCTTTTATATTTTTTAGGATTTTTGTTTTGGGCCGCTGTTCTATTTCTTATAGCCATGTTGTATTGGATTTTTTTCAGAGCTTTACGTCTAGTCTTCAAAAATTCAGGAAAATGTAAGGGAAACCTGTTAAAAAGTCTTGGCTTTGGAATCTTTTACTCGTTTCTGTATATCTCATGGATCTACGGAATTATTTTTTTAGCAAATTATTTAAACACATAACTCATTATTCATAACTTATAACTTTTTTACAATGAAAATCATAGCTGTCATTCCTGCCCGTTACGAAGCAAGCCGTTTTCCGGCAAAGCTGATGCAGATGTTGGGCGAAAAAACAGTAATCATGACTACCTATCAGAATGTTTTGGAAACAGGACTATTCGATGAAGTATTTGTGGCTACGGATTCAGAAATTATTTTTGATGAAATCGTGAAAAATGGTGGAAAAGCCGTTATGACCGGACAGCATGAAACAGGAAGTGACCGTATTGCTGAGGCCGTTCAGAACATCGATTGTGATATTGTGATCAATGTCCAGGGAGATGAACCTTTCCTTAAATTAGAGCCTCTAAGGCAGCTTATCGACGTTTTTAACGATGATGACAACCAGGAAATTTCTCTGGCATCATTAAAGATAAAGCTGACAGAAAAAGAAGAGATTGAAAACCCGAATAATGTAAAAGTTATTACCGATAATAATGGGTTTGCCCTCTATTTTAGCCGTTCTGTGATTCCTTTTCACAGGGAAACTTCATATGACATCAGTTATTTTAAGCATATTGGTGTATATGCCTTCAGAAAACATGCTTTGCTCCAGTTCTCCAAGTTGGAAATGAAGCCGCTGGAAATATCAGAAAAGATAGAATGCATCCGCTATCTTGAATATGGTATGAAAATCAAACTGATAGAAACCAATTTCATCGGCGTAGGGATCGATACGCCCGAAGATCTGGAGAAAGCACGGAAATTAATTTAAAATAGATTGGGAAAACATTAACATTACCTGCACTCAGTGCTTTTGTTTTTTTGCCCAATTCCTCTTATATTTGAATGAATATACAGGCTATACATGAGGATTTTATTTTTAATAGTATTGTTTTGCTGTTCCCATCTGAAATCTCAGAATTTGAATAATAAAAAATTCTATGCCCAAATACGCCATAGCTGTCAGGCAACAACAAATGGAGCGATCGATATCTACACATTTCTTGTGCTGGAATTTAAAAATAACAAAATCTATCCATCGTATTTAACCATACCATCTCAGCAGCAAAGTATAAAAGATCCTATTAATTATAAATTTGAAAATAAAATAGTATATCTTGCAAAACCATTAGATTTTAAAGAAGATCTTGGAACAGTTTTCACTTACGTAAATGAAAATCTGATCCCCAAAAAGAAACAGAATGAATCAAAATTTATTTTCAGACCTTCTTTAGACCATTATTTTAAAAGAAATAAATGAAAAAAATAATATACTTAGTCCTTTTAACGCTTACCACTTCACTGTATTCTCAGACTGCAAAAGAAATTATAGACAAAAATATAGAACTGTCCGGAGGATTAACGAATTGGAAGCTTCTGAATTCAGTATTGTTGCAGGGAAAAGTGATTCTGGGGATCAAAGATGAATATCCTATAAAAATTTACCAGCAACGCCCCAATCTTACCAAAACCGTTATCAGCATCAATGGAAAAGAAACAGCAATTGAGGGCTTTGACGGTACAAAAGGCTATGCGATGAATTATGCCACCAATAAGCTGCAGGTATACCCGGAATATGTATCGGAAAGCTTTGATAATGATTTCATCGATTGGGAAAATAAAGGTTTTGAAGCCAAATATCTTGGAAAAGAAAAAGTAGGAGAGATCTACTGTCACAAAGTAGAACTGACCAAAAATGTCAATAAGAACATTTACTATTTTGATGTAAAAACTTTTATGCTTTTAAAAGAGGTGAAAAAAGATGAAACAGTTGTATATTCGGATTATAAAAAAGTAGGAAGCCTTGTTATGTCTTTCAGAATAGAATCTTCCAGTTCTAAAAAAGATGGTGATTACGTTATGATCCTGAACAAGATTGAGGTAAATAAAGTTTTTCCTGCAAATATTTTTAAGTTTTAAAAAAAGTAACATTGGCAAAACTGCCATTAAAATAGATAAGAATGAAAAATATTTTCTTATTGCTGCTTTCTTTTGTGGCATTTTTACAGAGCTGTACCAATCAGAAAAGTGAAGTTTCTCAAGCTAAAACCAAAGAACTTATGGGAAAAACAATATATGACTTTAAAGTTGAAAGCCTGAACGGCAAAGAAATCAACTTTGCAGATTTTAAAGGAAAGAAAATCCTTATTGTGAACACCGCATCAGAATGTGGATTTACTCCGCAGTATGCAGATCTGGAGAAAGTATATGAAGAATACAAAGACAAACTGGTCATTGTAGGATTCCCTGCGAATAACTTCGGAGGACAGGAACCCGGAACCAATACCGAGATTGGAGCTTTTTGCCAGAAAAACTATGGAGTTACATTCCCCCTGGCGGCTAAAGTTTCTGTAAAAGGTGATGACACAGCACCTATCTTCAAGTATTTGACTGAAAAGGAACTGAATGGAGTAAAAAATACTACGATTCTTTGGAACTTCACCAAATTCCTGATCGATGAAAACGGAAAGCTGGTAGATACTTTCGTGAGTACAACAAAACCTACTGACGAGGCTATTACTAAGTATCTGAAGTAAGATAAAAAAATAAAGATAACACTTCGGCTTCGCTCAGCGTGACATTTTCTACCATACAAATAGTATTAGAGCTGTCACGCTGAGCGAAGTCGAAGCGTTTATAGCTGATAATAACCGGTAATATTTCAAAATATTTGAAATAGAAAATATATTTTTACAAAAACAAATAACACTTTGCTCATGAAAAAAATCATTTTTACTCTATGTATTCTTGCCTCTTTTATGTTAGGGTTTGCCTTTAAATCGGCTACTGAAAATGGTTCGGAAGATCTGAAAAGAGTAACAGGAATTGGCGGAATCTTTTTTAAATGTAAAGATCCTAAAAAAATGAGAGCATGGTATCAGGAACATTTAGGTCTTAATACTAATGAATATGGAGCTGTATTCGAGTGGTACCAGGGTGCCGATAATTCTAAAAAAGGATTCAGCCAGTGGAGTCCTTTCAATGAGAAAACAAAATATTTTCAACCTTCAGAAAAAGATTTCATGATCAACTACCGGGTACAAAATCTTGAAAAACTGGTTGAAGAGCTCAAAAAAGAAAATGTGACGGTTGTAGATAAGATCGAGGCTTATGAGTACGGAAAGTTTGTACACATCATGGATATAGAAGGAAATAAAATAGAGCTTTGGGAACCAAATGATATTGAATATGAAAAATTAGGCAAAAGTATGAACAGTAAAACCACGAAATAAATTACTGCTACATTACTGATTCTCTATCAACTACTCATTGGTCTTTTCCGCAAAACAGAAAATATTTCCCAGCTTAATACTGGAATAGCCATTGCTTTTTATTTTGGAAGAATTGATCATTGCCTTAGCTAAAACATCTGTTGGCAAAGGTTTTTGACTTTCCAATAAGCCCAGTTTATTTGCAAATTTTATAATTCTGCTGCCCAGAACTTCTCCGGTTCTTTCAGAATCCTTTCTTTCCAGCATTCCCGGTTTGAAAATGGTAATCTTCGTAAAATGTAGCTGTTTTACAGCTTCCTCCAGCTCACCTTTCATTTTGGAATAGAAAATTTTAGATGCAGGGTTTGCTCCATAAGCAGAAACCAGAATATAATCTTCAACATTATTTTCTTTGGCTGCTTTCGCAAATTCATACTGATAATTATAATCCACTTTTTTCTGAGCTTCCTTGCCACCGGCATCTTTAAGCGTAGTTCCCAGGCAGGAAAATGCGACATCTCCTTTTACCAGATCCTTCCATTCTTCCGGTTTCTCAAAATTGACCACATGAACATGCAGTTTATCATTTTGGATATTAACCGGTTTTCTTACAAAGATATCAACTTTATCAAATTCTTTATCATCAAGCAGTTGCTTGACCAGATCTTTTCCTGTAGCACCTGTAGCGCCTATTACCAAAGCTTTCATAATAATTGGGATTGGTTATGATATGATTTCTTTCTTAAATTTACTACATTTGAAATTAATATCAATGATCATTAATCACTTATCATTTATAAAAATTCATGGATGCTAACGAAATTTTAGACTACTGCCTTGCCAAAAAAGGAGTTACAGAAACCTTTCCTTTTGATAATGAAACGCTTGTGATGAAAGTGGGAACAAAAATGTTCTTATTAATGGGACTTGAAAGACAGCCGTTGGGGATCAACGTAAAGACCGATCCTGAGTGGAGTGCAGAGCTTCGCGAGCAGCATCCGCAGATTACAGGTGCATTTCATATGAATAAAACCCACTGGAATTCGGTATTGGTAGATGGTTTAAAAAGAGATCTGATCTTTAAATTAATAGATCATTCTTATGAATTGGTATTTAATTCATTAACGAAAAAAGCGAAAGAGGAAATTGTAAATTCTTAGAATTGAAACGCCTGGGTGAGTCTTTTATCTTCGTCCAATCTTTCAATCAGCTTTTCAAGACCTTCAAATTTAATCTCATCATGAAGAAAATCTCTAAATCGTACCGTAATTTTTTCATCATAGATATCATCGTCAAAATCAAGGATATAAACTTCAACCGTTAATTTTTCTCCGTTCACTGTAGGATTGGTGCCAATGCTCAGCATTCCTTTATATTGCTGGCCTTTTACTTCAGTTTCTACGATATAGGCTCCTTTTTTAGGAAGAAGTTTGATTGATTCTGTGTCAATATTAGCGGTAGGATAGCCGATTGTTCTTCCGATCTTTTTTCCGTGAACTACTGTTCCGGAGACAGAGTAAGAATAGCCAAGCATTTCATTAGCTTCTTTAATATTCCCTGTTAGAAGAGCGTTGCGGACCTTCGTTGAGCTGATATTGTTTTCGTGGATATTGATGGCTTCCATCTGTTCAACAACAAAATCCAGTTCTTGGGAAAGCTTTTGAAGAAGCTCAAAATTTCCGCTTTTATTTTTTCCGAATGAATGGTCGTAGCCTATAATAAGATATTTTACGTTCAGTTTGTCAATCAGGATCTGGCGCACAAACTCTTCTCCCGTAAGATTTCTGAATTCATCATCAAATTCTTTAAGAAATAAATGATCAACACCGTATTTTTCGATCAGTTCTTTCTTTTCATCTACTGTATTAAGAAGTTTAAGATCTTCATTAGGATTAAAAACAAACCGTGGATGTGGCCAAAAAGTAAGTATAGCAGTTTCCAGATTGTTCTTTGTGCCCACTTTTATCAGCTCATCAATAATGCTTTTGTGTCCCAGATGCACTCCGTCAAACATTCCTAAAGACAATGCTAAGGGCTTTTGAGAGGAATAATCTGTAAAATTCTTGAAAACTTTCAAAACGAAAAAAATTTGACTGCAAATATAGAAATAATGTAACAATATAACAATGTAATAGTATAACAATAAAATTGCCTGTTTTACTGAGTTATTATTGGAAAATTGCTGCATTGTTATATTCCTACATTTTTTAAAAAAGTATGATAAAAATCTTTTTTTTACCAATTGTGGGTTAGTGAAGAATCATTATATTTGCACCAAGAAAAAATTTAGCAATGGCAAACCAAATTAAAGGTAAAATTTCTCAAATTATTGGTCCGGTAATCGACGTTGTCTTCACAGATGTGGAAGCAGTTCCAAGTATCTATGATGCGTTAGAAATTACAAAAGGAAACGGTGAAAAAGTAGTCTTAGAAGTAGAACAGCATATTGGTGAAGATACAGTAAGATGTATCGCAATGGATGCTACAGACGGTCTTCAGAGAGGGCAGGAGGTAATTGGATACGGAAATCCTATTACAATGCCAATTGGTGAAGCTGTAAACGGAAGACTATTCAACGTTGTTGGGGATGCTATCGACGGACTTCAAAATATATCTAAGGAAGGTGGTCTTCCAATTCACAGACCAGCTCCAAAATTTGATCAACTTTCAACTTCTGCAGAAGTTTTATTCACAGGTATTAAAGTAATCGACTTAGTTGAGCCTTACGCAAAAGGAGGTAAAATTGGTTTGTTCGGTGGTGCCGGTGTAGGTAAAACGGTATTGATCCAGGAGTTGATTAACAATATTGCAAAAGGACACGGAGGTCTTTCAGTTTTTGCCGGAGTAGGTGAAAGAACGAGAGAAGGAAATGACCTTTTAAGAGAGATGCTGGAATCAGGAATTATCAAGTATGGTGATGATTTTATGCACTCTATGGAAAACGGAGGTTGGGATCTTTCAAAAGTAGACCTAGAGGTTATGAAAGAATCTAAAGCTGCATTCGTTTTCGGACAGATGAATGAGCCGCCAGGAGCAAGAGCTAGAGTAGCACTTTCTGGTCTTACATTAGCTGAGTATTACAGAGACGGTGGTGAAAGCGGACAAGGTAGAGACGTACTTTTCTTCGTAGACAACATCTTCCGTTTTACGCAGGCTGGTTCTGAGGTATCTGCACTTCTTGGTCGTATGCCTTCTGCGGTAGGTTACCAACCAACGCTTGCTTCTGAGATGGGTGCAATGCAGGAAAGAATTACTTCAACTAAAAATGGTTCAATTACTTCAGTACAGGCGGTTTACGTACCTGCGGATGACTTAACTGACCCGGCTCCTGCAACTACATTTGCTCACTTGGATGCAACAACAGTACTAGACAGAAAAATTGCTTCATTAGGTATTTACCCTGCTGTAGATCCATTGGCTTCTACATCAAGAATCCTTGCTCCGGAAATTATTGGTGACGAACATTATGACTGTGCTCAGAGAGTAAAAGAAATTCTTCAGAGATATAAAGCGCTTCAGGATATCATTGCCATTCTTGGTATGGAAGAACTTTCTGAAGAAGATAAATCTGTAGTTTACCGTGCTAGAAAAGTTCAGAGATTCTTATCTCAGCCTTTCCACGTAGCTGAACAGTTTACAGGTATTCCGGGATCATTGGTAGATATTAAAGATACCATCAAAGGATTCAACATGATTATGGATGGTGAATTAGACCATTTACCGGAAGCTGCTTTCAACTTGAAAGGAACTATCGAGGAAGCTATTGAAGCAGGACAAAAAATGTTAGCTGAAAACGCGTAATAAATTAGACATAAGATTTTTAGACCTGAGATGAGAGACATTATTTGTCAAAAATCTTTTAATCTTCAATCTTTTAATCTTTTAATCTAAATTAAAATGAATATAAAAATTTTAACACCAGAATACGTAGTTTTTGAAGGAGAAGTAGACTCAGTATTATTGCCTGGAAAAAATGGTGAATTCCACATCATGAAAAACCACGCAGGAATCGTTTCTTCTTTAGTTGGGGGTAAAGTAAAGCTTTATACAACTTCAGTTGGAGAAGCTTATACTAAAAACTTCACTAGAGAAAATGACAAAGACTCTGTTTTTTCTTATCCTATCAAAAGCGGTGTTGTAGAATTTAATCATGATAAAGGAATCATCCTTTGTGAATAATTAAATGAAAAGCTAAATATATTTTCAAGAAAGTGTAACTTTGGTTACACTTTTTTTATGTTGTGTAAAAGTCTGATTTTATGAAGAAAAGTACAATCATATTCTTTACCATTCTGGGAATTTTCCTCAATGCCCAGAATTTCAAAACCAAAAGAGGTATTATTAGTCTGGACGGTATTCATGTTGCCAAAATCTCGAACAAATCCAATGTCTATACATTCCTGGATCTGAATGAAACTCCGATGTATACCATGGAATTCATAGATAAAAGTATAGTAGACTCTGTGAGAGATAGTTATATCAGGCTTAACAGGGTTTATAACAGAGAAAAAACAATCGAACTCGATTATATTTCTCCGTCTGCATTTTCGGGAGAAGAAAAATCTGCTGTTTATACCTCCATAAAAGGATTGAAAATCATTGATAACAAAGGAATCAATATCAAAAATCTGGATGAAATTTTCAAGAATGTACCGAAAAGAAAGCTGGATACCAAAACAAAGGAAGCTTATACCACAAGAAGTAAAATTGACAAAATGAATATTGAGGTCAATAAAGTGGGAGAGATCCTGAGCAATGGTGTTCCGGTTGGATATTTTACCAATCTTCCTGTAAGCTTCGGTTCAGAAGATACCATTACAGATAAAAGTTTTATAGATATTGAAGTGTATGATGCTAAAAGTAAGTACATTGGAAGATATATTACTACAACAAAACAGCTAAAAACAGCTGGCGGCAAGATCTTCACAATTTACAGAGAGATGTCCGGCAGGGCATCCCTGTTAAAATTTCCAACCTATAAAGCAATTGCTGAAAGGATAGCCCTTATGGATCCGAATTTTATTAAAATACAAGATAAGGTAACGGTGGGAACTGTTGAAAAAGAATCAGCTCCTAAATAAATAGAAAAGATAAAATATTAATAATCTATCTTAAAAGTCTCCGGAAAATGGAGACTTTTTATATTTAATAAAATTTATTTTTAAAATTAAAGGCTCAAAATAACACCATTATCCTTAAGCTGCTGCATGGGTTTTGAAAACCAGAATAATTCAAAATCTTCAAAATTTTCTTCAAATTGATTCTTAAGTTGTTGAGCAGTAAGTTTTTTCGGGTTTTCTATCGTATTTTCTTCCAGCACTTTAATCAGCCATTCCGCTTTATCCTGCTCCAGATCAATCTTTACGATATTGGTTTTTAAGTGGAATGTAAGAAGCGTATATGCCCCGGAGTATTTCTTTTTATTTTTTATGCGATTCTCAGCGATTACGTTTTGGGTTAAAAAAACAACTTTTGAATTAGCCTTAAAGCTGGATAGATGATCATCCAACAGACAGTCGTGAATATGATCAGGATGAACCTGCGTTTTTGGAATTTTAAAATCAAACCAGTCTTGAAGTGGAAATTCAAAATTAATTCCGTGCATATAATTAAAAAGAGACTTTTTGAGTCCAAAACTGAATTGGCTGTGATCGATTCCGGTTTTATCTATAAAATCAATATCATTGTTCGCAAACAAAATTTCTTCCTTCACAGGAGTCACTCCAAATTCTTCAGGATTAATTCCGACAGGCGAGTGGGCGGTCATGGCAAACTGGTGCCAGAATCCACTTTGAAGAATTCCTATTTCAAACATCTGTCTTACCATTTCCAAAGAGTCCACCGTTTCCTGGATAGTCTGAGTTGGGTAACCATACATCAGATAAGCATGAACCATAATTCCGGCTTCCGTAAAATTTCTTGTAACTCTCGCTACCTGTTCTACAGAAACTCCTTTATCAATCAATTTTAGCAATCGGTCGCTGGCTACTTCAAGTCCTCCGGAAACGGCAACGCATCCGGAAAGTTTTAGAAGATAACATAGATCACGGGTGAAACTTTTCTCAAACCGGATATTCGTCCACCAGGTAACAACCAGATTTCTCCGTAGAATTTCCAACGCAACTTCCCGCATCAAGGCCGGTGGTGCAGCTTCATCTACAAAATGGAATCCTGTTTCCCCTGTGGTTTTGATGAGCTCTTCCATTCTGTCGACCAGAATCTTTGCAGAAATAGGTTCGTAGATTTTAATGTAATCTAAAGAAATATCGCAGAAAGTACATTTTCCCCAGTAGCAGCCGTGAGCCATCGTCAGTTTGTTCCATCTTCCGTCACTCCATAAGCTGTGCATGGGATTGGCAATTTCAATCACCGAAATATATTGATCGAGCTTTAAATCTGTATAATCCGGAGTACCGATTTCTGCCTGCTTATAATCGTGCCTTTTGGAATTATTTTTATAAATAACCTGTTGATTTTCAGTGAGAAATGTTCTCTTGAACTCTGTTTCATCTCCTGAATTATTTAATACATTATTGCAAAGAAGCTCAAGAGGAAGTTCACCGTCATCAAGGGTAATAAAATCAAAAAATTCAAAGACTCTTAGGTCTTTTACTTCCCTTAATTCGGTATTCGGAAAACCGCCGCCCATCGCAGTTTTGATGTGCGGATAATGTTTTTTGATGAACTGCGCACACCTGAAACCGGCATATAAATTTCCCGGAAATGGAATTGAAAAACAAACCAGTTTAGGTTGAACCAATTCTAATTTTTCCTGAAGAATTTTTAACGTGAAATAATCAATAAATGTATGATCGCCTGATAATTTTGAATATAATTCATCAAAAGAATTGGCACTTTTTCCAAGACGTTCCGCATACCTGCTGAATCCGAAATCTGCATCTATATTTTCAATAATATAATCCGAAATATCCTCCAGGTAAAGAGTAGCAAGATGCTTGGCTTTATCCTGAAGCCCCATATTTCCAAATGCAAAATCCATGTCGTCCAGCTGGTTGAATCGGGAAGCTTCAGGCAGGAAATTCATGCTGCAGATCTGTCTGGCCAACGTAGGATTTTTCCCCTGCAGGAAGTTAATGACCTGATCAATAGTCTTCAGATATTCTTCTCTCAATGCAAAAATTCTTTTGGAATTTTCTGAGATTTCCTGAAGTTCAATTTCTGTTTCAAAAATTTTATGAATTCCATTTCTTGAGAATAACTCCAAAATAACATCCAGTCCCAGATCGGTTTGATAGCTGGAAATATTTTTGGTATTCAGAAAGCCTTTTATATAAGCTGTTGCAGGATAAGGTGTATTAAGCTGGGTAAAAGGCGGAGTGATAAGGAGGAGATCTTTCAACAGAAATTTTTTCAAATTATTTACACTCAATCTGAATTTAAGTTGTTGAACGACAGTATTTTAATAATATTGCCATAGCAAAGATATCTCTTCAGATTGTACCTGTAAAGATAGGTAATTTGTAAGCTATGCTGCAAATTCCAAAATTGAAATATAAGCAGTAATACTATTTAAGGCACAAAATGGATTAATCTTATGAAATAAAAAAGGATAAATTAAAATTCAAAATGAAGTATGATGTTAGACTTCTGTTAGAGTTTTATGAGTATTGCGTTTTGACTTTCTATTATCAGCAATCACATTCAGAATGACTCCTAACAGGATCAGGACAATACCTATAAGCAGGTTGATTGTGAACTTTTCATGAAACATGAGCACACTTACCATTACTGCAATTACAGGTTCCAGAGCTCCTAAGATAGCAGTGGGTGTAGACCCAATATATTTTATGGCATACACTAAGCAAAGACTGGAAATGACTGTCGTCAAAAAAGCAAAAATAATGAAGTTTATCAATATAGACAGAGAAGGAATGGCAAAAGACTCACTTTCAGCTGATGCTTTGATCATAAAAAATGCAGAAGTGAAAAGCATGGAATAGAAGGAAAGTTTGAAACCTGAAACCTTCAGATCAGATTTATTCACGATTACCATATAAAGGGCATAAAACAATGAACTCAGCATGACAATTCCGAGGCCGGCAAAATTAATCTCCAAACCTTTTCCTTTTAAGCATAAAACGATGACTCCAGCGAAAGCAAACAATAGGGAAATGAGAGATAACTTTGTAAGTTTTTCCTTATAAAAGAAGAACATAATCAATGCGACAATAACCGGATAAATAAACAGAACAGTAGAAGCAATTCCCGGTGTAAGAAAATCATAACCTATAAATAAAAATTCTGAGGAAAGGGCATAGCAGACTCCCAAAACAGAAAGGATCAGTAATTCTTTCCTATTGATCCTGAAATTTTCTTTGGAATACAGCAGATAGCCTCCGACCATTAAAGCAGAAAATAAAAACCGGTAGAACAAAGTAATATCCATTGAAAAATTAGCCTTCTTCAATGGCAGAATAAAAATGGGAATCAGCCCAAATGAAACGGAAGACAAAACGCCTAACAGATAACCCTTAAATTTCATTCGCATTTATTTTATAAAAAACCACTGAAAATAATCAGTGGTTTTGTGTTATATTATATGATGATATCGTATTACATTTGTTTGTACTCAATATTCATCTGTTTTTCTATTTCTCTGTAATGTCCGGAAGTTAATTTCTCACGGATACCATCAAAAGCAGCCAATGTTTCATTAATTTCTGAATCTGTATGAGAAGCCGTCGGGATCAGTCTTAACAAGATCATTCCTTTAGGAATTACCGGATATACAACTACTGACGTGAAAACACCATAATTTTCTCTTAAATCTTTAGCTAAAAGAGTAGCTTCAATGGTAGTTCCTTCAATGAAAACAGGAGTTACACATGTGTTGGTATTTCCAAGATTGTAACCTCTCTCTTTCAGACCGTTTTGAAGTTTAGAAACATTCTCCCACAATTTAGCTTTGATTTCGGGACGTGTTCTTAAAAGCTCCAGTCTTTTTAAACCTCCTATTACCATTGGCATGGTCAGAGACTTAGCAAAAATCTGAGAACGAAGATTATATTTTAAGAATCGGATGATTGTTTCATCTCCGGAAAGGAAAGCTCCGAAACCGGCCATAGATTTAGCAAAAGTAGAGAAATAAACATCAATCTGATCCTGACATCCCTGCTCCTCACCAGCTCCCGCTCCGGTTTTACCCAAAGTTCCGAAACCGTGGGCATCATCTACCAACAATCTGAAATTGAATTTAGATTTTAAGTCGCAGATTTCTTTCAGTTTCCCCTGCATTCCTCTCATTCCGAAAACACCTTCAGTGATTACAAGGATACCGCCGCCGTTTTCTTCTGCTACTTTAGTGGCTCTGGCTAAGTTTTTTTCCAAACTTGCCATATCATTGTGCTTGAACGTAAAGCTTTTACCCATATGAAGACGAACACCGTCTACGATACAAGCATGAGAATCAGCGTCATAAACGATTACGTCATGTCTTGTAACCAATGCATCAATCGCTGAGACCATTCCCTGGTAACCAAAATTCAATAAATAAGCAGCCTCCTTTTGAGTAAATTCTGCCAACTCTTTTTCCAATTGCTGATGCTGTTGAGTTTCACCTGACATAGCTCTTGCACCCATCGGATAAAACATTCCGAATTCTGCAGCCGCCTTTGCATCAGCTTCTAAAACTTCCGGGTGGTTACAAAGTCCTAAATAATCGTTTGCACTCCAGAAAATTACATCCTTACCTTGAAATTTCATTCTTGGACCAATTGGACCTTCCAGTTTTGGGAAAACAAAATACCCTTCAGCATAATCTGCAAATTGTCCCAATGGACCTGGATTTTGTTTAATACGTTCAAAAATATCTAACATTTTGTATAGTAATTTTTAAGTGAAAAAGTCTTTCGTGCGGAACACAGAAGACTTTATTGGTATTGTGGTTTATTATATTCTATTTAATGAATTCTGTTTTGAAAACTTCATCGTAATTGTGTACGCAGTTATTCACAAAACCTTGCTCAGCCATCCATTTATCGCTGTATACCTTGGTGATATACCGGGATCCATGATCCGGGAATATCAGAACAATGATATCATCTTTAGTCAATTCATGAGATTGGGCATACTGGATCAGTGCCTGGGTTACGGCTCCTGTAGTATAACCTCCCATGATGGCTTCTTTAAGGGCTATTTCACGGGTTCTGTAAGCAGACATCTCGTCATTTACTCTTACAAACTCATCCACCTTGTCAAAAAGAAGGGCAGCAGGGATCAAATTTTTCCCCATTCCTTCGATCTGGTAAGGATGAACATCTTCTTTGTGTATTTTTCCTGTTTCGTGGTAGCTCTTCAGGATAGATCCGTCGGCATCCACACCGATTATTTTAATACCGGGATTTTTTTCTTTTAAAAATTTACCCGAACCTGATAATGTTCCACCAGTTCCAGTGCAGGCAAAAAGGTGCGTTATCTTACCTTCTGTCTGCTCCCAAATTTCAGGACCTGTTGTCTTGTAGTGTGCATCAATATTCAATTCATTAAAATATTGATTGATGTAAACTGAATTGGGTGTTTCTGAAGCTATTCTCTTAGCCACCTCATAATATGATCTCGGATCGTCTGCCGCTACATTGGCAGGACAAATGTATACGGTAGCCCCCAATGCTTTTAAATAAGCAATTTTTTCGGGCTTCGTTTTATCGCTTACCGCGAGAATACATTTATATCCTTTAATAATACAAACCATTGCAATAGAAAAACCGGTATTTCCGGAAGTAGTTTCTACAACTACAGAATCTTCCTTTAATAAACCTTTTTGTTCAGCGTTTTCTATAATATGAAGTGCTATTCTATCTTTTGTGGAATGTCCAGGATTATATGATTCTAACTTGGCATAAACGGTTGCAGGAATATCTTTTGTAACAGTATTAAGCTTCACCATAGGAGTATGTCCTATTAGGCCAAGAATATTATCGTAAACATTACTCATTATTTGTTATTTTCAATAAAAATCTGACCGCAAAAATACAAAAAAATAAATAATTACTAAACTTTTGTTTGTTTTCAAGCCAGCGAATTGGGAAAATTTATTTTCTGATTTGCAATCTTAGCTGAAGTACGATCACAAATACTACGCCAAATTTTTTAAATTTTGTTAAAAACACCATGGAATGGTATAAAAGCCTTATTTTCGCATAATTGATTTAATACTATGAAAAATTGGACTTTTAGGCAATGGAACACCATTTTAGGATGGGTGATTTTCGTCATTGCATTTTTCACGTACTTGTCGACCATAGAACCCAATTTCAGTTTCTGGGATTGCGGCGAGTACATTTCCTCAGCAGTAAAACTTGAAGTAACGCATGCTCCCGGAGCTGCCTTATTCCAGATTGTGGGTGCCGTGGCAGCCATTTTTGCTTTAGGAAAAGGTGAAAATTATTCTATCGTGATCAATGCGATGTCCGCATTGTTCAGTGCGCTGACGATTTTATTTTTATTCTGGACCATTACACATTTTGTAAGGAGGCTATTAAACAAAGACTTTGAAGAAGTTACCAAGCATCAGGAAATATCCATTCTTTTTGCAGGAGCTGTAGGTGCATTGTGCTTTACATTTTCAGATACGTTCTGGTTTTCGGCGGTAGAAGGGGAAGTATATTCCATGGCTTCTATGTTTATTGCACTTTTAGTGTGGCTGATCACCAAATGGGAAAATGAATACCTGGCCAAAGACAGTGAAAGATGGATCATCCTTATTTTCTTTGTATTGGGACTTTCAGTTGGGGTACACATGATGGGGATGCTTGCAGTTCCAGCCGTTTGTCTGGTGTATTATGCAAGAAATTACAAATTTACATGGAAAAATTTCATCTGGGCCAATGCAATAACGCTTGGAATCCTGATCATTGTTTTTAAAATTATCTTCCCGCTGATCATGACGATGTTCGGAAGACTGGAAATATTCTTTGTGAACGGACTTGGACTTCCTTTCCACTCAGGAACGATAGTCGCATTTATTTTAATGACGGCGGTATGTTTCTTTATTATTAAATATGCGAGAAAAGCTAAGAAAAATATTTACCAGACTGCTGCCTTATCAGTAGTATATATGATTATCGGTTTCTCATGCTGGATGGTCATTCCCATCAGAGCGAACGCAAATCCTCCGATGAACCTTAACGATCCGGATACCGCTATCGGTATGCTGGATTATTATAACAGAGAGCAATATGGTGACTGGCCAACGATTTATGGACAGAATTATACCGCTTTCCTTGACGCCAACGGAATTGAGAAAAATGAAGACGGAAGTTTTAAAACTCAGAAAACCGGTGAGATCTACGAAAAAGATGAAAAAACAGGAACCTACAGAAAGACGGGTGACCGTTTCAATTATATTTTCAGTAAGTCCCAGATAAGCTTAATGCCTAGAATGTTTAATGAAGATAAAGACGTGATGGCGAACTACATTTCAATGTACGGAGCTCCGGACTTTACCTTTAATTATGCAAACGAAGAAGTGGCAGATAACCCTCAGGCCAAGCAGATCTTTGACGAATTGAGAGGTAAGTATGAAGATAAATCCATTACTGCAGCAGATTATTTAAAGGTTAAACCTTACAACCTGATCAATGTTCAAAAGCCTTCACTGGCGCAGAATATGGACTATTTCATCACCTTCCAGAATGGTTATTACTTTGTAAGATATCTGATGTGGAACTTCGTGGGAAGGCAGAATGACCTGGAAGGAAACATGGAAAACACTAAAGGTAACTGGATCTCCGGGATTTCTTTTATCGACAATGCTTTATTAGGGAATCAGGATAAAATGCCTGCTAAATTCAAGAATGAAAGTACGGTAAAATTCTTCTTTTTACCATTAATATTAGGATTAATCGGTTTCTTTTTCCAGCTAAACAGAGACTTTGGAAGATTCTATGCACTTCTTTCCCTATTTGTTTTAACGAGTGTCGGAATTATTTTCTATACAGGAGTGAAGCCGTTTGAACCGAGAGAAAGAGATTATGCAATGGTAGGTTCTTTCTATGCTTTTGCCATTTGGATCGGGATGGGAGCCGGAGCTATTTTATGGTTCTTACAGTCTAAAATAAAATCTAATGGGGCAAACATCGCTTTAGGAGTAGTTTTACTAGGAGTACCATTCATGATGGGCTTCCAGAATTACAATGTACACGATAGAAGTAACAGATATACAGCATATGATTATGCCTATTCAGTATTGAGATCACTGCCAAAGAACGATATTTTATTCGTTTACGGAGATAATGATACCTATCCGGTTTGGGCGATCCAGGAAACTGAAAGATTCAGAGATGATGTGAAGGTCGTTAATTTCACCCTTGCTTCAACACCATGGAATTTAGACCAGATCAAGAGAAAAACATATAACGCAGCAGGAATTCCAAGCCAGTTGACTCATGATGATTACAGAGATGGCGTGAATGACCAGATCTATATGATGAAGAAAGAAGACTGGGAAGGCGTTTTCTCTATGTTGAAAGAACAGGGAGCGCCGGAAACAGAATTTGCAGGATTCAGAAAGTACCTTACTCAGGATTCATTAACGCTGAAAGAGGCGGTTAATTTTATCAAATTTAAATCTCCTGAGAAAGATGAGCTTCTGAAAATGTATTTCGGAGAAGAAAAGTTTGAAAAATATAATATCCTTCCGGTCAACAAATTCATTCTTCCTGTTAATAAAGAAAATGCTTTAAAAGCAGGAATTATCAATCAGGCTGATCTTCCGAATGTTGTGAATCAGATCATGATCACTTATAAAGGAAACACTCTTTACAAAAATAACCTGATCATGCTAGACATGCTGGCAAATTTTGACTGGAAACGTCCGATCAACTTCTCATCAGGAGGAATCTACGACAGCGAAAACATCTTCTATCTGAACGAATATCTGCAGTTTGACGGATTCAGTTACAGATTGGTTCCTATCCACACAGCAGCGAATGCAGACGGAGATATGGGAAGAGTAGATACGAATTCTCTTTATAACGTAGTGAAAAACTTCAGATGGGGGAATTTTAAAGACTTAAACAGTCACTTTGATGAAACGGCTACCTCAAATATCATGAGCTACAGAATGTCGGCAAGCAGAGCAGCTTCAGCACTGGCATTAAACGGACAGAAAGCCAAAGCTGTAGAATTATTAGATCTTGCTTCCAAAGAAATTCCTGCAGAGAAATTTAATGATCCACGTTCATTAAGTGCTATGGTAACAGGATATATCATTTCCGGACAGGAGAAAAAAGGACTTCAACTGGCAGAGATTCTTAAAAAAGGCATTTTTGAAGAGTATGATTATTATTTAAGCCTTGCTCCGGCAGATCAGAACTTTGCAAGAAGACAAATGAGAACAAAGCCAATGGAATATTCTCTGGTGGTTTCTGCAGTGACTGATGCTTACAAAAAGTTGGGGCAGGATGATAAAGCCTACGCATATCTTGTAAAATCTATAGAACCGATCGACAAAAAGTTCAATGCTTTTATCAAAGAACTTCAGCAGATGGGCAAAGAGAAAGCCATACAAAAATCTGAAGATGTTCAAAAGATCACTCCTTTCTACCAGTATTTATTTGATGTGATGGAGCCTTTTGATTCCACTTATTCCAAGGAAAAAGAAAATCAGATCACCACAGCAATAATTAAGGTGACACAATAAAATCAGTAACAAAAACGGAACTTCGGTTCCGTTTTTTTGTTATTGGCATTCATGAATTTTAAGATTATATTTGTGATACTAAAAATACATGATGATCGAGACTAAAAATAATAGGCTTCCCGTTTACGCTGTAATCTGTACAGTAGTTTTTAAACTCCTCTTTCTACTGACCCATTATATTCAGGAAGATGCCTTCATTACCTGGAGAGTTGCTCAGAACCTATTGGATTACGGGGTGATAGGCTTTAATGGAGAGACCAAAATTTCAGCTTCCACCACCCATCTGTATGTTTTTGTGTCTTATTTTTTCAACCTGATTTTCGGTAAAGAATATTTTATTGAGCCTTTACTGATCTTTAATTCTGTACTTTTTACCATAGGCACATTATTTCTTTCCCATCTTATCCTTAAAAACTCCTGGCATAAAGCTATTTTTATATTTTTAATCGGCATATTGCCGCCTGCAGTGAAGATCTCAATTCTCGGAATGGAATATGGGATCCTTTTCTTTCTGGAAATGGCACTGTTGTATTATGGCTTCAGTAAAAACAAAAAATGGGCACTGATCCTGTTGCCTGTTTTAATTATGTTTACAAGGATTGATACCATCATTTTCCTGGGGATTGTATTTCTTGTTGATATTTTTTGGAACAGAAAGATCAGATGGAATTATATTTTCGGAGGAATGCTAGGCATTATAGCGGTACTTTCCTTTAATTGGCTATACTTTGGAGAGCTGGTGAATAATACGATTGTGGCCAAAAAACTTCTTTATGAACACGATTTTACCTTTGCTCAAAACCTTAATTATTTTCTTGTAAGCCTGGGGAATTTCTGGGGAATGCTGAAACTTCCGGGAAACTTTAATCCGGTAACGATTATCGTATTGATTTTTGAACTATTATGTTTCATTTATCTTGTAAGGCAGAGGGAAAAAAGAAATTATTTCCTTTGGATGATCTTTCTTTTTGGCTGGATAAAACAGATTATATTTCTCTCTCAAAAAAGTCTGTTTGACTGGTATTATTGGGTGCCGCAGATTCTGCTTTTTGTTCCGGTTCTTATTTTTATACTGGAGCAAAAGGAGAGACGAAATCTATGGCTGTCCCTTCTGGTTGTATTTTATATAATTCCGATGTTGGCCTTTCAAACCATACATGCTATTGCGACCGGAAACGGAGAGTGGAATTACCGCAGAGGAATCGGACTGTTTTTAGATACTTTCGAAAAAGATAAAAATCAATGGATTCTTTTGGAGCCTGCAGGCTATATACCTTATTTTTCAGGGTTAAAAACCATCGATGAAGTAGGATTAGTAGACAAACAGATTCAGACAGAAGTAAAAAAAGATAAAGCCCATTACTGGATCAATACTGTAAAAAACAGGAAACCCAAATATCTTCTTTCTTATAAAAACCTGTTTGAAGGCAGTGATGCTGCGTATTATCAGGCCCATTATAAACTGATGAAAGAATTCAGGATAAAAGACAACCTGAAAAGTGACAACCGGATTCTGGAGAAGATTTATCATCTCAAACCATCCGGTACAGATTATAATTTGTATATCAGAATTGATTAAAGGATTGGATGATTTAAAAATTTAAACATTGAAATAGAATAAGATTTAGTTTTTTTACCTAAACACTAAAACACTAAAACACTAAAACACTAAAACACTCACAACCTAATCTCTAATCCCTAAAAAAATGAAATACTGTGCTTTCCTCCGCGGCGTCAATGTAAAAGGAACTAATATGAAAATGGCTGATGTCTGCCAGGTTTTTAAAGAAACCGGAATGCAGGATGTGGTTTCCGTGTTGGCTTCAGGAAATATTGTTTTTTCCTCTGATAAAAGTGCAGACGTTCTGAAGAGAATTTTAGAAAAAGCAATGTCTGATCATTTTTCTTATGAAGCTTTTTTATTTATAAAATCTCAGGAAGAAACACAAATTTTCTGGAACAGCATTCCTTTTGAAAAAAATGATGACCTGCATATCTACGGATTTGTAGGGAACCACGGCGTAGAAACTGTTTTGATGGGGGAGTTCGAAGTTGCTTCAAAAACTGAAAATGAAAAGGCCGAGATCATTAATGAAATATTCTACTGGCAGATTCCGAAAGGAAATACACTGGATTCTTCTTTTGGAAAAGTTTTGGGAAAGAAAAGTTTTAAAGATCAGTTCACGAGCAGGAATGTCAATACTTTTGAGAAGATTTTGAAGAAAATGAGTTGATTTTTTAACCGCTGATTTCACGGATAACCACAGATGATTGTGCATATTTATTATTTGGATATTTCCATGAATGCTTTATCTTCTCTAAAACTCTAAAACTCTAAAACTCTAAAACTCTAAAACTCTAAAACTCTAAAACTCTAAAACTCTAAACTCGCCCGTCAAACCCTTCAAATAATTTCCGATTCTGAAACTTTATAAGTATTTTTACTGAACTTTTAAATTCAAATAAAAAATGATCCAGTATTTAGATAATATCCATCACAAAGATTCCAAAAATTTTTTCCTTATTGCCGGTCCCTGCATTATTGAAGGTGAAGACATGGCATTGAGAATTGCAGAGAAAGTGATCAGTATCACAGATAAATATAACATTCCTTATATTTTCAAAGGGAGCTTCAAAAAAGCCAACAGAAGCCGTGTAGATTCTTTTACAACCATCGGTGAAGAAAAATCCCTTGAAATTCTTAGAAAAGTAGGAGAGACTTTCAATATTCCTACCACAACGGATATCCACGAAAACGAACACGCTGCTTTAGCAGCACAGTACGTGGATGTACTTCAGATCCCAGCTTTTTTAGTACGCCAGACTGACCTTTTGATTGCTGCAGCAGCAACCGGGAAATGTGTAACCCTGAAAAAAGGACAGTTCCTTTCTCCTGAATCAATGAAATTTGCAGTTCAGAAAGTTACTGATTCCAATAATCAGAAAGTAGCCATTATTGAAAGAGGAAATTCTTTTGGCTATACAGATCTTGTTGTAGATTACAGAGGTATTCCTACCATGAGAGAATATGCACCGGTGATTTTGGATGTTACCCATTCATTACAACAGCCTAACCAGAGTTCGGGAGTTACGGGAGGAAGACCTGATCTTATTGAAACTGTTGCCAAAGCAGGAATTGCAGTGGGAGCAGACGGAATTTTCATAGAAACACATCCTACGCCGGAAACCGCTTTATCAGACGGAGCCAATATGTTAAGATTAGATTTATTAGAAGATTTATTGCAAAAATTAACAAGAGTCAGAGAAGCAATCTTATAATTTTTTAAGACTTATTTAAACTCAAAAATTTGCTTTCCAGATGTTATATTGAAGAGGAAAACTTTTTAAAATACAATATTTGGATGATTTTAACTTTCAGGATCTGAAATGTTAAATAAAGTTTAAATAAGTTAAAATAAAATTTATATATTCACGTTTGAAATTTTAAAGCATTTCTTTTGAAAAAACTAGTTTTACCATTGAGCCTTATGGTTCCTATGCTTATTTTCTCTCAAAATAGGAAAAAAGATACAGCAGATAAAGTAACAGATATTGAGGAAGTCGTTTTCCAGAAAAAAGTGGTCGGAAAAACGAATGACATTACCAATGTCAAAATTTCTGCGAAAGATGCAAAAGGAATTGCTACCATCGGTGGAGGAATCGAGGGACTTTTAAAGACCCTTCCTTCTGTAAACTCCAATACTGAGTTGTCTTCCCAATATATGGTGCGTGGTGGAAACTATGATGAAAACCTTATTTACATCAATGATATTGAGATCTACAGACCTTTCCTGATCAGAAATTCACAGCAGGAGGGAATGAGCATCATCAATCCGGATATGGTTTCTTCAGTCAATTTTTCTGCAGGAGGATTTGAGCCGAAATATGGCGACAAAATGTCTTCAGCTCTAAATATTTACTATCGTGAGCCTGAAAAAACTGAACTTTCAGGAGAAGCAAGTTTAATAGGAGGCAGGTTAACTGCCGGTCTGGCTTCAAAGAACAAAAAACTGACGGCTTTATTCTCAGGAAGATACAGAAATACCAATCTTGTCCTTAATACATTGAATGAAGATACCGATTTTAATCCTACCTATTGGGATTTCCAGTCTTATATCAATTACCATTTCAGTGATAAATTCTCCATGTCATTCATTGGATATTACTCCAAAAACGACTATGAGATGATTCCAAAAGCCAAAAGCGTAACCTTCGGAAGCCTTCAGCAGCCTATTACCGTAAATATTGGCTATGGAGGGCGCGAGCAGGATATGTATAAAAATATGATGGGAACTTTTTCCCTGAATTTTAAACCTTCAGACCAGTGGAAATTTACCCTGGACAGTTTTGCTTATCAGAACAGAGAAAAGGAATATTATTCTATCGCTTCAAGCTATGAGATCCAGACTTTTGATATTGTGACAGGAGCTCCTAATCCTTCTTTTGATGGAGGAGGACAGATAGAACATGCCAGAAACGACCTGTATGTAAAAACTTACGGAACACAGTTCAGAGCCAAATTTTCTCCCAATATCAATACAGACATTGAAGTAGGCGTTAAATACGAGAAAGAAAACCTGAGTGATAATACTAATGAATGGAAGTTGGTAGATGCTGCAGGATACAGCATTCCGAGGCCTGTTGACGATCCCAGAGGTATTTCGGGAGATCTTAATTTGTTTTATCAGATCACAGGACAAAATAAGATAGAACCTTCAAGACTTTCAGCGTATGCACAGTATTCTCAGAAATTTTATTGGGGAGCCAGCAAAGTATTTGTAAATGCCGGTGCCAGAGTTTCCAATTGGAGCTTTAATAAAGAAACGATCTTTTCACCAAGATTCCAGTTTGCGATAAAACCGGATTGGGATACGGATATGCTTTTCAAACTCTCCGGAGGAATCTATTACCAGGCGCCTTTCTATAAAGAGATTAAAGATCTTGACGGAGACTTCAATTCCAATATAAAATCACAGCGTTCCATGCAGTTAATTCTTGCCAACGACTTTGAATTTTATATGTATGACAGACCCTTTAAGCTGACTACTGAAGCCTATTATAAAAAAATGGATGACCTGATCCCTTATTATATGGATAACGTGAGGATCCGATATTCCGGTAAAAATAATGCCTCAGGATATGCTTACGGAATTGACACAAGGTTGTTCGGAGAATTCGTTCCAGGAGTAGATTCTTGGCTATCTGCAAGTTATGCCAGGGTTTATGAGAATATTGACGGTAGAGGAAATATCCCGAGACCTACAGATCAGAGATTCAGATTTGCAATGTTCTACCAGGATTATATGCCGAAATTTCCTTCAATGCGTGTCAACCTTACTTTGGTATACGCCATGGGACTTCCGAACGGAGCACCTGTTTTCACCGATCCTTATCAGTATCAGAGAACATTGCCATCTTATAAAAGAGTTGATTTAGGACTTTCCAAAGTTTTCATTGATTCTAAAGATAAAAAAAACCGTTCCGGCTTCTGGGGTAATTTTGAAGAGCTGACTTTAGGTGTTCAGGTTTTCAATGCATTTAATATTAATAATACGGTAGCTAACCAATGGATTACGGATTACAACACGAATGTAATGTATCCGGTTCCGGTGCGTCTTACCGGACGTTTCTTCAATGTGAAACTTGAATTTAAGCTATAAAAAACTAGAAACGATTCTATTATTTAAAAAGAAAATCAGCTCAATCTGCAAAATCAGCGAGAGTACAAATAAAGAAAGCTTCTGAATATTCAGAAGCTTTTTCTTTTGCAGAATTTTATAACAAGTATACCTAATTTTATAACATCAGTTCTGGGAATATTTCTACCTTTGTCCTGTTAATGAAAAAGATTCTTGCCATATTATTCTCTGTTTTCTACTTTGGATTTTCTTCCGGAGCAGCTTTCAGTGTACATTTCTGTATGGAGGAGTTTGTTTCCGTAAGTCAGAAATCCACCGATATTTGTGGCAAATGTGGCGTTAAGGAAAAAAAAGGTTGTTGTAAGACCGAAGTAAAAGTGGTAAAAATAGATGATTCACAGAAATCAGATCTGCTTAAAATTGATTTTTCAAGTCAAATACTACCAATCCTAGAACACCATCAGTTTTTCTATACTGATCAGTCTTTTTCAGCTTCAAAATTTACCCGGATAAGAATCAATGGACCACCTGAATTCAGGCCGGTACCTATCTATATCAATCATTGCAATTTTAGAATTTAAGATCCGTCTGTTGTCTGGTATGTATCAGATGAGCATTCCTTCTTAGACAACACGGTTCAGCGCATAACGCGTTTCAACTATTCTTTATTAATTAATTCTAAAATTTAAAACAATGAAAAAGTATATCATTACAGCAGCATTATCTTTATTCTCAATTATTTCACTTTCTGCCCAGTCTAAAAAAGATGCACAGGTTTCAAAACTGTACCAGAACTATATTTCCATTAAATCTGCTTTAGCTTCAGATGATGCAGATAAAACGTCAAAGGCAGCAGCAGAATTTATCAAAACAGCCTCAACAGTAGATTATAAAATGGTTTCGGAAGGTAATCTTAATATTCTGAGAAAAGATGCCACCGTTATCTCTGATGCCAGGAATATTGATTCCCAAAGAGAAACCTTTTCCAACCTTTCTGAAAATATGATTGCTTTGACCAAAGAATTTAAACTTTCTGAAAAACCGGTTTATCTACAATATTGCCCAATGGCTGACGCAAGCTGGTTAAGTGATGAAAAACAGATTGCCAATCCTTATTACGGAAAGTCTATGCTTTCTTGTGGAAGCGTCAAGTCAGAGATCAATTAATTATTCTATTTAATTTTATAACAATAAGTTGGATAGCTTAGGGTATAATTGTCTTTAAGCTATTCAATTTGAAAAAGTTCGGAATATTATGAAAAAAGTAATTATATTTCTCGTGCTTTTGTTCTCTGTTTTCACTTTCGCACAAACAACGAAAACCTATTATACCTGTCCGATGCATGCCGAAGTAGTGTCTTCCAAACCTGGAGACTGCCCGAAATGCAAAATGACACTGGTGAAGAAAACCGTTGTGACAAAACCGAAAGTTACGCTACAACCACAAATAAAACCTGCACCGAAAACAGTACAGAAAGCAACGGAAATTAAACCCAAGATAAATAAAGCTAAAGTTCAGACTGAACACCAACCCAAAGAAGCTAAAAGAATTAAAACTGAACATAAATCTCAGGCCAAGGCTTCTAAATCTGTAGCTCAACCCGCTTCTGTTTATACCTGTACCATGCATCCTGAAGTACTTTCGGACAAACCGGGAAAATGCCTTAAATGTGGTATGGAACTGGTAGAAAAAGAAAATCATCAGCATGCTGTAACAGAAGAACCAAAAGTTGAAAATTCTGTATTCAAAAAAAATTCTGAAAATGGAAAAGTCACCTTTGGAGGTAAAACGGTAAGATATGATCTCTATGTAAAAGACACCATTGTTAATTTTACAGGAAAAAGCCGCAGAGCAATTGCCATTAATGGAAAACTTCAGGCCCCGACTTTATATTTTACAGAAGGGGATACAGCAGAAATTTATCTTCACAATATGCTTAAGGAAAATACCGGACTGCACTGGCATGGTGTAATTCTTCCCAATGAACAGGATGGCGTTCCGTACCTTACCACAAAACCTGTAACACCCGGAGAAACACATTTATATAAATTCAGGGTTTCCCAAAACGGAACCTACTGGTACCATTCGCACGAAGCGCTTCAGGAACAGATTGGAATGAATGGTATTTTGGTATTCAATAAAAGAGATGGGGAACCGAAACCATCTTATATAGCAGAAATTCCGGTATTACTCGGCGACTGGAGTGACGAAGATCCGATGCAGATCGCAAGAAGGCTTCACATGGCCAATACAGACTGGTATGCTGTTAAGAAAAATGCGGTACAAAGTTATTGGGAAGCCATCAAATCCGGAAATTTCGGGACAAAAGCTCTGAATGAGTGGAAAAGAATGGAAGCCATGGATGTCAGCGATGTTTATTATGATAAATTCCTGATTAACGGTCTTCCAAGTTCAGATTATTCTCATCTGAAAGCTGGAGATAAAGTAAGATTGAGAGTAGCCAACGGCGGGTCATCCACTTATTTTTGGCTGAATTATGGCGGCGGAAAAATAAAAGTAGTGGGAAATGACGGGAATGATGTGGTTCCGGTAGAAGTGGATCGTCTTATCGTCGGGGTTTCTGAAACTTATGATATTGAAGTGACTGTTCCTGAAAATAAAAGCTTTGAGTTTAGAGCTACTTCCGAAGACAGGATAGGACATGCTTCATTGTGGTTAGGTTCCGGTGAGAAAATAGGAGCTCCCAATCTGCCAAGACTGATGCTTTTTGAAGGAATGAAAATGATGAACGGCATGATGGAAATGAGCGGGAATATGAAGCCGATGAATATGACCATGGGCAATCAGATGATGGATATGAATGAAGTAATGTATCCCGAACTTCCTGAAAGTCAGAGAAAAATGACGGCAAAACATATGAAGGAGATGATGGGTATCAAAACGGAAGAAGATGACAAAGAGAAGAGGGAAGATCATTCCCAGCATTCCGAAATGGATATCAAGGAAGAAAAACCAATCAAAAGGCTATCATACAACCTGTTAAAGTCTCCTGAAAAGACCATTCTTCCCGCTGAAAATGTCAGAGAACTGAAGTTTACGCTTGAAGGAAACATGAATCATTACCTGTGGACTCTTGACAATAAAACCGTGACGGAAACAGATAAGATCATGATAAAAAAAGGAGAGATCCTGAGAATTACCATGTATAATAATTCCATGATGCGTCATCCAATGCATCTCCATGGTCATGATTTCAGGCTGATCAATTCAAAAGGAGAATATTCACCGCTGAAAAATGTAGTCGATATTATGCCGATGGAAACCAGCACCATTGAATTTGCAGCCAACCAGGATGGTGACTGGTTTTTCCACTGTCATATCCTATATCATATGATGGCGGGAATGGGACGGATTTTCAGTTATGAAAACTCTAAACCAAATCCACAACTACCCAACAGAAAACTAGCCTGGAAGAACTTCCTGAAAGATAATCAGATGATCAGCTCTATGGCAATGCTGGATGTCGCAAGCAATAAAATACATGCTGAAACCATGACGATGTTTGGACCAAGATGGGCTAATTTAAATGAATTTCATTCCAACTGGGACTTTGATCATTTCGAAGGAAGTGCAAAAGTTGGACGATTTTTAGGAAAATTCCAATGGGCACTTCCATATGCCGGTTTTAGAATCCAGAAAAATCATGAGATCATGGAAAGGCAGATGTCAGAAGATAGGGGTATGAGTTTCCATGGTAAAAAGACCTGGTTTGGCCAGCAGAAAGCGTCAAAAGACCGATATGCTTTCATGGTTGGTGTACAGTATCTTTTACCAATGCTGGTCACAGCTGATGCAAGTATAGACCAGAATGGGAAAGTATTGTTGGAATTAAGCAGGGAAGACATTCCCATTTCCAGGAGGATAAGGGGAAATTTCAGTCTCAATTCTGACGGAGAATTTTCAACAGGACTGAGGTATATTTTACAGAAATGGGTATCCGTTTCCGGAAATTATGATAATGAAATGGGCTGGGGTGCAGGACTCACCTTCACTTACTAAATGAAAAGGCTGTCATTCGTGACGGCCTTTCTATTTATATTCTTCTTCCAGACCTTAATTAGCGGGAATCAATATATCATCAATTAAATCTGAAAAGAAAGCCTGCCCATGTTCAATCCATGAGCAGGCTTTTTTATTTTAATGCTGAATATTCAGTATATTTTATTTTGAAGCTTTTGGCGAAGATGCCGGTGCTTTTACTTTTTCTGTTGGGCTGTAAGTAACGTTTTTAATATCAACCGTCATTTCTTTCAGTCGTTTTGCTACAGCTTCCGGCATTTCTTTCTGGTATCTTCCTCCAATGATTTCTGAAAGGAACTTTTCTGTTTCCGCATACATCGCCATGTTATTCACAGGCTTTCTGAAACCGTGACCCTCATCGTCTGCCAGTATATAATTTATTTTTTTTCCTTTTTCACGAAGTGCAATCACAATCTGATCTGCTTCAGCCTGCTTTACTCTTGGATCATTGGCTCCCTGAATAATTAATAAAGGCTTCACTATTTTATCTGCACTGAAAAGCGGACTGGCTTCACGCATACGTTTTTTACCTTCTTCGGTTCTGGGATCACCTACCATTCCGTACAGAGAAGCACGCGCAGCTTCCCAATAGGCTGGGACAGAATCCAGTAAGGTAAATAGATTGCTTGGTCCTACGATATCAACACCTCCCGCATAGAGATCCGGTGTGAAAGCCAGGCCTGCCAGAGTTGCATATCCGCCATAGCTTCCGCCCATGATCACTACTTTATTTTTATCAGCAATTCCTTTATCAATCAGGTATTTTACACCCCAGGTGACGTCGTCCTGCATCAGTTTTCCCCATTGCAGATCACCAGCGTTTTTGAATTTTTTACCATAACCACCACTTGCCCTGAAATTAGGTTGCATTACAGCATACCCTCTGTTGGCTAAAAACTGCACAGTTGAGCTGTATCCCCAATAATCTCTCGGACCTTTCGGACCTCCATGAACCAGGACAACAACCGGCAGATTTTTTCCTGACGAACCTGAAGGCACGGTCAGATAAGCCGGAATTTCAAGGCCATCACTGCTTTTATAAGTAATGGGTGACATCGGAGCTAGATATTTTTCCACCTTTTTCAATTCAGGTCTTGGTGTATACTGGAAGATAAGTTCTCTGGTTTTAGCATCAAAGAAATAAGATTCAGAAGCATATTTATCGCCCCAGACTGAGATTAAAAATTTAGAATAATCTTTTGTCGAACTGGCAAAATCTACTTCTCTTCCTGGAAATTTACTCTGGAGGAATTTGTAATTCCCTTCCCATGTTTTATCCTTCCAATAATATTCAGTTTTATCTCCTGTATAGGAAGTGGAAATGATTTTTCTTGTATTTCGGTCTACAAATAATCCCCCGAAATCCACCTTTCCTTTCGGATCGGCTTCTATTTTTGTCATCTGTTTGGTTTTAGGATCCATCAGGTACAAAGTAGATTTGTCTAGATCACCTTTGTCTGTTACCATGTAGAATTTTGAATTGTCTTCGTTCCAGTTTGGAATATATGCTTCTTCTGTAACCAAAGTTTCGTAGATAGGAGTTAGTTTATCGCCTTCTTTATACAGGAACTGGGTTGTTCCTTTTTCGTCGGTTTTGGATAAGATTCTCAGATTTTCATCCCAATCGAAATCATAACCTGTAACCCGGTCTTTGTTTTCATAGATCTTTTTCAGTTCGCCGGTTGAAATTTTCAGTGAATACAGGTCGTGCCATGCTTTATCACGGTTATTCAGCCCGATCATCATCAGATCAGGATCTTTTTTGCTGACCATTTGAATCTGTGCAGTAACTTCATTGAGAGGGGTTAAATTTCTGGATGCCGGAACACCTTTATCCATTTTTGCCACAGGGTCAACCGCAAAAATATTCATATTTTCGTTTCCGTTATTATCTTTAACGTATAGAATGTATTTTCCGTTTTCTGACCAAAAATATCCGGCCAGCGGGCGTTTACTATCTGTTAACGGGCGTGCTTTATCAAAAGGTTCATCTGCTTTTTTTATCCAGATATTCATGATTCCTTCATACTGCTTCATAAACGAGATCCATTTTCCGTCAGGGCTTAGCTGTCCACCTGATATTTCAGGATTTCCGTAAAAAAGTTCTCTGTCCAGCAACGGGACTTCCTGTGCCTTTGTAGTCATCAGACTTGCGAATAAGGCTAATAAATAAAAGATTTTTTTCATTTTTAAAAATTTATGATATGGTAATATTCCTCCATGGATTTTATAGGAGGGTATATCTGATTGGTAGTTATTGTTTTGCGAATGTTACAGCAATTGATATGGAATAGCGAAGAATATGGTTAGAGGTTATGCTTAAGGCTTTAGTGATAAGGCAAAGTGCTGCAGTTCAGAATGGTTATTTCTATTTTTAGCCATATTCAATACAGTTTTTGATGATCTGCCTGAGAATAAAGTTATATTTCCAGCTGAATGATTTTCTCTGCCATTTTTTGATTGGTATTTTCCCGAATTAGCCTCATCAAGAAATTCCGCAATGTATTTCCTTTTTCCCATTGTGATATTTTCCCGATATTCCAGCTTGTATCCACAATATAGTTTACCTTTTTCTGTCTGATCTTCTGAAACTGTTCAAAAACAACATTGAGATTCTGACTGTTTTCTAATAATCGGCCAATGATATAGGCATCTTCAATTGCTTGACAGGCACCTTGTCCCATATTGGGGGTAGTGGCGTGAGCTGCATCTCCAATCAGACACAGATTCTCAGAATGCCACAAAGGAATAGGAGAGAGATCAATAATATCATTAAGAATAATATTTTCTTCTAAAGTTGCTTCAAGAATGTTCAAAACAATAGGGTGAACATCTTCAAAATAATCACATGGTTTCAAATAACGTTTGTGTTTTCTTTCATTAACCAAAGCATACCAATACAACTTGGTGTCTGAAATCTTTACAAAACCGAAGCGCTTTCCCTTTCCCCACATTTCAATGGCTTCCTGATTAAACTGCTGTGGTAAATCAAATGTTACCAGTCCGCGCCAGCATTTCTGCCCTGCACTACGGATGTTTCCTGTTCCCAGGATCTGATCTCTGATCTTAGATTTTATCCCGTCTGCGCCAAAAACTATTTGACTTTCTACCTGAACCCCATTTTCAAAATGTAAGGAGTAATGGTCTTTCTTTTCAATCTTGCTTAAAGAGTGATTGAGCTGAATATGTTCATGTCCGATGTTTTCTGCCAGAATTTTCTGAAGTTCTGCCCTGTGAATTGCAACATTGCAGGAATTGTATTTTTTTTCCAGCGCAAGAATACTGATTTTTGTGATGGGTTTTAAAGATTCGTCTGTTATAGAAATGCCGTGAATCTTGTTTCCTGCGTTCTCAATTTGTTCCTTTAAACCCAATCTGTCAAAGACCTGCATAGCATTAATGGCCATCATAATTCCTGCTCCCACAGGTTTTATTTCAGGAGCAGATTCATAAATCGTAAAGTCAAGCTGATGCTGTTTCAGGATATTTCCTAGACTAAGCCCGCCAATTCCTGCTCCTATGATTGAGATATTGTCCATCAGAATTGGGTTTTGATTTTTTTATAGGGTTAAAATATAATTCTCAGATACTTTTTTGAACCCGTACTTATTAAAGAAATGATGAGCTCCTGTATTATTAAGACCGCTTTCTAACATGATAAAGCCAATATTCCAATTTTTGGATTCTTCTACAGCTTTTGTCAGCAATAAACTTCCGAGTGATTGTCCTCTGATCGACTGGTCTAAAAGCATATCTTCCAGTACCGCATAATTTTTAAACCCTTGAATAATATTGAAAACCAGCATTCCTATGATTTTTCCCGCTTCATTTTCAGCAATTAGAATGTTTAATTTTGAATTCTGATCAGCAATAAACCCGGAATCAAACTGTGCCGTTAAGATCTCTTTAAGGTCAGGATTCCAATGGTTTGAATCTAAAGCTCTTCCGGAAATAATTTCGCCATGCGAGATATAGGAATCCGTTTTATGGGTAATAAAAAAGTCAACAAGTTCTTCAGTCCGTGTAATATCAGTAAGCCATTTTGTAGTATAATCCATTGTCCTATTGTAGTTTTTTAAGTTCATTCAGCAGTTGATTCTGTTTATTGATGAAATGGTTCAGGCCATCCGTTTTCAGAGGATGGGCATTTTGGTATTTTTCAATTTCAGGAAGTGTTTTTCTGATTTTGAATGCTGTATAGAGATTGTTTATATCATCACTGTTTTTATTCACCTTTGCTGTTAATTCTTTGATTTTACTTATTTTATGGTCATAATTATCAGAATTTATTTTAATTTCCTTTTCCACCTGCTGTTTCAGAAGGGAATCTTTAATCGTTCCGGCCTGTTGGTAGGCATCAGCATAAAAAAATTCTGATTTATGAAGTATTTCACCGTATGTACTGAGAACCTTACCACTTTCTTCAGATAATTTCATAAGTTTATCGTCAAGAGCTTGCAGGCTTTTGTCATTTTTGAGTAATTCAGAATAGATCTGATCAACCATGCTTTCGCTACGGGAACTCTTTAAAGAACCTGAAACGGATGATTCTGAATTATCGACCGCGTTTTCTACAGCAAGAGCGTTTTCTGATTTGTTTTCTTTACAGGAAAGCACTGCCACAGCTAGGGCAGAAGCAAAAAGTATCTTTTTCATAAACTTTTGAATTTGGTTTTCTCGTTATTAGTTGAAGATACTCTAAAAATTGTTACATCAATTATACAACTGAATGCAAATCAAAGTTTTTATTTTTAAAATTTAAAGTGATCTTAAAACTTCCTAAGCCTGTATCTCCCTTGATTTCCAATATATCATGATGTATATTTTTAGAGGAAGTTTGAAAGTGTGGAGAAACATAAGGGAAAATTTCCGAGCTTCTACTCAGTTGTAAAATCGATTTATTGAAAGGAATGATAAAGATCTCATGTTCTAAAAAAACAATATCCGTTTTAAAGTAGGTAAGTTTTGTACAAATTTTTGAATAGCTTTCGATATTGGTTTCAATGTTTTTTATTACTATATAATTTCTGTTTTTGATATGCTTAAAAAAAAGGATATGTCTATTCTTATGATAGAAATAGAGCAGGAGATTAATCAGGACAAAAAATAAAATAATCCCTCCGATGAAAAAATATACATCTGCATTCATAGATACAAAAATAAAAAAACGGAGCCTGAAAACAGACTCCGCATACATTGTTTTGCGATAAATTTATTTACCTAAATAAGATTTTAGAATCTTACTTCTGGTATTGTGCTTCAATCTCTTGATCGCTTTTTCTTTGATCTGACGAACTCTCTCTCTTGTAAGATCGAAAGTCTCACCAATTTCCTCTAAAGTCATCGGGTGTTTTCCGTTCAATCCGAAGTACAATCTTACCAAATCAGCCTCTCTTGGAGTCAAAGTATTCAATGCTCTTTCAATCTCAATTTGTAGAGATTCAAGCATCAGATCTTTATCCGGACTTGGAGATTCTCCTGAACGTAATACATCATAAAGATTAGAATCTTCACCTTCTACTAAAGGTGCATCCATGGACAGGTGTCTTCCGGAGTTTTTCATCGATTCTTTAATATCTTCCTCGCTCATGTCAAGAACTTCAGCCAATTCTTCCGGAGAAGGTGGTCTTTCATTTTCCTGCTCAAGGTGAGCGTATGCCTTATTAATTTTGTTGATAGATCCAATCTTATTTAAAGGAAGCCTTACAATTCTTGACTGCTCAGCTAAAGCCTGTAAAATTGACTGACGAATCCACCACACCGCGTAAGAGATAAATTTGAAACCTCTAGTTTCATCGTACCTTTTTGCCGCTTTCATCAGTCCTAAATTACCTTCATTAATTAAATCGGGTAAAGAAAGACCTTGATTTTGGTATTGTTTAGATACAGAAACTACGAAACGAAGGTTGGCTTTGATTAATTTCTCCAGTGCTGCTCTGTCGCCCGCACGTATTTTTTGTGCCAAATCTACTTCTTCGTCCGCAGTAATCAGTTCCACTTTACCAATTTCCTGCAAATACTTGTCTAATGAAGCAGTTTCCCTGTTGGTAACCTGCTTAGTGATTTTTAATTGTCTCATCTATTTTTATCCTCAAAAAAGAGTTACTATATATAATACGTATGAAATGATACAAAGGTTACACCAGTTTTAATTATTTTTTAAATTAGAAGAAATCGGAGTGGATATGGGATTAAATTAAGTATGATTTAAAGAAACAAAAAAAGCGAAACCAAAGTTCCGCTTAATTATTTTATTGTCTGGTCATATCTAGCAACCAGTACCTTAATTAAAACAAATCATTCAATAATTTTGCCAGTCTCAAACCTCCGTAAAGAAGCTGTCTTTCAACTGTTTCATTGAACTTATACTGATAATCGTAAGATAATTTTGAATCGTTTGGAGTCTGTGCGTAGATCTTATTAGCAATCTTGTGAGAGTCATACAGCCAGTCTTCTACAGTTCCTGTCTGGATTTGCTTTACTTCATCTTTAGATTTGATGTCTAAAAGATGAGCGTATTCTGTATAGCTGTATTTCTGCGAATCTACCAGTTTTCCATCCCATACCGAATGAAGATTGGTTTTCTCCCCGAAATAAGTCACATTGATCTTGTTTCCGCCAAGGTCATCAGCTCTTCCAACGTGAAGTGGCTGCGCTAGGTCTCCCATTATATGAATCAGGAAGATCAGAGCAATTTTTCTGTCTTTTTCGGAAGTTTTTTCGTCTTTGATCTGGCTGGATAGTGTGTTCACCTGCGTAAAAAGACTTGGACCTGCCTGCATTTTTAAGTTCTGATCAAAAGTTTTAAAATCTGCCTGTGGATCAACATTTACATAATGCCATGCTGAAGCCTGTTTCCATACGCCTGTGGTATCAGATTTAATAAAATCCGGCCAGTTGGCCCAATAGGCAAGACGTTCTTTCCCCATGATCTTTCTGATCTCTCTTCTCGCTTTGCCGGAAAGGTGGTTTTCTGCGATCTCTGCGATCACTCTGTGGCCAGTCAGTCCCCATGCATAGGAATAAAGTGAAGATGAAATGAATGCTAAAATCAGAATTTTAGAATAAATACTTTTCATTATAAATAACATTTTATAAGCTGCAAAGATACGGCCCGGTTTCCGAATGAGCATCAATTATAAACAATTTCTTATCTAAAGGATATTAATAAAATTTAATCTAAATAACCTATGTTCAAGATAAGGCATTGTTGTTTTCAATGATCTCAGGGAATTTGAGGTTGAAAGTGGGAAATTATTGAGATTCAAAAGTGAAGGATGGATCAAAATTGTAACACCTTATCCATCAGCTTCCATTTTTGAATGTTAAATATTGATGATTTAACCTAAGAAAGCATTGTTTACCGTATTTTCACGGAATTTATTAATGATTATTCCTTTTAATGTCAATAAATTACTATTTTTAGAAGAAATTTAACAGGTAAATATTTTTTCAAACTTATGAGAAATATTATCTTTACAAGTCATAATCACAGCAAACACTATGTATGAGAATAATATTGTAGACATGCATTACAATAAGCTGCAAACGGATTTCAAAGCGGAAGCTGTAGCAGTAAACCTTTTGAAGTATCAGCGTGCGGTAAGCAATATATTTATAGAGCGCATCGGCATCAACGACCGTGCTTACCTGAAGGATATCAAAAGTATATCAAGCAGTTATTTGGGGTTTGATGAAGAAGTATTCACCATTGAGACTTACAGGGAAGGAATTTATGATTATCTTCCGGAAGGACTCTTTCATCCGCCTTCTCTGGGAGCTTCCCGGAAAAATGTGGATACGGTAGTACGTGAGATCCGCAAGCAGAAAAGAGTAGAAGAGGATGCCCGGAAATTTTTCCGTCCTTTTGAGCTGGAAGTTTTTTTTACAGAGATCAGTTCTCTGCTCAAAGAATCCGAATTTGATATTTCAAGCAGTACAGATACACTTCTGGAAACGGTAAGTGAGCTTTGGCCTGTTATAAAAATGCTGGATCAGCAGAACGCCTATATTTTTATTTATATTCTGCCATTTTTTCACCAGATAAGAGGAGACAAAAGATGGTTCGAAAGGTGTATGAGCGCTTTTCTGCAAGTTCCGGTTGAAGTAACTTTCACACCCAATATCATTGATAGAATTGAAAGAAATGATGATTCTATGTTGCTGGGGAATTCAAAACTGGGCGTTACCTACATTCCCAGCGGAAGGCATATGGATGGGCAGCGGAACTGGGTAGTGAACATTGGCCCGATTCCTTATACAGATATGAAAAAGTATATTTCAGGGAGTCCGTTTAGAAATGTATTACAGGCTTTATATGATTATTTTCTTCCTGTAACGGTAGATGTGGTAGAGAATTTTATTACAGAGAAAGAAGAATATTCGTTCAGTCTCGAAGATGATGAAAGAAATGCCAGCAGGCTCGGATACTCTACATTTCTGTAAAATAATTTATTATATTTACAACTAATAACCAAGTATAAATTTGAAAAGAAGCTAATGGAAATTTCTTCAGTAAAAGGTATTTTTTTAAGGTATATTCTGATGCCTTTAATTGCATTGATCATGATGTTTATTCTGGGAATAATCAGAAGAAACAAACCTGCAATCAAAATTAAAGTTATTATTATATATTTTCTTTTATGCAGTCTGTGCCTGGCTCTACCGGGTATTTTTGGTTTTGCCGGAAATCTTTTTAATCCGTACTGGTATCTTATCGCACAGGTTATTTATCTTATTTTTGGGATTATCCATGTCAATTTACTGCATAAATATTTCAGAAAGCATATTGATTCCGTAGGGATGAGTATCCTGTTTGAATCTGTACTTTCGCTGGCGTGCATTGTTTTTGGAGGATTTTTATTTACACTGATCTTTAACTGGATCAGCAAAGGAACGGGATATGCCGTGATGGCAGCCACAAGTATGGCGATCTTCGTTGTTCCCATGGTATTTTATTACTGCTATATTCAGTTTATCAGTATTCCTTTTGATATCTATAAAACGTGGCGATATTCTCCGGATCAGAAACTTCCTGATTTTGAAGGTGCTGATTTTGACAGATTAATGGTATTGAATGTTGAGCTGAGTAAGAACCTTGAAGACACAAACAGGTTTAGAATCAAAGCCAAAACACTTCCGACCGGAGTCACTTTTGGAGACTGGTTCTACAGAGTAGTGGATGACTATAACCATAAGAACCCGGGCTCTATTATTCATCTTTCAGATATAGAAAAAGAACCTTATTACTGGATTTTTTACACCAAAAAATCATTTTTCAGTTTTAGAAAATATATTGATTTCGACCAGGATATTTCTACGAACAGCATTTCAGAAAATGAAGTGGTGATCTGCAAAAGGGTTATCCAGCATGAGGAAGAAGGAATATTGAAAAAATCATAATCACCGAAAATTTAAAAGTATTACATATGATACAGCCTATTAAACATTTTGCGATCAACTGGGTAGATGGGATGAAAGTTTCCCAGAGACACCTTAATGATCAGGATAATTTTTTAATTGATACCATCAGAGATTCCAGTTCACTTGGAATCACCACATATAATTACGGACTTTTGCCTATTTCCAATGAATTTACGGACAAAACCATTTTTGATGTTCACAATACCGCTACGAATGATGTACAGCTAGTGATCAAAAGATGCAGTGCCATTACCATGGCCGGTTACCGTATAGATTTGAGCGACAGAAGAGTAAGCGTGAAATCTCTGGCCAAATCAATGAGCGAAGAGCAGGCAGACGGTGAATATTACATTCTGATCTCTGTGAACCCTTTTGACAAAGTCCCTTTTGGAGATATCGATCCTGAAGAGATTCCGCCACGTCATCCCAATGCACAGCCGAATCACCATATTGAACTGCTTCCTGTAACTTCACTGAACAGCAGCTATTCAGGAGGGAATTACCTGATCATTGGAAAAGTAGACCTGAAAGCCAATATTGCACAGGTAGATTCTAATTTTATTCCACCATGTACTTCAATTCAGAGTCATCCTGTATTGCTGGATTATTACGGAAGCTATGCAAAATCTATTGGGAACCTGCAGCAGTATGCTTTTAAGATCATTCAAAAAGCATCTCATAAGAACCAGAATACGGCCCTTGCCCAAAACGTTAAGTTTGTGTGTACCACCATGGTCAATACATTTGGAGATATGTATTTCCAGTTCAGAAATATTGTTCCCTGGCAACCGCCTGTATTTTTGATTGAAGAATTTGCAAAACTAGCTCTTCATCTTTACAATTCTACCCAGCTTCTGGTACCAGCCGAACTGGAAGAAATGTTGAATTATAGTTTAGAATGGAGCGAAATTGCCCCTCACACTTTACTCAACCAGCTTTCTATTGTTGCAGAAACCAATTATGACCATCACAACTGTGGTGAACCGTTATTATACATTCAGCAAATGCTTCGCAGCCTTGAAATTATTTTCTCTAAGCTAAGCGAGCTTGATTATATCGGTCAGAGAAAAGAAAATATCATTGTGAACGAACAGGAAGTTACTTCAAACACCAATCCGAAGAGAGGTTGGAGCGTTTTGGATTAATGAAACAATAATATTATAATCCCGGACTGAAGTTTCCGGGATTTTTTTTGCTTAATAAGAGAAAAATAAAACAAATTAGTTAATTTCCCAATTAAACTCAACTATTATCAATTCCAAATAAATAAGTATGGACTTGGAGCTCATCAGACAGGATACACGAGGTTGTACAGACAAAATATTTCTAAACAGTGCGGGAGGATCATTAATGCCTGAAGTGGTAGTTAAAGCAATGACTGATCATATTCTTCTGGAACAGCAGCACGGAGGATATGAAGCTGCCGACAGAAATACAGAGCATATCCAACGGTTTTACACAGAAACGTCAAAACTGATCAATACGCAGCCTCACAATATTGCTGGTATGGTAAGTTCTACAGACGGCTATTCAAAGGCTTTATCCAGTATTGCTTTTAAAAATGGCGATGTTATTATTACCACCAATGATGATTATGTCTCAAACCAGATTGCTTTCTTTTCACTGCAGAAAAAAATAGGAATCAAAATCATCAGGATTAAAAATCTTTCTGATCACGAACTTGATCTGGAGGATCTTGAAAATCTGATTAAAAAGCACCATCCAAAATTGGTCTCAGTAACTCATATCCCAACCAATTCCGGGTTGATACAGAATGTGGAAGAAGTAGGGAAGATTTGCCGCCGTTACGATGTATTGTACCTTGTGGATGCCTGTCAGTCGGTAGGCCAACTTGTAGTAGATGTAGAGAAAATTGGTTGTGATTTTCTCACGGTTACCGGTCGGAAATTCATGCGGGGACCTAGAGGTACAGGGTTTCTATATGTTTCAGATAAGGTCCTGGAAAGAAATATGGCACCGGTATTTTTAGATATGTGTGGCGCTGAGTGGACAGAGTTTAATGATTATAAACTGTCTGCGACTGCTAAAAGATTTGAGCAATGGGAAACTTCTATAAGTTCACTTTTAGGATTGGTGGAAGCAATGAAATATGCAAATAATATTGGTTTGGCTAATATTGAAAACTATAACTTACAATTAGCGAAAGACCTGAGAATTGGGTTACAGAATAATGGTTTAAGGGTTTTGGATGAAGGAAAAAACTTAAGCAGTATTGTTACTTTCTGTGCACAGGATGGAAGTATTGAAAATATTTACAGAAGACTGAAAGAGAATACGATATACTTTTCGGTAAGCAATAAAAGCAATGCCCTGATCGATTTTACCCTTAAAAATGTAGAGAAGGCAATCCGCTTGTCACCACATTATTTTAATACTTCTGATGAAATTGAAACTGTAATAAAAATGCTGAAATAGTAGGATCTGGTGGCTTCGGAAGCCTCAGCCACCAGACTATTTTATTTCTTCACCAGGATGATTTCTGTAGCTTTTCTGCTGATAATTTCTTTATTGGCTCCGATTTCTATGGTCATAGATTTATCAAATTCTTCAATTTTAATAATTTTAATGCGGGTATTGAGAAGCAGTTTTCTGTCATTTAAGTAACTTAAGAAACCATCATCTGAAAGCGTAACCGAAGCAAAAACAACAGTTTCGCCAACAGTGCATGCGCTCAGTTTTTGAAGATCCTGTGCAATAATATTTCCATCTTTATCAGGAATAGGTTCTCCATGTGGATCAAATTTTGGATAATCCAGGATCTCATCCATTTTATCAAAAAAGATTTGTGAATGTACATGTTCAAGCTGCTCTGCAATCTCATGAACGTTTTCCCAGCCAAAATTCATTTTTTGCACAAGAAACATTTCTGTCAGCCTGTGCTTGCGGACCACCAGTGCAGCTTCGCGTTTTCCGTTTTCCGTAACGACGAGAGGTTTGTATGTTTCATAAATGACCCATTTTTTATCGGCAAATTTTTTCATCATGTTATTCACGCTGGGCATTTTCACATTTAAAAATTTGCTGAGTTCATTGATCGTCACTTTCCCTTCATTGTCAACTAAATGAAACAAAGCCTTCAGATAATTTTCCTCTGTTAATGTTGTTCTCAAAATGTTAGATGATTTTCACTACAAATCTAACAAAATATTATGTAAAAAGTGGTGTTGTTATTTTAACTTTTTTTAATTTTACTCTATGAAATTTTCTTTTAAAAATGACTATTCTGAGGGTTGTCATCCAAATATTCTACAAGCACTTTTAAAATCAAACTTAGAGCAGCAAGCCGGATATGGCGAAGATGAATATTCTTTGCAGGCAAAAAAACTGATCAAAGAAAAAATTAATAATCAGGATTCGGATGTTTATCTGGTTTCCGGAGGAACACAGGCTAATCTTATTGTGATCTCTGCTATTTTAAGACCCTATCAATGTGCGATCTCTGCGGCACCGGGGCATATCCTGAATAATGAGACAGGAGCAATTGAAGCAACTGGTCACAAAGTTTTAAGCATCGAAACGGAAGACGGCAAACTAACACCGGCAGACATTATTCCAGTTCTGGAAAATCACAGCAATGTTCCGCATCAGGTAATGCCAAAGCTGGTTTATATTTCCAATTCTACTGAGTTGGGCACCGTTTATCTGGTTGAAGAGCTGGAAAAGCTTTCGGATTTCTGTCGCCAAAACGGTCTGTATCTTTTTATGGATGGAGCCAGATTGGGACACGGACTGACTTCTGAAATCAGTGATCTGACCTTGGAAAGAGTAGCTGAACTGACGGATATTTTCTATCTGGGCGGAACGAAAAACGGAGCTTTAATAGGAGAAGCTATTGTGATTAATAATAAAGACCTGCAACCTGATTTTGCATTTAATATCAAGCAGAAAGGGGCATTGCTGGCTAAGGGAAGACTTTTAGGAATTCAGTTTATGGAGCTGATGAAAGATGACCTGTATTTTGATCTGGCCAAACATGCGAATCTTCAGGCTATGAAAATTAAAAATGCCTTGAAGGAAAAGGGAGCAAGGTTTCTTTCAGATACATACACGAATCAGATTTTCCCCATCATAAGCAATGAACTTATTGAAATTCTGTCAAAAGATTTTGAATTTTTTGTGTGGAAAAAAATTGATGAAAAATATTCAGCTATCCGTCTTATCACGTCATGGAATACGGGCGACGAACCTGTAGAGCGTTTTATAGAGGTTATTAATAAAGAACTTTAATCAAAAAAGGTGGCTAAGAATTTCTTGGCCACCTTTTATTTTGGTATTATAGAAGATAAATGCTTTATTTCAGGGCTTTTGCAACCATATTACAATCTGCAGTTTCTAACTTTTGTCCGTCTTTATAGCTGATCTTTTTCTCGTCGGCATATTTAGACTGCCCGTCTTCCTCTTTATGATCACCGATTCCTTCTGTTAAAGTATTATCTTTTTGAATAAAGAAAATATCTCTTTTACTTTTTGTTCCTTCTGATTGAAATTCATAAGTAAGCTTTAGGGTGTCTCCTGATTTAAAACCGGTTACATCTCCTTTTGAACTGTCTTTTTCACTATTCCTATAAGCTATTTTCCCGGTAATGGTTCCCAGGTTATCATCAATTGATGCAAAAACGCTGTCTTTTCCGGTTACAGCCATATAGCAGAATGATTTTGGCTTTAAAGTATCAATTACCGTTTCGGCAACTGTTGCGGTGTCGGTTTCCACTTTAGGAACCGGATTCTCTGTTTTCTTATTGCAGTTAATAAGTAAAAGTGATACCGAACCCAGTAAGATTAATTTTTTCATACCCAATGTTATTATATTAAATTCAAATTTCAATGTACTAAAATAGTAATAGTATTTAAATATGAAAGAAAACCGGATATAAATAATGGTATTTTATAGATTAAATATTAAAAAGATCTTGTTAAAATTCAATCAGGAGCGAAGTCGTATTTTACAATTAAAGCGCCAACATCTGTGGAATCAGCCCAATCTGCGGGAACTTATAATTTCAGCATTCCCCGGAATCCTCTTGCTGCATAATAAGAGTCTGCGCCATTGTGATACATGAAAACCGTATTGTAACGGCGGTCACAGAAAATGGCACCACCCAATTCCCGGATATGAGCAGGAGTTTTCACCCAGCTAGAGGTCTTCAGATCGAATTTTCCAAGTTCCTGGAGTTGGCGGTATTGCTCTTCTGTTAATAATTCGATACCCATTTCAGAAGCTTTGTCGATGACATTGCTTTCCGGTTTGTTGGCTTTTCTTGATTCCCATGCTTGATAATCGTAGCAAAGGCTTCTACGTTTCGGGCTTTCCGGTGAACAGTCAAAGAAAATGAATTCGTCAGTTCTTTTGTCATAAGATACTACATCAGGTTCGCCTTCAGTGTCTTCCATTTCGTTCAGAGACCAGAGCTTTTCGGGAGCTACTTCCAGCTTTGACTGGATTTTTTCCCAATCCAATCCCTGATGGCGATTCATATTTTTTTCGAAACGGCTTTTTAAAACCTTTAAAAGTTCTGCGCTCTGTTCGACTGTCAGTTTCTTTTTGCTCATGCCAATTTTATTAAGGGTTTGATTTTTTAAAGTTAAAAGTTTCAATAGATATTAATTGTTACCCTGAGGAATTTTTCTGTCAGCAGGTCTGAAATACCAGGAAATAATCACTAAGACCAACAATAGTAAAGCCGGAAAAGTTCTTCCAAAAGTATCTCCAACGATAATATGCGAGATCAATGCGCCGGACATGACGAAGAAGAATCCGGCATAGGCCCATTCTTTAAGCAGCGGACGTTTTGGAATGAGTACAGCAATTACGCCCATGATTTTCCATATTCCGAGAATGATCATCAGATAGGCAGGATAACCGAGGTTAGTGAAATTGGCCAGTTCATCTTTATTTTTCATCAGCTGAACAATGGCTGTAGATACCATTCCCAGAGCCATCCATAAGGTGAAAATCCAATAGATGATCTTGTTTCTTTTTTGTAATTTGTTCAGTGTTTCCATATTGTATCGTTTTTTAGATTAATCATTTAATCCTATTCCTTCAAAAATTTGCGGAATGCATTTTTCAATGCGGGCTTCCCGGGTTTTCGACTGTTTGGCGGATGAGAAATGGAGTAGGTAAGCTCTTTGTCTTCCGGGAGTAAGTGCCTCAAAAGCTTCTTTCAGTGCCAGATCCTGATCCAGTTTGTATTGAAATTCTTCGGGCATTTCAAATTCCTTTGTTTTCTTCATTTCAACTTTAACTCCTGATTCTTCAATCTTAACCGCTTCAAACATATAAGCCCGAAGAATGTCTTCAAGATCATTAATTTGCTGTACGTCGGTAAAACGGATCTGTCTTGCAGCCTGTACGTTTTTAGACTGCTGAATCAAAAGATGATCGGGGTCTTTCATCAGGGCACCTTTAAAGAAAAGAAGGGCACAATATTCTTTAAAACCGTGGATCAGGAAAATATTTTTCCCTTCATAGGTATAGCAGGGGCATCCCCATTTCAGATCTTCTGTGAGTTCTGTGCTTAGGGCAATTGCTCTTAGTTTTTCAAATGCTGCCTGCCATTGGCCGGGTTCGTTAAAGAAGAAATCTGTTTTTGGATTCATGAGTTTGGGTTTTAGAGTCTGAGAGTTTTAGGGTGAGAGTGTGAGAGAGTTTATGGTATGGGATCAAGTTATTTTTTATTTCTACGCTTGTAGACCTGCTACCTGCAACCTATAATCTGCTACATAACAGCTCCTGTAAACGGTTGTGCGCCATATTGATCCCTTGGGCAAATGGCAGTTTCAGCATTTGATCCCTGAAATCCACAGATTTGTAAATGGTCTGGATCGTAAGTTTGCTGGTAGTGTCTGTAAGCTTTTCAAATTCTAAAAATTCGATCTGAACAGGGAAGGGCGTGTTTTCCATCTGGAAAGTTCTTGTGATCTTCTGTTCCGGAACCAATTCATGAATGGTTCCGTTGGCACTGAAAACCACATCGCCCTGAGGGTTTGAGGTTTCGAAACGGTAACTTCCGTGTTGCTTATTTTCAAACTTTGTCACTTTGGTTCCCATCCACTGTTCGAAAAGTTCAGCTTCTGTATATGCCTTGAAAAGCAGTTCTAACGGGAGATCGAATTCCCTGATGATGAATATTTCCTGTTTGCCGTCTTCGGCGTGAATTTTTGTTTTAAGTTCCATATTTTGAGTTTGAGGGTTTTGGTGTTTGAGGGTTTTGTGTTTGAGGGTTTGAGAGTGGAGAGTAATAGGGTAATAGAGTAATAGAGTGGAAGTACTCAAGTATTATTACCCATTGCCCATTACTTATTATTTATTTTCTGGTAGGCTTTCATCACACTTTCCAGCTTATTGAATTTTTCGTCCCACATCTGGCGGAAAGGTTCTATAAAATCGGCTATTTCTTTCATTTTATTGGGATTAAGGTGATAGATAATTTCACGGCCGTTCTGTTCAGATCTCAGCAGTTCACATTCGGTAAGGATCTGAAGATGTTTGGAAACGGTAGGTCTTGCGGTATCGAAATTGGAAGCTATGGCCCCGGCGGTCATGGATTGTGCTGCCACCAGCATCAGGATAGATCTTCTGGTAGGATCGGCTATTGCCTGGAATACATCTCTTCTTAAATTCATTGTGTAGTTATTTGACTACAAATTTAAATGAAGTTATTTGACTACACAAGTTTTTTGTGGGAATTATAAAAAAAAATCCTCTTGTAATAATTTACAAGAGGATTGAGAATTATTCAAAATTATGCTTTGATATATTTATAGTTAAAAGCACTAACATTTTCATTTTCAACTCTTATTTTTCCCATTGAACGTAATTTTTGTAAAGCAATTTTTACTTTTTGCATATCATCCTCTCCACTAAGTTGTCTAACCAGTTTATTAGTTAATGCGGCAGTAGGATTCTCTTGAAAATAATTTAAAATTACATCTTCAATAGAAGCTAATCTTTGATGTTTTATAGTTACAATAAATGCATTTTCTGTTTCTTCAAAAGAAGGATCTACTAAACCTGCTTTTTTTAGTTCATTTTTTGCAGTATCTAATCCTTCACCTATATCATGATTGACAGGGTTAGGAAGATTATGCAGCATTCGTACAATATTTGGGTTCCTTGAAAATCTTTCTGTGTATAAATTTTCTATTGTCATATAACCAGGTAGTTTTCCAGGGCTTTGGATTTCTACTCGATTGTCAAAAATTCTAACATGAATATCATCATTTAAGCTATAATCTCGATGTATGACAGCATTTACAAGAACTTCCTTTAATGCTTCAGATGGATAGATAAGTTGTATAAGCTTTTCTCCATCACTAAACGAAGCTCCATTAATATATTCTTCAACTTTTTTGACGGTTTTTTTTATTACTTCTTCAGTTGTTCCATTAATTGTTACAGGCAATTCTTGCAGTTGCTCACGTTTATATTCTTTTTCAGTGGTTCTAAGTCTATATACTTTTACTGCACATCTAGTATTCATTGTTGCTTGAGCATCTTCATCAAAAAGTAAAATGCAACCTACATTCGGCAGACGTTCTGAGTCCCTTTTAGTTAATAATTGTTGTTTTTTTAAAAACAGCTCGGGTGTAATATTTGTTGCTACACGAGCCATATAGTCTGATAAGGGACTACTTTTGATAATATCTTCAATATCTGCATCATCTACTATTTTTTTTCATATGGTTCTGCTCCTTTCGCATATGATAGGAAAGTAATTCTTTCACCTTTTATTTTTATTTTGGAAGCATTAACTCTTATGAAGCAATCGCCATTTGCCGTATAGTGAACTTTGTGGCTTTTAGGTATATTGAAATGTAGAATAAGTCCTTTATCTTTTGTGTCTAAAAATTCTGTAATAACATTTTCAACGGCAGGAGTTGTAGATTCTAATAGCACAGATATTAAAGCATTTGCTTCTTCTTGGTCTTTAAAGCCATTAATGCGTTCAGTTTTGACAGAATCATCCTCAATACCTATATAAATGTCTCCACCATCAGAATTAGCAAATGCAACGAACGTTTCTTGAAGTTTAGCCGGTGCAATCAGTTTACTTTTAAAATCATTAAAATGATCTTCATGTAATTGTAAAAGCCTATTTATTTCATCGTCATAGATATCGAACGTTTTCATGGAAAAGAATTATTAAATTAGTCATAATTATATTGTTTTTTTGTCAAAAGAAGAAAATGAATTACATTTTATTTTCTATCAACCTCTCCAATTTCTCAATCATTTCTTTCTGCTGCTGAAGCATACGCTCATAAAGTTCCACCATTTTATCCATGGGGTTGAATGTGAAAGTAGGATAGTAGTTATAACCGTTTGATTGGTCATTGAAAGTATTAGAAATAATATTTACCGCCTGTTCCTCATCAAAATTTTCAATCGCTTCGGCCGGAACCTTCAGAATTTTGGCCACCTGGGCTAAAATATCAGATTCCACGGTTTCTTTTTGTTCAAGGAGGGAGATTTTCTTCTGGTTCCAGTCGTCACCCAGCTCAAAAGCCAAAGCTTCCTGCTTAATTCCCAGCATTTCACGGAAACGCTTTATATTTCTACCTTGGTGTATTTTTTTATTTTGCATATCTGTGTAAGTCATATTAACAAATATAGAGCTTTAAGACAGAAAAATAAAGCTCCCGTTAAAAATAAATTATATTCTAAAATATTCATTGTTTTGCATAAAATATCCCTTTTCAGACTGGTATAGCTTCCTGATAATTTCGTGATTTGCTGAAAATAACAGATATGAAGAAGAAAATAAATCGGGGCAAATATAAAATGCTTTCCTATCGTAACCTTACGGTTTTCCATAAATCATTTTCAAGAGCTTACCGCAGGCAGGTTTTCTTCCCGGAAATAAGGATTGCAGGGAAGTGGGTGCAGCAGTGCGGTTTTGAAGCCGGAGACCGGGTGCTTGTTACGGTGTGCAAAAACCAGATTATTCTGGAAAGGGAAAGTGTATTATAAATAAGGTGACTTATGAATATTCTCGCTGAATTTTAATTTCTCGCAGATTTTGAGGATTAAGCAGATTAAAAAAATGAAAAATCTGCAATATCTGCCGGATCTGCGAGAGATATAAACTTATCCTTACATATGGAATACATTAAACTTATGGCCATCAGGATCTGCGAAGACAAAGCCATAATAATGATCTCCGAAGCTTTCAGGTTCCGAAACAATGGTACCGCCGGCTTTCACGACTTCCTGGGCCCATTGATCTGCCTGTTCTATGCTTTCTGCTGACAGGGTGAATATGATTTCGTTCGGACTCTGTGAATCACTGAATTTCACATTTTTCACGTTGGCTTCCAGTATTTCTTTAAGGAAAAAGTGAATGATAAATTCATTTTCACTGAAAAAAAAGCTGACCAGTTCATTAGATGAGTTAGGATTATTAGGCCTGAATCCGAGTTCTGTATAGAACTTTTGGGTACGCTCAAGGTCGGTTACCCCAAGGTTGGCCCAGATCATTTTAGGTTTCGTAATATTTATTTTTTGGTTAGAATAAAGGTATAGGTTTTTAAAGCAACTGAAATTGCCATGAGACAAGAATTTGTACTTAGGATCTAATTTAACATAATATATTGGTGAAAATGAGTCAACCAGTAGATGAAGTGAACGAAAGGATAAGAAAATTAATGATTAAGATGCAAATACAGAGGTAATGATTGCAGTCAAAACTTTTTGAACAGACATAGCGTCAATTTCATCTTATAATGGGAAAATTTATAGAGAACAGCTGGAAAATTATTTTCTGACCATGAGCTGCCATATGGCCAGTATTTTCATTGATTGGTATTTTTACATCGTATAAGCATCCCAGATCATAAAAAAATTTAACAGGCTTATGGAAGAAAATAAAAATCTGACAGTAAATAACAGAGACAACAAAATTATTTTGACGAGTGAACGGTTTATAATAAGTGTTCTCAGAATCCGTTGTAGGATATTAGGCAGGGAAAGTTTGCAAATAACAGAATCTGGAGGACTTAGGCTTCTGTTCTGTACAATATTATTTTATCCTATAATTTATATTATGTTAAATTGTATATAGTGTTTATTTTATAAAACATTCTAAACTCACAATCCTTGCAACTTTAATATGATTTTAGAATAACCCGCAGTTAAATGGTCCCCGAGAAATGTCCCGACTCAAATTGCTTTGTCTTTCATTGTGAGATTTGATTGGATTTTCACAAACATTAATTAAACAAAACATCTTGGCTACATGTTTTTTTGTTCATTACAACACTCTTACAAAATCACTTTCTGTCGCTGTTATACAAAATTTCATCCCACGATCTGAAAATTTTTGTGCAACATTATAAAAAGAAATGGTTGCTCTTAACATTAAGAGAATACAAATTCCGGAACTTATTTTGTCCGCAAAAAAAGCACTTTGAGCATCTATTTTATATATACCTGAAAACCCTTTAGTTTTTCCTATTTCTACCCAACTTTTGCTTTTGAAAATCCAATAGCTATTTTCATCGGTATATTCTTTACATATATATATGGTACTGTCCCAGCCATTATCCAAATTGTAATATAGACATAAGGCTTCTGCATTTTCTAATTTTGCTCGTTTTAGACAGTCATCCATTTGTGCTTCAACTTTTTTCTCGTAACTTTTTAAGCTTATTGACATTATTCTGTCAATTAAAGCTTGTGATACGTCTAATTTTACTGCAGTTTTAAGAGCATAAATAGTCGCATTTTCAATTTGTCCTTTTTCAATTTGATCAACACACCTTTCCCAATATTTATAATAATCCATATTTAATTTGCTACGATAAAAACATAATCGTTTCTTGAGATGTAATTTAAGCCTTTTAATAATAAAAGCTATTTTTTTAATTGCTCCAGTTTATAAAGAAGACTAAAAAACACTAATCTCATTTTAATACAATGATTTCAGAGTAATATTTCCTCCATTCAATTTCTAAATTAACCTTGTCCATCAATTGTAAAATACATCCTAAATCATACTTGCTACGATTCCTTTCATCATTTTATACATATGATATTAGGGCTCATTAATTATCTCAATACAACGATCCAAATAGAGAACTGAATTTAATCTAAAGCTCTACTACAGAAAAATTATTAAAACCATCCTGGCTAATTCTGAGAGACTTTTGACTTCCTGAGCGTTGATAAATTGTTGGCCTGACAGTTTGGCCGGCGTTTAGGCGAACAGCAAATGAAACATTTGCGCCTGCATAACCGTTAGTTTGGACAGGTACCGGAATTGATGAAACCCTTCTGGTTCCGTCACTTAATGCAATAATAGCTTCTATCCATGATGCAGTGATATAATTCCCTGTAGTATTATCCAAAGTGAATGAGAAGCTTACCTGATAATTACCGTTTCTTGGTGCAGTAAATATTCCTGTACTTGGATCAAAATCATTATTTAGATCAACTGATTCTGACCACTGAGTAATATTTACTACTGAATTATCATTTATCAACTGGTTAGATTGCTTTGTAGCTATTATAATGCTATTTTGTACCGTGGAAGTTAGTGAATTCCACACAACACCATTACTATATTCTAAAAGCCCGCCGGATAAAGTGCTATACCTGACAGCTCCTGCTCCAGCAGAGCTTGCTGCCATAATAGTCTCACCAAAAGCTATTGGTCCTTCACCAGGTGTAACATTTCCAGGATTAGGGCGTGTATCTACTTTTGTAATAGGAGCAATAGTACCAACACCTAATTTTCCTGCTGATGTTGCTACAATATCGTCATTTTGCTCTAAAACCGAAGGAGCACCAGAATTTGGATTATTCTTTGCACCATCTATATGAAATATTCCTTGGGGATTTTGTGTATTGATCCCTACCTGACCTTTCGTAAAAATAATACCTGAAAAAAGAATGCTTAAGGGTAAAAAAAAATTTCTCATCATTGTATTTTTAATAGGGCAAAGTTAATCGGTTCATGTGAAGTCATATCTGAAACTAATTTCAGAAATCATCTGATCTTTTTATTTTACTTAACCATTGTGGAGTTACTCCCATAAATTCAGCAATATATTTAGAAGGAACACTTTTTATAATTTCCGGATATTCTTTAAGTAAAGTAAAATACAATCTATTTGGACTTAGTGTTATAAGCCTTGACATTAATTTCTCTTTTGCAATTAAAACTTTTACTATATTTTTATAATAAAACTCTCTATACTCACTGTTAGTTTCAACCAATTCTAAAACCTTATCCCTTTCATAATATATTACTTCAGATTTTGTAAAAGCTTTAATCTGGGACAATGACGGCAAATCATCAAAATAACTCTCTGATATAACAAAAAAAGGAAGAAAGCTAGGCAGATGAAAATTGGTTGTTCTTTCTCTTTCTGATTTTTCATCAAAATATTGTGAAACAAGTCCTCCTTTTTTTACATAAAACATTTTATTTGCAATATCACCTAAAGAGACCAGGGAATCCATGCTTTTAATTTCAATTTGCTCTCCACCAGCCATAATAAATTCAACCAATTGCTTAGATAAATGAAATGATTCAAGAAGTTCTTTCAGTACATTCATGTTTTTCTTAGAATTTAATTAGTTACGAAGGTATACAGATATTATGGTCCGGTTGATGAAAGTAATTTAATAAATATTTAAAGACATGTAAAAATTGTAACCGTCAAATAATAGTTCTAAGCTTGTTTGCAGTGGATAAATTTTCCAGAGAATTTGGATTGTTTAAAATTTAATAATTTTATAAAATTTAGCTTTACTTCCAATATCAAATGCTTTCATAATTTTCGCAATTGGCATCTTTTTATCTCATATGAAACTTTTACATCAGACTTCAATAAATTATTCTATCTTTTTGTTTCGCTTATTTTTAAAAAATTCTTTATCAGCAATATAAATTCTCTTTTTTATCTCGCAAAACAGTATTGATTTATTTTTATTGGTAAGCTGAGTTGTTTTGACAATTTCAAATTCTTTATTAATCTCTACTTTAGATATTATTTCCTGTAATTCTTTTTCAGAATATTGAAAATCAGCATAAAGGTCTTCATTCCCAGGACGTTTAAAAAAAATTTCTGCAGACTTATCCCAAACCACATACTTGTGTCCCAATAAATTTATAAGTTGTACCATGGGGATTGGATCTACGGCAGAAAACATACTTCCGCCAAATATTGTTCCTTTATAGTTCCTGTTCTTGTAACTGATCGGTAGTTTTACAGTAACATTCATTAGATTTTGGGAAACACTCAAAATTCTGGCAGTACTTCTTCTGTACATGGGAGAAAGATTAAATCCCCATTTGAAAATTTTTGCAATTCCGACATATTTTGAGCCGATTTCTGTTAGCTTTTGATAAAATGCCATCTGTTAATATTTTAGGTTATTGATGATTTGCTGCATTACAGCAGATATTTTATTTTCCGAATAGAATCTTCCGATCTGTGCTATTCCAACCAAAGTGGATAATATCTCCATTGCTTTATATTCAGTATTTATAATATTTGCAAACTCTTTACTTTCCATTCCAGATTGTAATGTTTGTGCAGTATGCTGGAGTATTATATTGCAGAATTCTATAGTTTTCTCCTTCAATAGTATGTCTAATGAATGATGATCAGAAGCTAATGTACCTACTAAGCAGATTTTGTTTTCCCTAATAAGCAGTAAGTAATATTTAAATAAATTCTCTAGTTTTTGGCTCGAAGTTAGTTTTTTTTGCTTATGCTGTAACGCATTGATCTCCTCTATATTTTTTTCTATAATAGCATTGATCAGGTCCGTTTTACTTGGAAAATAATAGTGAATGGATGATGTTTTAATGTTTACAATTTTAGAAATATCAGCGTAGCTGAATGCATTATACCCATTTTCAATGAGCAGCTGTCTTCCGGTATTTAAAATTCTTTCTTTTGTTTTCATTATCTATCTACTAATAGGTAGATAAATTTAGTAAAAAAAAACTAAACAAATTAAATTAAAAAAGAAAATACTTATGTTTAAGAAATTTATATACTTGCCTCCATAAAAAAACCGCCCTATTACAGAGCGGTACGTTGTTATTTACCTGTTTATCTTAACAAGTAGATCCACACGAAAGTACTTGGATATGCACTACACCGTTTATTACGCACTGTACGTTGCACAATGTAGTTCCTACAAGTTGCCCGGCAGCATTTACTGCACCACCCACTGTATTGCCTACACCACCAACAACACCTCCCACTATAGTACCTACGCCGCCTACTACACCTCCTACTACTCCACCCAGACCTCCGATAACACCTCCGATATTATCGAATAAACCATTACCTGAGATCGTTTTCAATTCATTTCTGTTTAATTTTTTGAAATTTTTCATGATATAAATTTTTATATGGTTAATACATCACTAAGTTAAGAATAATTACAATAAATACATATTGTTTTTAATAAAATAATTAATTATTTTTATGATTAAATATTTCGTTAATATAAATTGTATTTGGTGAATATTTAATATATTGAACTTGACTTATGTTCTTTATTCAGTTTCATAATATCTAATTTCCAGAATAAGTTTATTGAACAAAATTCTTTTTTTGTTTTAGAAATTCCTTTTTCTTAGCCAATCCATTTGTTCTTACCTGTAAAAATAAAGCTCCCGGTAAATAATTTACCGGGAGCTAACTCAAACAGGATATTGTAGCTTATGCCGGACAGATGGGAAATCTTCCGTTAGGACACTTGCTTGTGCAGTCTCTTGACACATATCCGCCATTGGCTAATATGCAAACTCCCATATCACCACCGGCAACCGTTTTCAGTTGTTCTCTTGAAAGAACTTTTCTGTTTTCTAATTTTTTCATGAATGATTTTTTTTTTGATTAGTAATATTTTAAAGATCTAACAAAGCTTTGTTAGATCTAAATTAATCATTTATTTCACTTTAGCAAGAGAAATACAATAATATTAAACGCTCACAATCAGTTATATAGAATGTTAAAAATGTTATTTTATATTAAATTAATTGAAAAAAAAACTATCAGTTAAAAATATCTTATTTCTATTTACGCTGAATATTTTTATTATGCTGAAAATTTACATTGGAAAAATTTAGAAACTATTTCAGTAAGTAAAATGAAGACAACTAGCTGTTTGTATAAAAACAAAATCTCCACATGAAAGATTTTGCAATAATTTGAAGCTTTTTGGATGCCTTTTCCTGTTTTGAATGATAAATCGGTTAGAGAATTTCGGTTTTATCTGCTTTATTCAAAAATCAATTTAAGTCCGCAGTACAAAGAAATGGCTTGATTTTAGATGACGGATAACTAGTTATTATTGCCAAATATTTAATCAAAATTATGGATTTATGGAAAAGTTTAAAAAAATAATTTTGAAAATTCTAAAATGGACTGGAATTTCAATAGCAGCCCTCTTGTTTTTAATGTTTATCATTCCTATACTCTTTCCGGGAACGATTTCTCAGCAGGTAAAAATATTTGCGAACAAACATCTTGCAGGAAAGCTCGATTATAAAAAAACGAATCTTACCTTTTTCCGCCACTTCCCTTCCCTGACAGTTTCTGTAGACCACCTCGTTTTACAGGGCTCAAAACCTTTCCAGAATGATACCTTGTTGACAGCCAGAGAAGTGGCAGTCGGAATCAATCTTAAAAATCTGATTTTCAACCGTGAAGTAAAGATTGATGAAATCTACGTTACAGATGCCAATGCCAATGTTTTTGTCAACAGCAAAGGAGAAGCAAACTATAATGTTTACGTTTCCAAGCCATCTGGGAAACCAAAAGATTCTACAGAAACGGGTGCTTCTATCAAACTGGACCTGATCAAATTTAAAAACTGGAATATTAAATATAACGACCACGCCGCAAGGGTTTTAGTTGATGCTAAAGGACTTAATTACACGGGAAAAGGTGGTTTAAGTGAAGATATTTTCGACCTTCAGACTTATCTGGACATCAATAAAGTGGACTTCAGCCTGAACAGAATCTATTATGCAAAACAAAAAACGTTGCACGCTGATCTCATCACCAGAATCAACACCAATGCTTTAACTTTTGTATTGAAGAAAAATGAATTGAGAATTAATGACCTGCCTTTAAAATTCATCGGTTTTATCAGTATTCTTAAAGATGGATACAATATGGATATCAAAGCTGCTTCAGAAAAAACAACGATCCGTGAAATGATTTCTGTACTGCCGCCGCAATACCTGGACTGGGCAAAAGATACCCAAATTGAAGGCAACAGTGATCTGTACTTTCATTTAAAAGGCAGATTCAGTGAGCCTCAAAATATTAAACCAAGAGCTAAAGTTCGTCTTTTGGTTAAAAATGGTTTTGTTTCCAATGGAAAAGCGCCTGTTCCGATGAACAATCTTAATATGGATCTTAATGTGGATTTACCGTCATTGAACACGGATCAGCTTGGTATAGATTTAAAAAAACTCAGCTTCGATCTGGGCCCGAATAATAAGTTCCGGGCTTATGTAAAAACTAAAGGTCTGAACGAAATGCAGGTGATTGCAGATATGAAAGGTACTGTTGATCTCCAAACATTGGATCAGGCTTTGGGCCTCAAAGATATTGATATGAGAGGATTGATGGATACCAATATTAAAGCTAACGGAATTTTCAGTCTGGATAAAAAATTATTTCCTAAAACTAATGGTTATTTGAACCTTAAAAATGGTCTGGTCAAAACAAAATATTATCCCAATCCTATCCAGAATATTAATTTAGTAGCCAATATCATCAATACAGACGGGACTTTCCGGAGTCTTGGGGTGAAGCTGGATCCTTTCAGTTTTGATTTTGAAGGAAATCCAGTTTTTGTGAATGCCGATCTGCAGGATTTTGAAGACCTGCTCTATAGAATACGGGCGAAAGGCGTTTTAAATGTCGGAAGAATTTATAAAGTTTTCGCCAAAGAAGGATTTGATATCAGCGGGCTAATTATGGCAGACCTTTCACTGAACGGCAGACAAAGCTATGCCACAACAGGCCAGTACAGCAAGCTGGATAATAAAGGAACTTTAATTTTAAAGAACATTAAAGCTACGACAGAATATCTTCCGAAATCGTTCTTCATCAAAGAAGGAAATTTCCAGTTTGAAAATGAAAAAATGTGGTTCAGAAAATTTCTGGCGACCTATGGAAAATCTGATTTTGCGCTCAATGGCTATCTTCTCAATACCATCAATTACTTTATTGAAAGAAAAGGAACACTTCACGGAAAATTTGATTTAAATTCAAATTATATCCTGATCGATGAATTTATGGCACTTAAAAACGGTGACAATACCGATAAGTCCATCGAAGTGGAATATGCAAAAGTAGAAAATCCAAAAAGCAGCGGTGTTGTTATTGTTCCTAAAAATCTGGATGTTTCCCTGGAAGCGAATGCTAAGAAAGTTGAATTTAAAGGCTTGACACTTAATCATCTGAAAGGAAATGCTTCGGTAAATAAAGGTGAGGTTTACCTTAAAAATACCTCGTTTGATATTATCGGTAGCCGCATGAATATTGACGCCCGCTATCAGAATGAGTCTCCACTGACAGCTAACTATGATGTCGCTCTTAAAGTTCAGGATTTTGATGTTCAGCGGGCGTATAAAGAGATTGATATGGTTCGCGAAATGGTGACGGCTGCTAAAAACGTCAAAGGAATTGTATCACTGGACTATAAACTGAAAGGTGATTTTGATAAAAATATGAGCCCAATTTATCCTTCTCTGGAAGGCGGAGGAATAGTTAACCTCCGTGATGTGGAAGTGAAGAATTTAAAAATGCTTTCTGCCGTGGGTGATAATATCGGGGCAAAAGCTTTTGATAATCCGGATATGAAGGGCGTAAATATTGAAACCAGCATTAAAAATAATCTGATCCATGTTGATAAATTTACCTTTAAAGTATCTGTCCTCAGGCCTTCCATCAGCGGAACAACAAGCTTTAACGGACTGCTGGATCTGCAGGTGAGGGTTGGTTTGCCACCGGGTGGATGGATTGGTTTTCCAATCGTTGTCACAGGAACCCACAGCAAACCGAAGATCAAAATTTTCAGTAAGACCGGGCAGGGAATTATAGATGCTCTGTATAATAAAAAATCCAATAAAGTAATCCGCGAAGAAAGACGGGCAGAGAAAAAAACAAGACGACAACAGCGTAAAGAAAGAGAGGCGCAGGAAGAGAAAGCTAAAAAAGCGGAAAAACAAATTAATAAAGATCTTAAAGAAAAATAATAAGAAAGACTGTCGGTATTGGCAGTCTTTTATTTTAAAAATTTCCCTTTCAGTAGTTTTAGCCAATAGTATTTACAAAGCTCTTTTTCAAAACTAAAATCTTCTGTCAAAATACACTCTACTTTCCAGAACTGATCATGAATTAGTGTGATCTTTCCACTTAAATGACAAGGTATTCTGAGTCTAAATTTGTAAATTTGTTGTATATTTTGTATCAATGTCAATTTTTTCAAATAATATTCGTTTTTTAAGAGCGAAAAGAGGTCATTCTCAACAACATGTAGCAGATGAATTGGTTATTTCCCGTGTGCGGTATTCCAAATATGAAAATGGGGTTTCTGAGCCGCCTATTGAGCTGCTGGTAAAAATATCGAAATATTTTCATGTGAGCATTGATCTTCTGGTGTCTGTAGATATCCGCAAATATCCGATGGAAGAAATGCTAAAGCTTCCGGACAACAGGATTGTTCTGCCTGTAGCGGTAGATCACCTTGGAAATGATACCATTGAGATCATTCCGCAGAAAGCATCCATGGGATATCTGGAAGGTTACAGTGATGTGGGTTATATTGAAAGCCTCCAGAGAATTGCCCTTCCCTTCCTTACCAATGGCAAATACAGAGCTTTTCCGGCAGATGGAGATTCTATGCCGCCATTTAGAAACGGTTCATATATCGTAGGAAAATATGTGGAAGGAATCAGTGAACTGAAACCCGGAAAAACATATGTTTTTATCACCTTAAATGACGGGATTACCTACAAACGTTTTAAAGAAATAAAAGAGAATGCAGTCTGCGTAAGTGCAGATAATTCATTTTATGAGCCTTACGATATTCCCAATGAAGAAATTGTAGAAATATGGCAGTATGCTTCAGGGATCTTCCCGGAAGATTTTGAACCGGGTGATTACGAAAATTATAATTTTAAAGAAATGTTCAGGGAGCTGAAAAACGACATCAAAGAAATTGATAAAAAGGTTTCGATAAGACGCCGTAAATCTGTATAAAACCAGCGTTTTGCTATGGATCAGTTGAGTTTGTTTAATTCAGAGGAATACTTCCGGTTTCCGACAGAGCTGTTGGAATATACAGAGCATTTTATGCCGGAAAATAAAGCTTCTGAACTTCAGGAACTTCTGATCCGTGTTGCTCCATGGAAGCAACGAACCCAGAAAATGTATGATAAAATGGTTCTTACCCCACGTTTAACAGCCTGGTATGGTGATGAAGGAACAACCTACAAACTGGGTGGAAATGATTTTAAAGCCAACCCATGGCTACCGGAATTACTAGCATTAAAACAGCAGATAGAAAAAACGACAGGTTATCGGTTTAATTCCGTATTGCTGAACCTGTATCGTGACGGAAATGATTCTGTGGCATGGCACAGAGACAAGGAAAGCGAATTGGGAAATCGCCCTGTCATTGCTTCTGTAAGCCTCGGGCAGGTAAGAAATTTTGATTTCCGGCAAAAGGAAAATCATCAGAATAAGTACAGTTTGCCCCTCCAACATGGCTCATTATTGATTATGAAAGGAGATTTACAGCTCAATTGGGAACACAGGATCGCAAAATCTACAAAGCCTATGAAACCACGGATCAATCTCACGTTTCGTATGGTTCACATAGGTTCATGAAGTAATTTATAGCTGTTATTTTTCAATTTGGATCCATACCGGTGCGTGATCGCTGCTTTTCACCCAACCACGTACATGGCTGTCTACACCACCTGCTTTTAATGCCGGAGCTAAATAAGGACTTAATAACATATGATCAAGTCTTATTCCTGCATTCCGGTCATATGCTTTGTAAAGATAATCCCAGAAAGTGTAAATGGTGTCTTCAGGATAAAGGGTACGGATAGAATCAAGCCAGCCTTTATTTAATAATTCTTTGTAAGCTTTTCTGACTTCTGTTCTGAATAATGCATCATTTTCCCAACGTTCAGGTTTATAGACGTCCCTGGGTTCAGGGATAATATTGAAATCACCAATCAGTATTGCGGGAAGCTCCATTTTGATAAGCTGATTGGCGCGTTTTTTTAAGCGTTTGATCCACTCTAATTTATAATCAAATTTAGGTCCCGGGTAAGGATTTCCATTAGGAAGGTATAAGCAGCATACCACCATCTGATCAATGATAGCTTCTATATACCGACTTTGGATATCTTCAGAATCTCCCGGTAAAGTACTCTGTACTTCTGTGATCTCCAGGTCTTTGGCAAGTATGGCTACCCCATTCCAGCTTTTCTGACCTTTCCAGATGGCCTGATATCCTGCAGCATTGATCTCTTGTAAAGGAAAACGTTCCTGCGGAGCTTTTAATTCCTGGAGACATACAATGTCCGGCTGAGCTTCTTTCAGCCACTGCAGCAATACAGGTAAACGCCCATTGATACCGTTCACATTATAGGTAGCTATTTTCATGGTTTATGATTTAAGGCTATACAATTTTTTTCAAAACGCAATAATTATTCCACCGCATTGAATTGTAATGACATATTGCGAAAATGAGATATTTATTTTTAAATTAAAATGAAATTCGGATTTATATTGGCATAATTTATTCATTAGCTTAAAAAATAAAACATTTATATCATGTTAAATAGAAATTTTACAAAATCAGATTTCGTATTGAATAATGAAAACCGATATCAGTTAGAATTTACCGTTAATGAAATCGGTGAAGGATCCAATTTAACGGTTGAAAGGAAAAAAGAGAATGGTGAATATGAAACCATTCAGGCGGAGATAAGCAGATTGAATGATAAAATATTTATAAACTGGAGTGAGCCATTTGACGGCAGACTTATTTTTGAAAAATAAAATTACTTTTATGAAATACAGTGAAGCCTTAGAATATAAAAAAGAAGCTTTAAAGAAAGCTGATGAATCTGTAATACAGAATTATCATATCATTATTACACCTTCTGATACAGGAGAAAGTGCAAAATATATTGAAGATTTCTCCAAAAATCCTGATGATTTTAATGATAGCAGCTGTAAAAAATATTGTTCAAATGACGAATATGAAGTAGTAAGTTTCAGAAAAGAGCCTGAATGATGGATATGAGAAGCTTACTTATTCTTTCAAGAGTACATCTAAAATACGAATATCCGTTCTTACCTACCACATGAATACCCTAAAACACGAGCTGGTCTTATAATTGCAGGTATTAATCATCTAAATTATAAATTATTATGGAAACAAAAAAAACAACAAAAAAAGCAGCGACGAAAACGCCAGTAAAAAAAGCAGGTAAAGCTCCTGCAAAAAAAGGTGCAGCGAAAAAACTGGAGGATTTGTTTGAAGATTCGTTGAAAGACATTTATTGGGCAGAAAAGGCACTTGTAAAAGCACTTCCTAAAATGCATAAAAATGCAACAGATCCAAAATTAAAAGCTGCTATTGAAAAGCATTATAATGAGACTAAAGTTCATGTAAAAAGACTTGAAGAATGCTTCGCTTCACTTGGAAAAAAAGCTCAGGCTAAAAAATGTGATGCAATGCAGGGGTTATTGGATGAAGGAAAAAGCATTATGGAAGAAACTGAACCGGGAGCCGTAAGAGATGCAGGAATTGTTGCTGCCTCACAAAAAGTGGAACATTACGAAATTGCCACTTATGGGTCACTTGCCGCTTATGCGAAAGTATTAAAAGAAAAAGACTGCCTTAATAACCTGTTGGCTACCCTTTCAGAAGAAAAAAAATGTGATGCATTGCTTACGAAAATAGCAGATACAGCTATTAACAGTAAAGCAAAGTAATACCTTTATTTTGAATAAATATTACAAAGAGATCTCTTTTCGGGGTCTCTTTTTTTTACTTTTGATTAAAAAGCGGCTGGATCAGGAGGCAATAAATTCTATCAGTCGGCTTCTTGTAATAACCTGGTTATTTCTAAAAAATTCTTCGTCATCCAAACGAGCCAGTGAAGCTGTAGATTGCGAGGAAAGCCATGTCACAAATGAATCCCGGTTTTTAAAGATTCTCGGTACATGAAAATCAAAACCGTCATACAGTTCTCCATACAAAAACTCTCGATCTTCATTCATTTTCATACCCATTCCGCAATAATCACGGTGGCTATAGCCAATATATTGCCTTTCTGAAGTTGGTCTGCAACCTTATTGGCTATTCTGAGGCCTATTTCCAATGTATCCGGCTCTGAAAAATCTAAAAAAGATTGAGTATTCATAAGTTTATTAAATCTGTGGGATAAGTTTTGGTATATCCGTAATCCTGTTATATAAAATTAATTTTCCTCCATTCAAAGTATTTATATCACCTGAATGGAGGAAAATTATTTAAATGACTAATCAAAAATCTATTATGACCGAACATAACCCATACTTAGGGCCTGCATCGGTAATAGGATGGCATGCTCCATTAATGCAGCAGTTGTCCGCACCACAGTCATTGTTGGCAGGACATGGAATGCGGCCTCCTTGTATTAATTTCAGTTGATTTCTGTCTAGTTTCTGGTTTTTAAGATGCGATTTCATAGTGAATATTTTAATATTGATAAACAAATGTAATCAATATTTCACATAAAAGTTACTTTTATTAAATATCTTATTAGTAATATGTTACCATCAATTTTTCGCCTCAATATTTCATAGATTATTTCCTTTGATAATAGAATCCGGATGCCTAACTTTACTTTTCTAAACCGTAATAAATAAACAGATTTGAAACTTCCCCTCCCTTACTACCTCAATCAGGATGTCATTTTTCTTGCCCGGGATCTTTTGGGCAAAGTTCTTTTTACGGAGATAAACGGGAATGTGACTGCAGGTATCATTGTAGAAACCGAAGCCTATTTTGGAGTCTTGGATAAAGCTTCTCATGCCTATGGCGGAAGACGAACAGAACGTACTGAAACATTATACAGTCCGGGCGGTGTCTCCTATGTTTATTTATGTTACGGAATTCATCATCTTTTTAATATCGTTACCTCCACAGAAGGCGAACCGCACGCAGTACTGATCAGAGCGGTAGAACCATTAATAGGTAAAGAAATCATGGAGTTCAGGAGAAATATGCCAGCTTCTAAAACGGCCATTTCCTCCGGACCGGGTTCTGCAGCTAAAGCTTTGGGAATAGACCGGTCTTTCAATAAGAAAAACCTCACCGACAATGAAATATGGATAGAAGATCACGGGATCAGGTATTCCGATGAAGAGATCGTTGCAGGACCGCGCATCGGGGTAGCTTATGCTCAGGAAGATGCCCTACTTCCCTGGCGTTTTTATATTAAAGGAAATCCATATGTAAGTAAACCAAGGTCTTAATAACAGCTGTTTTCCTCGAAAATTTTATATCTGTGCAGCCTTTAACATCAGATAATGTAAGTCTGTATTTTTAATAAAAGGAGGAAGAAGTTCTTTTCCAGGCCCGTAAACTGCGGCTTCCACATAATCTCCGGAATGATCCATACTGATCCAGCCTACAGAATTATACTTTCTCTGAATATCTGAATAGGCTTTAAAAGGAAGCTTTTTATAATTGTAAATTCCAGTCTCCTGTTTTTCAAGTCCGGAATAAAAGCTAAGTAAATGTTTCGCTTCATCATCTGCGAGACGTATTTTGTTGGTCTCATAGATCCAGTCTTTCATCTGCTGAAGATTAAAATCCGGATGAATGGTATTCAGAATATACTCATTAGTGTATTGGTAATTGGAAATGCTGTTGAAATTTTTCGTGGCATCTGCTCCGTAAATAGTCCCGGAGTTGGCATTTCCATGATCTGTTGTAATGATCACCAGCGTGTTTTGATCTTTTTCTGCAAAATCCATCACTGTTTTTATCGCTTCATCAAATGCAAGCTGATCGTGGATCAATGCTGCAATATCATTGGCGTGGGCTGCCCAGTCTACTTTTCCGCCTTCAATCTGCAGGACGAAGCCTTCCTTATGGTCTTTCATCTGATCAATCGCTGTCTGGGCCATTTCAGCCAGTGAAGGCGTCGCCTGAAGCTCTGGAATATGAGCTTTATCAATAGAATAGGGTAAAGCTCCGGAATTAAAAACGCCTAAGATCTTCTTTCCTTTTTCCACATTTTTCAGATCAGATTTCTTCTTAAAAACCTGGTATCCTTTCTGTTTGTAAAGACCATAAATATCTTTTTTATCTTCTCTTTTTAAAGGATTAAAAAACTCATCACCACCGCCCATCATTACATCAAAACCAATCTCAGCATACATTTCCGCGATCTCATTTTCTGCATTTCTGCTGTCTGAATTTACACAAAATCCTGCCGGAGTGGCATGGGTAATCGTTACAGTTGTTACGCAGCCGGTCTTTTTCCCGGCTTTTTTAAACTTCTGCCAGATCGGGACATATTTTTCACCATTCGCACCCACGTTGAGCACTCCGTTTTTCACCCGTACTCCCCCTCCGAAAGACGAACTTGCCGCCGCAGAATCTGTTACGATAGAACTTGCTGAAGCGGTGTCCATTAAAGCTCTGGAAACTTTATTTTGCTGGTACAGATTCATCCAGTTTCCGTTTTTACCCAGAATATTTTGGGAATACAGGTTCGCCATTGCCAGCGTTCCGGAACTCATCCCGTCACTGATCATGAAAATGATGTTTTTAGCCCTTCCTTTCAGATCCGGAACTTCCTTTATAGGATTGGCTAAAAGATCAACAGGATTTATTGTGAATAATCCTGATAAAAGTGCTGAACCTTTTAAAAATTTACGTCTGTCCATTTTAATAAAATTTCATTGTGCAAGTTAGGATGTAAACTCAATTACTGTAACAAAGTTGCGTTAATTAATTATGAATTTTAATTTTTCTACTTCGGTTAATGCTTGTGATTTTTAAAGTTGATGATATGTCCGGTAATTAATCCTGCTGCTCCTAAATAAATTAAGGGAATATGGATCTCGAATATCAGATCAGCCAGAACAGAAATTGAGATAAGAAATATTGAAAACCAAAACATAAGTTTCAGCCATTTGTTTTTCATATTTCTGGTAACCCTGTAGACTACTGCAGCACCAATGATAAGGAAGGACAGATCGATATAAGGATTATGGGCTATTCCTAAAGGAATAATCATTAACAAAGGAAAAATAATACAGTGAATGAGACAGAGTACCGCTGCTGAAATTCCTACAGCATCCAGAATTTTTGATTTCATAAATAAGGGGATTTAAATTTCTTATTGTAACTTTGTTGCAAAAGTAGATATAAATATTCAAATAACGCAACATTGTTGCATTAAAAATGAAACAGATCAGAAATACCCACGCTAAAACTGAAATTTTAAATGTCATCATTGATTCTGAAGTGGCTTTATCTCACTCGGATATTCAGAAGAAATTAGGAGATCTGTGTAACCGGGTCACCACTTATCGTGTTCTGGAAAGGCTTGAAAATGAAGGCTTGGTTCACAAAATAGTTAATATAGACGGTGTTGTTAATTTTGCAAAGTGCAGCGGAAGATGTAAGGAAGGAAAGCACTTTCACAATCACCTACATTTCAACTGCAAAGAATGTCATTCCGTTACCTGTATTGAAAATGTGATTCCTGAGATCAGCCTGCCACCGGATTTTATAGCCCAGGAATATAATTTCATTGTAAGCGGGATCTGCCCGAAATGTGTAAAGGCTTAGACGCTTTACCGTATCCAATTTGATTTTAAAGCTTAAAAATTCTCTGCTGAATATTAAAGTTGGGTAAAGCAAATAAAAGTACTATTTTTATTTTTAGAAAAGAAAACACCAGTTATGCCGACAGAAGCTTCCCACAAGCTGATCCCGATGACAGATTTTGTTATTGAGTACTATTCAAACGAAGGATATGCCGATCTTCAGACTTTACGTCTGATGAAAAATTATGCCAATTTTCTAAGACAGACACTGACGCTTGGGCAATTTGTTCCTGTAGATTCTAAAGGAAATGTTCTGAAAGAACCCAAAAATTACACCAGCTGGAAATCACTTGAACACAATGATGGAAAAAGAGATGAGACTTCCGGATTTGAAGAATATATCCAGTATCAGAAAGCCGAACAACAATGCCTTTTTGAAGGTTTTACCATTGCTTACAACGGATATTCTGTGGTGAGGATTGAAGCTTCATACGATTCTGCCGTTGAGCTTTCTTTTAACAAAAGTGATATGATGTCTCCTGCTTTTCCTGATGTGGAAGCGCTTACCATTTTTGATGAAATCTTCTTGAGTGCTAATGCCTTAAAATTAATTGGGATAAAAAAAAGATCCTGATTCATCTGTCTTGAATAAACAGGAATCGCAGTCATTTAAGAAACACTTACACCGAAAAGATGGCCTATCAAAGCTGTTATTCCCATAGCAACAGTTCCCCAGAAACAAATTCTCAATACAGCAATTCCAATTTTGGAACCCCCAGCCCTTGCCGAAACAGCCCCAAGAAGCATGAGGAAAATAATGGAAAAGCCATACTGGAAATACACCATCTGATGAATGGGAGCAAATAATGAAACAAGGAAAGGCAATAAGGCCCCGACAGCAAATGAGCCAAATGAAGCTACAGCAGCCTGCAAAGGTTTTGCCTGTGTAATTTCATTGATTCCCAGCTCATCCCTTGCATGAGCTTCCAGTGCGTTGTGGGCAGTGAGTTCAGTAGCAACCTGCAAAGCGGTTTCTTTACTCACGCCTCTTTTTTCATAAATTTTAGCGAGCTCTTTAAGCTCAATTTCCGGCATTTCCTCCAGTTCTCTCTTTTCCCGGAGCAGGTCTGCTTTCTCGGTATCTTCCTGGGAGCTTACCGATACATATTCACCAGCAGCCATAGACATTGCCCCGGCGATCATTCCGGCCAATGCTGCAAGAATAATAGTATTGCGATCTGTCTGTGCAGCAGCTACCCCAATAACGATACTTGTGGTGGACAGCAAACCGTCATTAGCGCCCAGAACAGCAGCACGAAGCCAGCCTACCCTGTTTACATAATGTTTTTCCAATAGATGATGCATAATGAAAATTTAAAATATTGAACTCCTGATGATTAAATATAATGAAATAATACAAGTCATTAAAGGTAAACGCTATGATATAAAACAGATGATCAAATTTTATTCAACATTTCCTCTAATTCTGTTATAAAAGCTGCCTGTGCCGGATTGATCCGTTTTTTTGCTTCATCAGATCCGAACCATTCCCAACGGTCTACTTCCGGGATCTCGATTATTTTGCCAGATCGTGGTGGCCATTCAATTTCTACGGTATTGCTGTAGAGACCGGAAGTTTGAATATCAAACTCTAAAGCCCATGCATAAACTGTTTTCCCTCCTTTCTGTTTAACAGGCTGTAATACGATGAATTCTCCTTGCACCATTTTGCCTGTTTCTTCTTTAAACTCAATTATTGCACGTTCTAATGGATCTTCGCCAAGCTCTAATTCACCTTTAGGAACAGACCATGCTCCAGCATCTTTATTTTTCCAAAAAGGCCCTCCCGGGTGCACCAGAAAATAGGATATACTATTCCCCATTTTTTTAAACAACAAAATACCGGCACTTGTTTTCATAGCTTTAAGATAGATAATTTTAAAGGAATAATAAAAGATCAGACCGTCTGCTCATTTTTCCTGAATTCTGACGGAGATCTATTTTTATAGCTTTTGAATATTTTATTAAAATGGCTCGCATCACTGAACCCCAGCTGATCTGCAATTTCATTGATGTTGTAACGGCTCTGCTGCAAAAGCTTTTCGGCAGTTTTTATCTTCTGCTGCATCACATGCTGCTGTATAGAAAATCCTGTCTGTTTTTTGATATAAATACTGATATAATTAGGAGAAAGCATAAATTCTTTAGCAAGATGACTGATTTTCATTTTCCCCGGATCCATTGCATTGACATTGATATAATACAGAATCTTTTCAGTTGAATTCAATCCTTTTGATATCTGTTCTTTCCCTTTGCCTATGTTGTTTCTGATCACAATCGTCATTATCGCTGAAAAAAGATCTGATGACACTTCCTTGTTGTAAAGGCCTTTGCTGTCAAACTCTTGAAGAAGAATTTTAGCAAGCAGCAGAAGATGTTCCCTGTCCGTTTTATTTCTTATTGCGGATTCGTAGACAAAAGACCGGTCTTCTATAAGCAACTGTATCATTTTGCTTACTTCATCTTTTTTACCGGCCAGCAGGCTGCTCCATATATACTGTTCTGTAAATTTTATATAAATGAATCTGGTCCTGTTCCGGATAGAAAATTCGTGGGCATCACTTGGCCTGAGTAGGAAAACATCGCCTTTTTTATAGGTGAAACTGACCCCGTTAAGATGATGCACCCCTCTTCCGCTTTCTATAACAATCAGCTCGTAGAAATTATGATTGTGATACTCGATGTCCCAGATTTCTTTTTCAATACTGAAAACATTGAACGAACTGAAATTAACAATACGCTTCACTTAGAATGGATTTTTACAAATTTAAGATAAATTTTTACAACAATAGTCAACGGGTTATTAAACAATTTTGCAGAACAAAACTCAATTAAAATGACATATTTAAAACAATCCGTATTTCTGGTCGCATCAGTGTTATTTCTTACTTCCTTTCTGGACCATAAAAGTAAAGACCTAAGTGAGAAGACCGCAGAAGCCAAAAATACTTCAAAAAAATACTGGCCGAACGGAGCCCAGCTTGTTATCTCAGTATCTATGCAGTTTGAAACTGGCGGTCAGCCGGAAGGTGCAGAAAGCCCTTTCAGTGGGACCCCTCTTCCCAAAGGCCAGCCGGATCTGCCGGCAGAAAGTTGGTACCGTTATGGCGCTAATGAAGGAATTTACCGCATGCTTGATCTTTGGAAAAAGTATGATATAAAAGTGACTTCCCATGTGGTAGGAACTGCTGCTGAAAAATACCCTGAAGTAGCAAAAGCCATTGCAGCCGGAGGACATGAGGTCGCTGCTCACGGAATCTCATGGGATAATCAATGGAATAAAAGCTATGAAGAAGAGCTACGCTTTGTAAAAGAAGGAGTGAATGCTGTAGAAAAAATAACGGGACAGAAAGCTGTAGGCTATAACTGCAACTGGCTAAGAAGAAGTCCTAATACCCTGAAAGTTCTGCAGGAACTAGGTTTTCTTTACCATATCGATGACCTGAGCCGTGATGAACCTTTCATTACCAAAGTAAAAGGCAAAAACTTTGTGGTGATGCCTTACACCCTTCGCAACAATGACATTGTTAATATTGAAGGTAAAAACTGGAGCCCGGATCAGTTTCTGGCACAGCTGAAATTTGAATTTGACAGGCTGTATGAAGAAGGGGCTTCAAAAAGGAGAATGATGAGCATCAGTTTTCATGACAGGATCGGCGGGACACCGGCAATGATTCATGCAATGGAAGAGTTCATTAAATACACCAGAGAAAAAAAAGGAGTGGTTTTCATGCGTAAAGATGATATTGCAAAAATGGTGATGAATGATCCTTCCACACCCATAGATAACAGCGAAGAAAAATACAATCACTAAAAATAGAGTTTGGAAGAGATTGGCTATTAACAGTCTGTTTTTCAATAGAATACTAACTGCTAAATTAATATTCCATTCATCATTATTTCAAAAATAACTTAAATATATACATTATGAATAATAACATTGCCTATTTCCTTCTACGTCTATCCATGGGCGTTAATCTTCTGGGGCATGGTCTTGCCAGGATTCCCAAACTCTCTGTCTTTGCGGAAGGAATGACGAGGGGCTTTGAAAAAAGCTGGCTTCCGGAACCATTTGTACAGACTTTCAGTACAACACTTCCCTTTCTGGAATTCATTATCGGAGCAATGCTTGTTGCCGGTTTCAAAACCCGTATCGCTAATATTGCAGGAGCCGTACTTATTATTATGTTGCTTTTCGGAAGCAGTACTGTTGAGAACTGGGAAGTAATGGGAATACAGATGATCTATGCCTTATTTTTTTATATCCTGATCACTAAAATAGATGATAACTGCTATTCTTTAGACAAAAAAATAATTGATAAAAATGACGATTAGATATTTTCATATTCTTTTGATACTCCTTTATGATGCTTTATTCATAGTAGGTTCAAGGATTAATAAATTTCAGATCTAGATTATAATTTGTTTATTGATAAAAAAGTATAGATACCACATTTTGGCTATTGAAGGTCATTTATTTCCATAAAGGCATGGATTATGTATTAAACTATGGAAATAACATTAAAAATTTAAAGTCATGAGAAATTTATTATGGTTAGTAGCCGTCATTTGCATCGTCGTTTGGCTTCTGGGAATGTTAGGAGTTATACCGGGAATAAGTACTGGATATTTAGTACATGTTCTTTTGGTCATTGCCATTATTGTCGTACTTTACAACATTATCTCCGGCAAAAAGCCTCTTTAAGGAGAACAATATTTTACTTGGATATTAAATAAAAAACAGGCCGGAAATTAATTTTCCGGCCTGTTTTTATGTTGTTTTAAACGTATACTATTTAAAATAGGCAGTAAGAAAGTTCACCAGGTCTGTCCCATGCAGATTCTTGGCAATAATTTTCCCCTGGCTGTCTATAATAACATTGAAAGGAAGTTCTTCAATCTCGTAAGCCTTTGCAACAGGGCTTTTCCAGAATTTCAAATCACTTACCTGTATCCAGCTGATCCCAAAACGGTCTATGGCTTTCTCCCAGCTTTCTTTATTTTTATCAAGGGAAACTCCCAGGATTTCAAATTCCTGTTTCTTCACCCTATCCGAGAAGGTATTGTAAAGGTTTTTCAGCTCCGGCTGCTCACCAACGCAAGGAGCGCACCAGGTTGCCCAGAAATCAATCAACACCAATCGTCCTTTTAATGATGAAAGAGAGAACGAACTTCCGTCTGTTTTTGACAACACAATTTCAGGAGCCTGCTGTCCAATTTCTATTTTCTTCTGTTGCGCAGTAACAGTTGTTGTAAAAAGCAATACCCAAAAAATGCTAAGAATAGTTTTCATATTAATCATTTGTAGGATAATCTTTATCCAGCCAGTCTACTTTAATGTTCTTTGGCAGGTTGAGAAGCTTTGCATTTTTGAAACCCAATTCCTGTAATAAATTGAATGCAGGACGAATGTTGGGACATTTTACAAACGGGCAGCAACCACAGTAAATGACAATTTCCTTTTCTTTTGGAATATTTTTAAGATAATTTCTGAGTTTTTCAAGGTTTTCCGGCTCATGTGTAGGACCAATGTCTACAGAACCCTTAATAATAGCCTCCGGTCCTACAGAAATAATGACGATATCTTTTGTCTCGTTTTTTACAATTTTTGCAGCTAAAACAGCTGGATTCATCAATTGATTTTCGTTCCAGGGATCCTGCTTCTGCTGTGCAGAAATTTTTCCGAACATAGAGCAGACCAGGCATGTCATCATAAACAAATATCTCATTCTTCTATTTTTTTAACAAAGATATGAATTTAGCCATAAGCTTATGATCTGCATAATTTTAAAATGTTTTAACTGATCTGAGTGTAAATATTTTATATATTTATTGTAGGTATATAAGGCAAGTTTAAACAAAAGTAAATCAATATAATGGAAAAAGAATTCCAGCCCAACGCGGTTATTATAGGTGCCGGATTAGCAGGACTCACTGCTGCCATGGAAATGACCAATGCCGGAAAAAAAGTCCTTTTAATAGATCAGGAAACTGAACAGAATATAGGAGGACAGGCATTTTGGTCATTTGGAGGCCTTTTTCTGATTAATTCGCCCCAACAGCGCAGAATGGGGATTAAAGATTCTTATGAATTGGCTCTTCAAGACTGGAAAGGGACTGCCGGATTTGACCGCAAAGAAGATTACTGGCCCCGGAAATGGGCGGAAGCTTACCTGAAATTTGCTGCCTATGAGAAGTACAGTTACATCTCTAAACTTGGAATCAAACTGATGTTTATGGTGGGTTGGGCAGAACGTGGCGATGGATCTGCAACAGGCCATGGAAATTCTGTACCTAGATTTCACGTCAGCTGGGGAACCGGTACAGGAGTTGTGAAACCTTTTGTAGATAAAGTTTATGAAGCTCAAAAGAAAGGGCTGCTTCAGATGAAATTCAGGCACAGAGTTACAGAACTGATCATGGAAAATGGTAAAATAAAAGGCCTTAAAGGCGATGTTTTGGAAGATGATGATAAAGAAAGAGGAGCTGCTACCAATAGAAATGTAATTTCCCAGTTTGAATATCACGTTCCTCATATCATCATTGCGTCAGGAGGTATAGGTGCCAATCATGAACTGGTAAAAAGAAACTGGCCGGAAAGATTAGGCCGTGCCCCGGAAAATATGGTCTGCGGCGTGCCGGCTTATGTGGATGGCAAAATGATAGGTATTTCAGAAAATGCGGGCGCTCACATTATTAACCCGGACAGAATGTGGCATTATACAGAGGGAATTCAAAACTGGAACCCGATATGGCCGAAACACGGTATCAGGATACTTCCGGGACCGTCTTCGCTGTGGTTTGATGCTAAAGGTAAACGTCTCCCCGCTCCTTTCCTTCCCGGATTTGACACTTTAGGGACACTGAAATACATACAGGATACAGGTTATTCCTATTCATGGTTTATATTAACGCAAAAGATCATCAAAAAAGAATTTGCCCTTTCAGGATCCGAGCAAAACCCGGATATTACCAATAAAGACTATGCTCTTTTTTTAAGCAGGATCTTCGGAAAAAAAGCGCCTGGACCCGTGGAAGCTTTTAAGGAACATGGGAAGGATTTTATTGTGTCTGATCATCTTGAGGATCTGGTAAAAAAAATGAATGAATTATCAGGAGACCATCTTTTGAACTATGAAAAAATAAAATCACAGATTGAAGCCAGAGACAGGGAACTTGACAATAAATTTTCGAAAGATACCCAGGTAAATTATATACGGAATACAAGGAATTATTTAGGTGACAAATTAGGACGTGTAGCCGCACCGCACAAAATACTGGATCCTAAGAACGGGCCTCTGATCGCCGTACGTCTTCATATTCTCACACGCAAAACTTTGGGAGGCATCAAAACGAATCTTAACGGGCAGGTCTTAAGGGAAGATGACAGCATCATAGAAGGATTGTATGCAGCAGGAGAAGCTGCAGGATTTGGAGGCGGAGGCATGCATGGCTACCGTGCATTGGAAGGAACATTTCTGGGAGGATGTATTTTTTCAGGTATGAAAGCCGGACAATACATTGCAGGACTTTAATAAGAAATTAAATTTCAAATAGAAAATGAGTACTTATTTTAACAATAAAGTGATCTGGATTACCGGGGCTTCATCAGGAATTGGGGAAGCACTGGTTAAGGTTTTGGCAGCTAAAAGCAGTGCCCGGATCATTCTTTCGTCCAGACATAAAGAACAGCTGTATGCTGTTGCTGAGAAAGCCGGGCTTGATACCAGCCGTTTTGCAGTACTGCCTTTAGATCTTGCCGACTATAAAGGAATGCCAGATAAGGCAGCAGAGGCAGTATCAAAATTCGGAAGGATTGATATTCTGATCAATAACGCAGGTCTGTCTCAGCGTTCTCTGGCTATGGAGACTGATATAGAGGTTGACAAGCGCATTATGGATATTAATTTTATAGGAACCGCTGCACTTACCAAAGCTGTTCTTCCTTATATGATCGGGAATGGAGACGGACATATCGCTGTAGTCTCAAGCCTTATGGGAATTTTCGGAGCCCCAATGCGGAGTGGCTATGCAGCAGCAAAACATGCTCTTCACGGTTTTTTCGACTCGCTCAGGGCTGAATTATTTGTTAAGCAAATTTTAGTAACGATCATTTGTCCCGGGTTTATTCAGACCAATATTTCTATCAATGCCGTTACCGGAGACGGTTCACTGCAAGGAACAATGGATGATGCCACGAATAAAGGAATGCCGGCAGATGTTTTTGCCAAAAAAATGCTTCAAGCCATAGAAAAGAAAAAGAATCAAGTTTCCATTGGCGGCAGAGAAGTGATGGGAACTTATCTTAAACGTTTCTTTCCTTCACTCTTGGCTAAGGTTGTCCGTAAGGCTAAAGTCGTCTGATTTGATATCAAATAACCTCTCATCATGAGAGGTTATTTAGGAAGGATTAACAAGTTAAATAAATATGTTATTAATTGATTTTCAGATTTAAACAGCTTTTATATGGAGAAGAGCTTTCATCTGCCGTAAAAACTCTAAAACAATTTCTGTTTTTCACAGCCAAGTTCAATCATCCGATATTGGGCAGCTTGTTTTACTTCTTTCACTCAATTATTACTACTGATTGGGAACCTGTGCTTTTTCATAGATCAGTCCTTCAGCCTTCAATTCGTTCCAGAAATCTCCAGGAATTACGGCTTTCAGTCCATCTGCATTATCTTTTACCTGTTCAGGCTTGCTGGCTCCGGGAATAATGGACGTAAATTCATCTGCAGCAAGAACAAATTGAAGGGCAGCATGCACAATATCTGTACTGTATTTCTTTGCAATTTCAGCAATTTTTTCACGTTTTTCATGCATCCCTTTGGGGATCACTTCCTTATAATTGTATCGTTCCCTTCCTGCAATATATCCCGAATTGTATCCTGCACCTGAAACCAGTTTTACACCAGCTTTCTTTACCGCAGGAAGAAGTCTGTCAACTGCATCTTCATGTTCCAGAATCGAATATTGTGTTGCAGAAAGACATATATCCGGGTCTGCGGCTTCAATACAGTCCAGAATAGGCTCTATTTTATTCACACCCATTCCCCAAGCCTTAATTACTCCCTGATCACGGAGCTCGGAAAGAACCTTGAATGCGCCTTTTTTTGCCTGCTCCAGAAAATACGGATACCTGTCTCCTACCTGATCCTCTGACAGGTCATGAATGTAAACAATGTCTATGTGATTCAGTCCGGTTCTCTGAAGACTATCTGCAATGGATTTTTTTATTGCATCAGCAGTATAATCATGTCTAAAATCATAATTCAGAGGTTTTTTCCACATTGTAGGTGGAACTTCAGATTCCGGAACTTCTGTAAAAAGTCTTCCTACTTTTGTAGAAAAAACAAAATCATTTCTGTCTTTATCTTTAAGGAATTCTCCAAACCTCCTTTCACTTTTTGTAAGCCCGTACCAAGGTGATGTATCGTAATATCTGATGTCCTGATCCCAGGCAGCCTGCAAAATTGATTGCGCTTCTTCATCAGTAATATTTTCAAATGCTGTTCCAATGGCTACACCTCCTATTCCCAGCTTGTGCTTTTCTGTTAAAATGTGTGTTTTCATAAGATTGTATTTAAGTGTTGGTGATCAAGGTGATGCAAACATCGTGCAGACCTTTTATAAAAATGAGTTCAGTGTGTTCTTTAAAATTTTTATATTATGTTAAATTTTTACAGGGCACTTCCTTTGGTCTTGTTATTGAATGGAATACCATACACCCAATCTTATTTTATATGAAAAAGCACATCGTAATCGCAGGAGGAGGATTTGCTGGAATCAATCTTATCAAATCCCTCAGAAACGACAGCCGGTTTAAAATTACTTTGGTTGATAAAAATAATTATCATTTTTTTCCGCCACTTATTTATCAGGTTGCTACATCATTCATTGAAGCATCTAACATCAGCTATCCTTTTCGTAAATTATTTTCTAATGACAAGCATGTCAGTTTTCATATGGGAAGCCTTCTCAGAGTGATTCCCGAAACCAAAACCATAGAAACGGATACAGGAAATCTGAATTACGACTATCTGGTGCTTGCAATGGGAACAGAATCTAATTTTTTCGGAATGGAAAATGTGCAGAAATGTGCCTTACCGATGAAGAACATTGAAGAAGCGCTCTACCTGCGGAATCATATTTTGCTTACCCTTGAAGAAGCAGCCCGAAATAAAGATATAAAAGAAGCCGAAAAGCTCCAGAATATAGTGATTGCAGGTGGTGGACCAACGGGTGTAGAACTTGCAGGAATGCTCGCAGAAATGGGGAAATACATTGCAAAAAAAGAATACCCAGAGATCAAACTTGTTCTTTCCAACCTTTATCTCATCGATGCATTGCCTTCTCTTCTTTCACCCATGAGTAAGTTGGCTCAGAAAACCGCATATGATACTTTAAAAGAACTGGGTGTAAAAATTCTCCTGAATGTTTCGGTAAAAGATTACAAAGACTGTAAGGTTTTTCTAAGCGATGGAACATCAATAGAAACAGAAACCCTTATCTGGACCTCAGGAGTAATAGGCCGCGAAGTTCCCGGACTTCCTGTCGACAGTATTGGAAAAGGACGAAGAATTCTTGTAGATGCTTACAATAAAGTAGAAAATACCCAAAACATATATGCCCTTGGTGATCTGTGCCTCATGCTTTCGGAGGAAAAATACCCTAAAGGACATCCTCAGCTTGCGCAGGTAGCCATCCAGCAGGGAAAAAACCTGGCCAAAAATTTTCAGCGCATAGAAGATGAAAAGGTCCTGATCCCGTTCGAATATAATAATAAAGGAAGTATGGCAATCATTTCAAAATTCAATGCAGTAGTGGATCTTCCAAAGAGTTCTTTCAAAGGGTTTATAGCTTGGTTGACATGGCTTTTTATTCATATTATTCCCCTTGTGGGATTCAGAAGTAAGATTCAGCTTGCCTTGGATTGGTTCCGTTTATTCATCACCAACAATCCGTCCATCAGACTTATACTCTTTCCAAAACGGAATAATAACAGTTCATCATAATGCTGCCAACATACATGACCATTTTAAAAATATCAATATGAAAAATCAAAGAAAACCATACTTTTTCGGAAAGACAGTAGTGATTACAGGGGCCTCCAGCGGGGTTGGAAAAGCCACAGCTGAAGCGTTCGCAGCAGAAGGAGCAGATCTTGTCCTTGCTGCAAGAGGGGAAGAACCTTTGAACGATTGCGCAGAATTGTGCCGGAAATTCGGAGTTGAAGTAATAACTGTACCTACTGATACCTCTATTGCAGAAGAAGTTTATCATCTTGTAGAGGAAGCTCTTAAATTCAGTGGCCGTATCGACTGCTGGATCAATAATGCAGGGGTTTTAGCTTTCGGAAAATTTGAAGAAATTCCTATTGAAGTTTCAGACCAGATCGTAAAAACCAATCTTTTGGGATATATGCATTCTGCCCATGCTGTTCTGCCTGTTTTTAAAAGACAGAAAAAAGGAATCCTGATTAATAATATTTCTATTGGTGGCTGGATGCCTGCTCCATACGGAACGGCTTATACAGCGTCAAAATTTGGAATCAGGGGTATGGTGGAAACGCTTCAGGGAGAATTGTCCGGTTATCCAGATATTCATATCTGTGCTCTTTATCCTGGTTTTCAGAAATCTACGGGGATAGATCATGCAGCTAACTATTCCGGGATTAAACTGAGTACACCTCCACCGGCTTTTGATCCGCGGGAACTGGCTGCCTCGATGGTAAAAACAGCAAAGAATCCTCAGCAGGCCGTTTATCCTGACTGGTCGGCTGTTGTTTTTAAAAATTTATATGGAATGTTTCCGGGTGTTATCCGTTATGCTTCATCAGCAGCCTTAAGAATGATCATGAAAAGAGGTAATGAAGATGATACTTCAGGAAATATTCTGCAACCTTCAGAAGTCAATATGGGAATTGATGGCAAGACATTACTTCCTGCACCTTCTAAAGTAATAAAAATAGGCACCGCTGGGATATTGGGAATATTGGCTATAGGATTTTTGTCTTATTCTTTATTCCAAAAAAGGAATAATTAAATGTCATTTTATGAAATTGATAAGCTTTTAAATCTTTAACCTGTTATATTCTGCACTTTAAAATTTTGCTAAGGCTCTAAACAAGGGCGTTTTGCTACGTTAGAATTTTATTAAAAAAAATAATAAAAAATAAAAGAAATATTTACTGCAATTAACATTTTCAATAGCAATAAGTTACAGTAGATATAGGTCTCTTTTTGACATCCAACAGCTAAACTCTTAATAAGATATTTCATAAATTTACACTGCCGTAATAATAAGTTGCAGCATAAAAATCTTCCAGGTGAAAATTCACAATAAAAAAAAATACCTAAGCTTCCTAAAATTTAAAAGAGACTTCCAGGAATATGGATTAGAAAAAGCCCGTAGTTATGAGCTTATTCTTCATTGGCTGAACAACAGACTCAGCAGAAATCAGTTTCTGGTGCTGTCCGGAATTCTTGTAGGCTGTACAGCAGGTCTTGCGGGAGTCATTCTTAAAACATTGGTGCATACTATTCATAATTTTATTATTCATAAAGTTCATTTTGAATATCAGATTCTCTTTTATATTGTTTTTCCATTTTTAGGAATTGTGCTTACCTCCAGTATTGTTCTTACTATATTCAAAGGGCAGGACAGAAAAGGAATTGGTGCTATTTTATACGAAATTGCCCAAAATTCAAGTATTGTGGCTTCGGTGAAAATGTATTCCCAGATTATTCAGAGCGCGGTGACCGTTGGTCTTGGAGGTTCTGCAGGATTGGAAAGTCCTATTGCGGTTACCGGAGCAGCCATCGGGTCCAATTATGCACAGACTTACAGGTTGAGCTATAAAGAACGTACGCTTCTTCTTGCGGCCGGAGCTACTGCAGGGATTGCTTCGGCATTCAATGCACCGATTGCTGGAATTATGTTTGCTTTTGAAATATTGCTGACGGGTGTGGTTTTCACAGACTTTATTCCTTTGGTTGTTGCCGCGGTATGTGGAAGCCTTCTGTCTAGAATTCTGCTTCAGGAAGATGTGCTTTTCAGATTTTATACGAGAGAAGCTTTTAATTATAAAAATGTCCCTTACTATCTTATATTGGGGATTGTGACCGGACTGTATGCACGTTATTTTGTAGTTATTTCTCAGAAAGTAGAACATTTTATCAAAGGGCTTAAGCTCTCAAGAATGCGTAAAGCTATGTTTGGCGGGCTTGTCCTTTCTTTGCTATGTGTCCTTTTTCCTCCTTTATTTGGTGAGGGATATGAAACGGTGAAGGCATTTACGAACGGAAATACCCATTCTATTATCAAAAACAGTTTTTTCAGATATTTTGAAATTGGAGACTGGACCATTATTATATTTTTAGTGTTGGTATGCCTTTTAAAAGCTTTTGCAACATCTTTTACGATATTCAGCGGCGGTAACGGCGGTAATTTTGCTCCTTCCCTTTTTGCAGGTGGAACCGTGGGGTATTTGTTTGCCTTGGTTTGTCAGCATATCGGCTTTACAGATGTTCCGGTAACGAATCTTGTCCTGGTTGGAATGGCCGGGGCAATGAGTGGCGTGCTTTACGCACCTCTTACTGCCATATTTCTTATTGCCGAATCCAGTTTCGGGTATGATCTTTTTATCCCGCTGATGATTGCATCCATAATCTCTTATCTTATTGCCAAATGGTTTTCCCCTATCTCTCCGGAACTGAATTCTCTTGCTGATGAGGGTAAAATATTTACTAATAAGCATGATAAAAATCTTCTTTTTGCATTAAGGACAGAAGATTTTATAGATCAGTATTCAGAAACTATTAGCGAGAATGCTTCTGTTACGGAACTTTTTGAACAGTTAAAAAATGGGAATAAGAATATTTTTGCAGCAACGGATGAAGCCGGAAAACTGAAAGGAATTCTTACACTGGATGATATTCGTCCTTACCTTTTCAATAAAGAAATAGATAGTACCATGACTGTAGCTCATATTATGAAAGCTCCACCTGCCGTACTTCACCGTGAAAACAAACCGCTAGAAATTCTACAGATCTTTGATGATACCGGTGTATGGAACCTCCCGGTCACCAATGAAAATAATGATTTTGTAGGGTTTATATCAAAATCGTCTATCCTGATGAGCTATAGACAATTGTTGAAAGAATATTCTGATTAATTTTTAACGGTAAAATTTTAATGATTCGGTTTAAAAGTTTGGGAGAAATATTACCTTATTTACAATATAAAAGCGGTCTGAAAAGACCGCTTTTATATTGTAAATCCATTCAGTAATCTGAGCAGATCTTTGATGCATTTAATCTGAATTAATGACCTGCTTTATTAAGCAATTCAATATCTTCCTGATCCAAAACAAGTTTCGGGGCTTTGAATAACGTGTCAAGCTGTGATGCACTTGTTGCACTTACAATCGGTGCTGTGATCAATGGATTGGCCAGAAGCCATGCCAAAGCAGCAGCTCCTTGAGTCGTCTGATGCTTTTCACTTACCTGATCCAAAGCTTTCAGAACAGCAAGTCCTTTATCATTAAGGTATTTCCTTACACCTTCCCCACGTTGACTTTTAGCCAGATCAGCTTCAGTACGGTATTTCCCCGTCAGGAAACCTGCGGCAAGCGACCAGTATGAAAATACACTGAGATCAAACTCTTCTACTAAAGGAGCATAGTTTTTTTCAAAATTTTCTCTTTCCAATAGATTATAATGCGGCTGCAGGGCCACATATTTGGGAAGATTATTTTTCTCCGAAGCTTCAAACGATGCTTTCAGACGTTCGGGAGAAAGGTTGGAAGCTGCAATATAACGTACTTTTCCGGCTTTGATGATCTCATCGTAAGCAGCTAACGTTTCTTCTACCGGAGTTCTATTGTCGTCAAAATGAGTATAATAAAGATCAATATGATCAGTCTGTAGCCTCTGCAAAGATTCATCTACAGATTTTAAAATATGTTTTCTGCTGATATCGAAACCATGTTCTTTAGTCTCAGATCCAACCTTTGTGGCTAAGACTATATCCTGCCGGTTGGAACGGCTTTTCAGCCATTTCCCGATGATCTCTTCAGACTGACCGCCTTTTCCATTCACCCACCAAGAGTATGTATCGGCAGTATCTATAAAATTGAATCCCGCATCCGTAAACTGGTCCAATATATCAAAAGACTGTTTCTCATCAAGAGTCCATCCGAAAACATTCCCTCCAAAATTAATAGGTGCTACCGATAAATCCGTATTCTTTATCTTTCTTTTTTCCATACAATGAATTGTTATTAAAAATTAATGACCCTCTAAGGTAAGAAATGTCTGGAGGATTTCAGATTCAAAATAAGCATACCGCTTATAGTTATTATAAATGAAATGCTTGTTATTACTCATTATTCCAATACGACCGGAATATAAAAGCAGCTTCAATGACGAAAGCTGCTTTATCTATCAATTTAAAAAAATACTGTTACTTTTCAACCTGAGGAACCTCAATAGCTGTGAGCATCAGTTTGTATTCCTGCAGCTGCAGGCCAATGGCTTTTAGTCCACTTTTAAAGAAACAGGATGTATTAAACAGGTTGTGGTAATATTCAATGCCCTCCAATAAGTTTTTTTTGAACGCATTCCATTTTTTGGTTTGGGAATGCGTAATCTGTATTGAAGAATTGGCAATCTCTTTTTTAAGATAATCAACATACATTTTCAGCTCATTGATAAACATATTTGGGCGCTGGTTATCGGGAAGAATATTAGTGTTTCCGTAGATATGTTTTACCATATCCGACAGTGAAACTTCTTTATCAAAGAAAGCAAGATTAGGTCCCGGGCATATCACCACTCCCTGCTTTTCTCCTTTGATCTGTAGATTGTGCTCCATGTAAGCGGCATTTACCAGTCCTACACACAGACAGGCTTTATCTGTGATTTCTGTTTTTCTTTTATTAAACTCATCAGCAGATAAAATTTCTGCCTGAAGTTCTTTTAATTTAATATCCTGGTATTTTTTAGAAGCCGTACAGGTTCCTTGTGGAGAAAATTCTTTGCTTAATGCCAGTAATTTTTTCGGACAGGAACTTCCGTATTTTCCGGCAGCTTCTTTATACTGCTTCAGGATTTCATGGGATGTTCCTCGCACCGTATTAAAAGGTACTCCAAGAGGCGAAATATTGCTCAGGTAGAAATCCTTTTCCCTGGATTCCAGAAGCATTTTGCGGGTTTCCGTATCCACAGAAGTAGCTTCGGGTACCAGCAGGAACGGAGATCCCCATCCCACACTGTCTACATTATAGTTTTCCAACAGGAAATCATGTTCTTCGGAAGTTCCTACTCCACCCTGAACGGTAATCTTCATTTCCAAAGGTTCAGAAACACTATATTTTCCTTTCTGTTCCAATGCAGCAATCATCAATGGATGGGCAGATTGGATCAGGTCATTCTTTTTTTGCTTGAATTCTTCCATAATAGGTCCAAGAAGCATTCCTTCTGTAGCAAATGCATGGCCACCACAGTTCAGTCCGGATTCTATCCTGTATTCCGAGACCCACAAGCCTTTTTTTGCCAGAAAATTTCCCTGGATCATCGCTGAACGGAAATCGCTTACTTTCAGAATAATCTTCTTTTTCAAAAAACCGTTCTGATCCGGAAAGAAATCATCAAACTCTTCGATATAGCTGTACAAACGGGGGCTCATCCCTGCAGAAAGCACCATAGAAGATGATAATTTACTTTTGGCAAAACCACGCAGAGAAGCATGGGCATCATTAAACATCACAGGAAGCTGTTCGTTCTTCTTATAGTTGTCTTTATCAACTTTAGTCATGATATTAACATCTATACTTCCCGGTCTTAAATTGGATTCAATAAAACTTTTGATGCTTGAGCCCAGGTGATCTGTTTGGCTGACGAGATTCTGAAGCCCGCTTTTCAGAGCTGAAGTATTGGGCAGGATTGCCATAAAATTTTTTAAAGCTTCCTTGTTTTTGGTGATCTCCTCTTTGAAAGATTCAAATTTTTCATTCACGATATCGTCTACCATATCAAGGTAAGCCGTAATTCTTTTGGCTCTGTAATCCTCTGTTTTGGTAGAAATTCCTAAATATTCAAGATTGAATTTCTTATTATAAAAGTCTTTCATTCTTTCCAGGATCTCATCATCAATAATGGAAATAACGGAAGAAATTCCATATTGGGCAACGCGGATCGGGCTGTCTATAGTGTAAGCCAGACCCATCACCGGAATATGGAAATTGTGTAACGGTTTATGTGTCATTTTATTTTGATAAAAATTCTTTCATGTAAAATGATTAAAACCTGGAAATATTCTATTTTATCTTGTAAGAAATAGCTTTTAGACCAAATTTTAATTGATCTAAATTTATCATTTTAATATTAGCTATGCGGTAAATAGCATCCTATATTATCGGAAATATGTTAAATGTCATTTTTTTGTATCTCATTCAATGGTTTGTCATTTTATAAGACTTTTATCTTACGAAACTTATTCAAAATCCAGAAAACCATCAGAAAGCTTTTTCCACTGAATTTTGGAGATACCCATCATTCCTCCTGCAGCAACCATCAGATTTCTGATAGTATCAATAAATCCGGCATTGAAATTGGGAGTTTCATTACGCCCGTAAACAGCCGCTTTTAAATGAGTTGATGTTCTGGATATCATAAATGTAGATGTTGCTCTAGCACTGTAAAAATGAGCAATGTGTCTGCTTTTTTTATTTTGGGGGTCTCTGGATGGTCTGCAGGTCATCATAATACTTTCCGAACTATTATCTTCTTTGAAACAGATATCTGTCACCTCTACCCAATCGTAACCTTTTGCTTCTTTTTCTCCCGGTCCCGGAATGTCAATTCGCATAAAATCTCCTTTTTGGGGGATTCGTTCAGTTCCGTTTCCCTGAGAATCGTACAATTTAAAATCTGCAAATCCTTCACCACAATAGCTTTTCCATCTGCTGACAGAGAAAAAACGTTCTTGTAACATTTCAAATTTCAACTTCAGAAGTGCGGTTTCAAAGACTTTCTGACTTTCCGTATCATGAAATCCACCTGCTTTCTGCTCTGGAACTCTTTCGATCTGTTTTGGTTTCATTTTTATAGAGTTTATACTAAGTTATGAAAACCTCAAGCTTTTATTTATGAGCAGAATCACAACATCAGGTTTAATGTAGCTATTCTACTACAAAACCTCTCAATTGAGAGGTTTAATGTTAAAATGTATTGGAATATGGATTTCTATGCAAGGTTTAAAAATACTGAGAACGGTTGATGTATTTTATGACTGGAATCATATGGCCATTATTTATTATGATTTTGTTAAAGTTTCCTTATTCTATCGTGTTTTTTACAAAGTAATATTTATTTTTGAATAAATTAAAGGATGTAGCAGTAAAAACAGATTAAAAATATTACTGATAAACCTAACAGCTGGATGATGCCTATGATAATCAATGAAGAACTTTTAATTTCCTCACGAGCAGAACTGATCGATTACGTTGTGAACGATATTATTTTTAAAGAAGGAGATCAGCCTAAATATTATTTTCAGATCAAAACCGGAACAGTGAAAATTAATAATTATCATGAAGACGGCCGCGAAATTATTCACAGTGTGCCGTTTGACGGACACTGCCTTGGAGAAAGTTCTTTATTCATTGATAATAAAGCTTATCCTGTTAATGCCATAGCTATGACAAGCTGTACCATCATAAGGCTGGAAAAGAATAAATTCCTGGAACTGATCTCCGATTCGCCAGAACTTCTTTTAAAACTATACTGCTATACATCAGAAAGAATGTATTTCAGGTATGTTATGATGAACAATATTTCCGCTTCTAATCCGGTAACTAAAATAAAACGTGTGATGGAATGCTTGAAAGCTTATAACCAATACACGATCCCATATTCTTACCAGTTCCCATTTACAAGACAGCAGCTGGCTTCCCTTACCGGTCTGTGTGTAGAAACTGTGATCAGAGTTGTCAAAAAAATGGAAAAAGAAAAAATGGTGAAAATAGAGAATGGCAAAATATTTTACTGATCAGGATTTTTATGCTGTGCAGAATTCATGATCTTATTTATTCTTATTTTTGGCAACATTATTTCGGTGTATGCCCGTTGCAATCGAAGAAATTGCAGGAAGATGAAAGAAATGCCATATTCATAACAAACTTTATTTTAATTAGAATTAATATTTTTTTAGTATTTATGTCTATATAATGTCTTACATAATATAAATTTTACTTATATTTGGGCTTCGAAATAATTTTTTTTCATCATTTGTGTTTTTTTAAGGTCTCCTCTTCTAGGGGGCCTTTTTCATTATATGCATACGTAATTGTTTATTTTGCACATATATGGAAATATTAACGGATGACCTGTATGCTTAAGTGTAAATACGGAATAATCAATTTGGTACTTTCTACGCTTTCTTATATCTCTTTAAAGTGACAACTTTGTAATGTTAAACAATTAAAACATTACACCATGTCAAAATTCAAAATCAACATCGTTGCAGGTCCGCTTTGGAGCAACGACGAAGCACAAAAAATCGGAGGTCGCATTGCAGCGGCACATTTAGGAAAATTCACCGGACAATGGAGCACTATTGTCGAAGGTCAGATGAGCGTTATCGAAGTTGAATACGATACAGAACCATCGGGAAGTACAGAATATACAATGGACGTTTTAGCGGGACCTATCTGGAGCAACGAGGATGCGAAAGAAATCTGCCCTTCAATCTGCGCTTCCTACGGAGGTACATGGAACGGACAATGGACTACCGTTGTGGAAGGCAAAATGAGCGTTTGCGGTTGTGTATTTAAATTTTAAATATCTTTTCAGAACATGTAAGAATCTCCGGGATCACCTGGAGATTTTTTTGTTGTATGCATTACCGGGTCGTTTTTATAAAGTCTGTAGGCTTAGCCTGCATGACCGACTGGAAGCTTCTTGTAAAGGCCTGTACACTTTTATATCCCACTTTGTAGGCTGTTTCTGAAATGGTAAGGTCCCCGGAACTCAGCAGCTCCAGACTTTTAATGATCCTCAGGATCTGCTGGTATTTATTCAGGGTCATTCCTGTTTCTTTTTTAAAAATACGTTCAAGGGTCCTCAGAGAAAGAAGGGAAATTTCACTCAGCTCTTCTATTTTAATATCTTCCTGATAATGGTTGTGGAGATACCCAATCGGTTCTGCAAGCCGTTTGTCTTCAGGAAGACTGATATGAAGCTTCAGGGAATGCTCTACAAAATGGGGAAGTTCATTGAAGAGTGCTTTTAGAAAAAGTATTTCATCAGGGTTGTTTTCCAGACTTTTCGACCATCTTTCTGCATATTTTATCATTTCCTTTAAAACGGAAGGAACTGAAAATACATGGAGCTCATGATGAAAAACACTGTTCACTTCAGCAAACATGATCATCAATTTAATTTTTTCAGAATGCGAATTAGTCTTATGCACCGCACCCGGAGGAATCCAGGCTGCATGGTTTTGTGGCAGCAGATAGATCTTTCCGTCAACTGTAATGTATTGAAAACCGCTTTCCACGTAGACCAGCTGACCTTTTTCGTGGCTGTGAAGAATGTCATCATGCCGCCAGTTTTCTTCAAACCAAACAAAGTAAGGCTTATTCAGACTGTCAATATCAATTACGTTGTTAGGATTCATGTCGTTTTAAGTTAAAACTTTGACAAAATTAAACAAAACAACTGAATTAATTTTGCAGTAAATATTTATTTGTATGAAGACTGAAACAAGAAAAAATGCTTCCTATGTTCTAATGCTGATTAATGTACTGGTCATTATTTTGGTATCCAGCAATCTGAGATCTCCTATTATTTCCGTTTCTCCTGTTTTGGGTGATATAAGTAAAGCTTTGAAACTGGATAGTTTTCAGGTGAGCCTGCTTACTTCTATTCCACTCTTTATGTTTGCGACCTGTTCGGTATTGGTCAGCAGGTTCTCACATCGATTCAGCATCAGCAAATTTCTGATGTATTCCCTGATTATTTTAAGCTTTGGGCTGTTTCTGAGAATTACAGGTTCTATCTGGATGCTCTTCGCAGGCTCGGTTTTTATTGGATTGGGAATATGCATCGGTAATGTGGTTACACCTGGATATATTAAGAATAACTTTCCAAAACAGATAGGCCTGATGACCGGAATCTTTGCGGTTTCTATGAATCTTACCGCAGCTCTGGCTTCAGGTTTCAGTGTAAGAATCGGCGAATGGACAGGTTTCGGATGGCGTGGGTCATTGGGAATCTGGCTGGTAATTGCCGGTCTGGGACTTTTTGTCCTGGTTTTGGAACTGATTTTCAATAAAAAAAATAAAGGCAAGGCAAAAGCTGCATTAAGCGTTTCTGATTTTAATATGTTTAAATCTGCACAGGCATGGAACATCAGTATATTTATGGGGCTGCAATCTTTGTTTTATTACTGTATGATGGCATGGCTGCCTTCATTCCTTACGGATTCCAATATGCAGGGCGAAAGTACCGGATGGGTACTTTTTGTAATTCAGATCACGATGATTCCTATTGCTTTCTGTGCGCCGATTATTGCCGGAAAAATGAAAGATCAACGAATCTTGATTGTTCTTATCTGTAGCTTCATGTTTGCGAGTACCATGATGTTTGTATGGCTGCAGTCTCAATGGATCTACGCAAATGCTGTGATCATCGGTATTTCTAACGGGCTGTCTTTCAGTTTGTCTATACTTTTCTTTTCCACAAGAACAAAAAACAGCGCCAATGCCGTGAAAGTATCCGGCATGGCCCAGTCGGTAGGATATCTGATTGCAGCATTTGGCCCGCCGGTCTTTGGAAAGCTGCATGATTGGGATATTTCGTGGAAAAGTTCTTTTTATTTTTTAAGTTTTGCCGTAATCCTGATGTTCTTTTTTGGAATGAAGGCGGCCAGAAATAAATGTGTTGAAGATTAAAAAATATAAAAAAAGTCTCTTAGTGAGACTTTTGTTTTTAAGATCATGCGTTTTTTAAAGATTTTTTTGAAAGAACGCGCTCAGTTTTTCAAAAGGAATTAAATCTGTTTTATCATAAAGATCTACATGTCCGGCTTTCGGTACGTAATACAGTTCTTTAGGCTCAGCAGCAAGTCGGTAAGCTTCTTCGCTGAATTCTTTAGAATGAGCCTGATCTCCGGTAATGAAGAGCATGGGTCTGGGAGAAATGGTTTCAATATCATTAAAAGGATAGAAATTCATAAACTTGGTGTTACTGCTCAGAGTTGGATGGGTAGTCAATTCCGGTGAACTTCCTTTGGGTGTATATTCGCCTCTGGGAGTCCTGTAGAAATCATAAAACTCACGTTGGACCGGATGGGTGTTTTTATCCAGCTGATGAACAGTTCCGCTTGTGTATTTAGTTTCTCCGCCATTAAATTCTATATATCGCTGTTCTGCAGCTTCAGCAATAATCTTCTTACGCTGGTCAAGGGTCTGCGAGTGATTGAGTGCATTTCGGTTGGCAGCTCCCATGTCATACATACTTACTGTTGCTATAGCTTTCATCCGGGGATCAATTTTGGCTGCACTGATTACAAAGCTTCCGCTTCCGCAGATTCCCAGAATGCCAATTCTGTTTCGGTCAATAAAAGTCCGGGTTCCAAGGAAATCAACGGCGGCACTAAAATCTTCTGCATAGAGTTCAGGAGCTACTGCATTTCTAGGTTTTCCTTCACTTTCACCCCAGAAAGAAAGGTCGATGGCTAAGGTGATGAAACCTTTTTCTGCCATTTTGGAGGCATAAACATCTGCACTCTGTTCTTTTACGGCCCCCATTGGATGGCCTACAACTATAGCAGGATGTTTTTCAGTCTGACTGAAGTTTTCAGGAATGAAAAGGTGCCCGACAACATCCATATTATACTGATTTTTAAAAGTGACCTGATAGACTCCAATATTGCTTTTGACTTTAAAAGTGGTGTATTGTTCTGTGCTGATCAGTTTCATTTCAGATTTTTTTGGTTGTTGATTCTGGTTTTGTGCAGATGTTTCTCCTAAAAACAGAAGAAAGACCACTGCTGCTGTTATTGATTTTTTCATCAGTTAAGAAATGGTTTTAATAATTTTGGCAGGAATTCCTCCTACTACGGTATGATCAGGAACGTCTTTTGAAACTACAGCTCCGGCCGCTATTACAGAATTCTCACCTACGGTTACTCCTGGAAGAATGGTCGCTCCGGCGCCTATCCAGGCTCTTTTTTTGATGAGGATAGGTTTTGTTACCAATGCCCGTCTGTCTTCAGGATCCAGTGGATGATTTTCTGTAATAAGGTTTACTTTGGGGCCAATCAGAACTTCATCTTCAATGGTAATTCCACCCATATCCAAAAAGGAACAGGCGTGGTTGATAAAAACATTTTTTCCAATGGTAATGAATTTTCCGAAATTGGTATAGAAAGGAGGAAATACTGTCGTACTTTTATCTATGGCGTTATCGGTTATTTTGCTGATAAGTTCCCGAACTTCACTTGTAGTTTCAGAATTATTGAGCTTCCGGGAAAGCTTTAAAGTTGTTTCTACAATGTCATTAATTTTAGAGTACTCCGGATCATTAACACGGATAGGTTCACCTGCTTTTAATCTCTCTAATATATCTTTGCTCATGATGTTTAAATTTTACAGAACAAAATTAAAGAGAAAGCCTTACAATGTATTTGTCGTAAGGCTCAATTAATCTTTCTGAGAAGCTCAAAAAGTAAAGAAATCATGTAGATGGAAAATCTTTTACAGAAGAATGCAATACCGTTTTAATGGCCGTTTCAATGCTCTCTATGCGATTGGAGGGAAATGGAAACCGATGATTACTATTGCGATGGCAAGACTATTTTCCAGTGAAAAAGCTATGGCAAAATGAGGAATGCAGAACAAAGAAAAGATTCCAAAAAAATATAAGAGGTTGAGGCTTATATTTCGGTGGGAGAAAATCCGTACTCTTTTTTAAAGGCTGTAGAAAAATGAGAAGGATTTTTGAATCCTACTTCAATATATACGTCCCCTACTTTTTTCTTTTCTTCTTTTAACTTAAAATAAGCGGCTTCAAGACGTTTTTTAATGAGCCATTTCTGAGGAGTCAGGCTGCTTATTTTCTTAAAATCTCTTTTAAATGTGGCGAGACTTCTTCCTGTGTAGGAAGCAATCTGCTCCATAGTAAGATCATCTGCATAGTTTTCATTAAGAAATCCCAGAATATCTACTTTCCAGGGCTCTGTAAAATCAAATAATACGGGATAGAGAGATTCGGAACTGTTTAAAGCAACATAAATTCCTTCAAGAAGTTTAAGATGGACAATACCTTCTGTAGGTTTTATATTGCCCTCGAAATAAGGAGTCAGCGACTGAAACAAGCTGGTGATATCCGGCCGGACTTCCAGTTTGAATACATTTTTTTCAGAAACCTGAGGCTTATCCGGTATTTCAGACCTGTTCATTGTACTGTAAAATTCACGCAGAGTATTTCTGCTGAACGTAAGTGATATTCCTTTGTAAAGTTCTTCTCCAACGCTGTTTTTGTACATTGTAAGACGGTGATCTCTGCGGATAAAAGCACATTCACCTGCTTTAATAATTATTTTTTCACCTCTGTCTTCGATGATTTGTTCACCGGAATACAGGTATAAAAGGACATGTTCGGGAGTGGAATGGATGCATTTTTCGCTGTAGTCAGAAAAACAAGACAGGAATATGCCTGAATAATTCAGTGTTCGCAACTTTTCTGTCTGTTTCATTTAAGCTTACATTTTATTGTTAAGATTTACAAATTTAGGAATAAAGGCTGGTTTAAAATTTGTTGTAAGGCTCATTTATTATTCTTAGGTTACTCTTCTTTTGTTGCTGGCCTCCACCCATTCATCTTTCCGGCATTTGGGACATTTTTCTTTATTTCCCTGGGTTTTCAATTCGGTATAGCCACAGAATATGCAGGAATAATAAGCTTCTTTTTCAGCCATTTTTAATGAATCTTCTAATGATTCCGGCATGATGGGAAGACCATATTTCACTTTTTCATCTTCAAAATAAAATATACTGATCTCTCCGGAGCTTTCCACAATAGCTGTTTCGATCTGACCCAATTGGGAAACTCCTTTTAATCTTAATTCAGCAAAGAATTCATCGCTGCCTAAGTTTTCTTTTTTGAAATTGTCAATGGCAAATTCTCCTTCACGAATCAGGCAGGCAGAAGAGCCTTCCACAAGCTTTTCAAAATTTTTGCTTTTGGCGATAAAAATTGTTATGATCGTGTATAACAGAATAATAACGATAAAAACCAGGATTGAAGAGACAATTCCCACATCTTTGTTAAACATAGGATCACCTGCCGCAGAGCCTAAACCGATAATAACAACAAGTTCAAAAATGGATAGCTGTTTAACACCTCTTTTACCTAAAATTCTCAGCCCGGCGATGATTGTCAAAAACATAATAGCCGTCCTGAGAATAATTTCTAAAAGAAAAGACCATTCTTCATGCCCCATTAGTAATTCTTTCCAGTTGAGCTCTAAGAGAAATAAGGATAGCATAGAAATTAATTTAGAGAAGGCATTCAAAAAATAAGCCATCCCAAACCTACTCATCTTAAAGATTATAGATTTTAAACTCTTTTAAATTAATTATAAAGAATATTCCATACCGTCCTGAAGAACTAAACATCTGTTTTCCATACCGTTTTCACTAATTTTATTCTGAATAAATTCACGGTTTTCCTTGCAGTGACTAACTGCTTCAAGATGGGTGACCAGAACAGAGGCATCAGGTGCATATTCACAAAGTCTGATGATGTCTTCACTTGTCATAATAATAGGGTCTCCCACAGCAAAAGTGGCTGCACCTCCGGCTACAACAATATGCTGTGGCTTGTGCTGATCGATTTCTGTCGCAATTTTGTCATACCAGATGCTGTCGCCAACAATATAAAGCGTTTTTTCCTCTGTTTTAAAGACAAATCCGTTTACCTTGCCCATTTTCTCGCCTATTTCACCGGTTCCGTGCTCTCCTTCTGTAATGGAAATGCTGATGTTTTCCCAGATGATGCTGTCTTTAATAAAAATTATATTCTTAAAACCGGATTGGGCAATCTGGTCCGAAATAATCTCAGGACAGATCACGGGAATATTTTTATCTAAAAGTTCAATAGCTTTTTCGTCCCAATGATCAGGATGAAGGTGAGTTACGGCCACTGCATCAATTGTTATCAGTTTATCTTTTAATTCTTCATCACTGAACGGAAGGTCAACCAGAGGGTTTTCCAATTCGTTATCTGTCATCGGAAATTTCCCCAAAGAACCTTTTTCTCCAAGCATGGGATCAATTAAAATATTTTTTTCTCCGATCTGGAGCAGTAATGTGGCATTGCGCCATAATTCTATTTTCATTTTACTTAATTTTGTCATTGCAAAGCTATTGCTCAATCAAGATTAAATAATAGACGGTTACCAAAAGGTTAACGATAAAAATATTTTTTTGATGAATTTTGAAGAATTTAAAAACTGCGGGCTCAGACGAAGCCTGGACATTCTTTCCGGAAAATGGAAACCGCTGATTCTTCAGAATCTTTTTGAGGAAGACCAGGTAAGATTTGTGGAATTGTGGCGTAAAATGCCTCGAGTTTCAAAAAAGGTGCTTTCGGAGCAGCTGAAACAAATGGAGGAAAATCATATCATTCAACGCATTGAAGTTTACAATTTTCCTCCTGAAGTTTATTATAAATTGACGGATAAAGCCCGGAAGTTAGGTCCTATCCTTGATCAGCTGCATGCGTGGGGCAATGATCTTGATTCTTAAAAAGATCCAATACTTCCAAAATATTCCGGTAAATAAAATCAAGTTCTTTTGCAGTAATGCAATACGGCGGAACCAGATACATCACATTTCCCAGCGGACGCATAATAATCCCACGTTTAAGAAATTCATCATACAGGACCTTTCCAATTTCGTTAAAATAAGAAGTATTCTGATCGGTTTTATACTCAAAAGCCAGAATAGTTCCAGTCTGACGTACATTTTCAACATCCGGATGTTCTGACAGAACTTTTGCAAAATCTGAATGCTGTCTGCTGATACGGTCTATAGCTGCTAACGTTTCTTCCTGTAATAAAAGCTCCATGCTGGCCAGTGCCGCCGTACATGCTAAAGGATTAGCCGTAAAAGAATGCCCGTGAAACAACGTTTTATACTTATCATCAGATAAAAAAGCATTGAAAATGTCCTGGAAACAAGTGGTAATTCCCATAGGCATCGTTCCGCCGGTCAGTCCTTTTGAAAAGCACATAATATCCGGCATTTCTGTAAGATGGTTGGCGGCAAACAATTTTCCTGTTCTTCCAAAACCTGTAAATACTTCATCCTGGATCATCAGAATTTCTTCGCTTCTGCAAAACTTCATCAGTTCATCCAGATGTTTGGCCTCATACATCAGCATGCCTGCTGCGCCCTGTACCAAAGGTTCATAAATAAAGCAGGCAGTTTCTTCTGCTATACTTTTGATCTGAACTTTTAAACTTTCCAGATTTTCTTCGTTGGGTATATCTATAAAAACCACTTCAAAAAGCATACTCCCGAAAGGGTTTGTCCAGACACTTCTCCCGCTCACAGACATGGCCCCAAACGTATCACCGTGATAAGCATTTTTAAAAGCCAGGATCTTGGTTTTTTCTTTCTCTGAATTATAGGCATACTGAATACACATCTTGAGTGCCGCTTCCACCGCCGTTGAACCATTATCCGAATAAAAAACCTTTTTCTGATTATCAGGAAGCAGTCTTAATAGATTTTCTGAAAGTTGAACAGCCGGTTCATGCGTAAAGCCTGCAAAAATAACCTGCTCCAAAGTATTCAGCTGCTGAAAAACGCGTTCTGCAATATAAGGATGAGCATGGCCGTGCAAAGTCACCCACCATGAAGACACTGCATCGATATATTTTTTCCCTTCCTCGTCATATAAATAAACGCCTTTTCCTTCTACAATGGGCACTGCATCGCCTGCCGTTTTCATTTGGGTATAAGGATGCCAGTTGACGGCTTTGTCTCTAGACTTTAGGGATTGTATTGATGTATTCATGTAAAATGTATTTATGATTTTTTTAAAGCTGGAAGTTAGAAGCTGGGAGTAATGGAAGTTGACTCGAAACTCAACTAGCAACAGCTGCTCTCTTTCATCTTCATGGGCTTCAGTCCCAGTTTTTCCAGCATCTGCATATCTTCGGAAACTCCCGGATTTGGGGTGACCAATAAGGTTTCTCTTTCACCTGTAAAGATAGAATTCGCTCCGGCCATAAAGCACCACGCCTGTTCTGTTTCATTCATTTCAATACGTCCGGCACTTAATCTGACCATGGAAGAAGGCATAACAATTCTCGCAGTAGCGATCATTCTGACCATTTCCCAACTGTCTACCTTTTCGTTGTCCTCAAGCGGCGTTCCTGCTACTCTTGCCAAAGCATTGATGGGAACAGATTCCGGATGTTTGGGCATTGTGGCTAATGTTAAAAGCATTGAGATCCGGTCTCTGTGCGTTTCTCCAAGACCTATAATTCCTCCTGAACAAACCGTTATTCCGGCATTTCTTACATTATTAATGGTATTGATCCTGTTATCGAAGGTTCTGGTTGAGATGATCTCTTCATAATACTGTTCAGAAGTATCCAGATTATGGTTATAAGCGTATAAGCCTGCTTCCTGAAGACGAACAGCCTGTTCTTCGGTAAGCATTCCCAACGTGCAGCATACTTCCAGCCCAAGTTCATTCACACCTTTTACCATATCGATTACACGGTCAAAATCACGGTTATTTCGAACTTCACGCCATGCTGCAGCCATACAGAAACGGGATGAACCGCTGTCTTTTGCTTTTTGAGCGTGAGCAATAACGGTTTCTGTCGGAAGCAATGCCTGTACTTTGATATTGGTATGGTAACGGGCAGCCTGACCACAATAGGAACAATCCTCAGGACATCCTCCTGTTTTGATGGATAATAAAGTGGAGATCTGTACTTCTGAAGGGTCATGCCATTCACGGTGAACCGTTGATGCCTTATAAATAAGTTCAAGAAGAGGCTGATGATAAATTTCTTCTATTTCTTCTTTCGTCCAATTGTTTCTGATGGTTGTTTTTTTGTCCATTATCATAAATTTGTTTTTGTTAATTGTTCTGCGGCAGCTTTAATGCTGTCTTTTGTTGGCTGGTCAATTTCAGGAATGTGGATGATTCTGGTTTCTCTTTTAATAAAGTTGCTGATGACTCTTTCGGTATCCGGAGGAAAAGCTCCGTTGAGGATCAGATATTCCAGTTTAAGTTTTTTCTGTTCTAATGCCATGATGGAAAGCAAAGTATGATTAATACATCCTAAATAATTCCTCGCCACCAATGCCACCGGAAGATCCAGTTTTTCTATAAGATCAATCATGAAAATATCATCTGTAAGGGGCACCATAAGTCCTCCGGCTCCTTCCACAATAAGTTTATTCTCTGTTTTGGGCAGATGAAACTGGTTAAGATTAATCTGCGCATTTTCTTCCCGTGCCGACTGATGTGGTGATGCAGCCAGCTTAAAACGGTAGGTTTCCGGATGACAGATGGTATCCTCTGTCCATGATTCTATTTTATGGCTGTCCGTATAGTCGAGATCTCCGGACTGCACGGGTTTCCAATAGTCGGCTTTAAAATATTGTGTTAGAACGGCAGAGCAAATTGTCTTTCCTACTTCGGTGCCTATGCCGGTGATGAATAGTTGGGTCATGCGGGTTGTAATTTTCGAAATACGTGATTCGTTTTTTTAAGTGCAGATATTCTTTTTAGTTTAAATGAATGTTCTAATAATTCCTGTGAGTTTTATAATTTCGTTTTCAGTATTGAAGCTATGGAGGCATATTCTGAGTCTTTCAGTTCCTGCTTTTACCGTTGGACTGTGGACCGCATAGGTCAAAAAGTTATTTTCAGATAGTATTTTCTGTACATTTTTTAATTGATGATTGTCCGGAACCAATACAGCCTGTATCGGACTCAATTCCGAAGATGGTGTTTCTATATTTTGATTTCTGAAAATTTTAATGTTTTGGTGAAGCTTTTCTGACAGTTCAGGTTTTTGCTTTAAAAATTCATATCCGGTTTTAATGGCTACCCATAAAAAATCCTGTGCTGCGGTCGTATAAATAAACGGAGACGCAAAATTCACTAAATAGGATTTTACGGTTTCATCACAAAGAATAGCTGCGCCATGTGCCCCCAAAGCTTTCCCATAGGTTACTACAGCTGCAAAAACATCATTTTGCAATTGGTATTTATCAATCAAACCATATCTGAAAACTCCGAAAGCATGGGCTTCATCTACAATCAGTGCGGCATTATACCTTTTCGCTAAAGCTGCAATTTCCTGAAGGGGTGCCAGATCTCCATCCATGGAATACAGGCTTTCTATAGCAATAAAACAGGGTCCGGTCTGCTTTTTCAGGATACTTTCCAAATCTTGCAGATCATTGTGACGGAATTTTAATTTCCGGGCATAAGACATCCTGCACGCATCATGAACAGAACGGTGGATCTGCTCATCAACAATAATCGTGTCATGACGGTCCGGCAGTGTAGAAAACAAAGCCAGATTCGCATTGTAACCGGAAGAAAAGAGCAAAGCTGCAGGATATTGATGCTGTTCCGCAATATACTTTTCTGTTTCATCCGTTATATTGCTGTTTCCGCTGATCAATCTCGATCCGGAACTTCCTGAAAGAAGCTGAGGGTTTTCCTGAACCTTCCGAAGCAACTGTAATTGAAGTTCTTCATTTCCTGCCAAGCCAAGATAATCATTGGAATAAAAATCAATGCCATTGAGTTTTGGTTTTAACGTTCTTAATATTCCTGCTTCCTTTCTGTTATCGAGGGCTTCCTGAAATTTTTTAAGCATAGTCTAATTGAGAAACTTCTTCAGCTATAGCATTGATCCACTCATCATGCAACTCTTTTTCTATTGTAAGTATATTTTCTGCATGTTGGTTCCAATCTGGAGAAAATTCATTGAGCTGATTGATCATTTGTTCAAGATGCCCTTCTTCTTCCAGAATAATGGATTTTACCATAATTTTCGAAGATTCTTTGGTTAAAATATCCTGATAAACCGGATACAGCTCATCTGCACGGACTTCAATAGCATAGGTTACAAAAAGGTAGGCCGCAAATTTCAGTTCTTCTTTGTTCAGGTTAAATGCAGTCTGAAGGTATCTGCATGCCTTAACATCTAGTGAATGAAGATATTGCCGGGTGGCAATTGGAGCCAGAAGTTCATCTGCTTCATAAGTTTTACACAATTCTGAATCTATTTTTCCGATCTGTTTTTTTAGATAATAAGCGTGGCGGTGCTCTTCAGCAGCATGTTTCAGCTGAATCAGCGTAACAGAAACCGGATGTTCACACTTTGAGATTTTTCTGGCACCGGCATTTTCCATGAACGAAAGCGTATTCAGCCATTTGGCATGGGTTACACCATTCTGTACAATTCTTTCAAGCAGTGGTTGAAATTCCATAGATTTTTATTTTGAACCAAAATTAGTATATTGCCGGACCATTAAAAGGTGCCAGTTTTAATATTATGGATAGTCCGGTTAAGATTCCTTACCAAAGTTTTATAGAAATTGACAGAAATTCAGAGACTTCGATCTATATGCAGATTGCTAATCAACTGATCAATGCTATTCAGCGAGGTTTTCTGCCCTATGGCACCAAGTTACCGGGAACCAGAGCTTTCAGTGAAGTTCTGGAAATCCACCGAAATACTGCTGTGGCTGTTTATGACGAATTATCTGCACAGGGCTGGGTGGAAAGCCTTCCGAATAAAGGAACGTTCATCATTGGAGAAAATCAAGAAAAGCCCGTAAAGGTTAAAGATTTTGAGAAAAACAGTCTTCAGAATTATCCTGAGACGACAGGTTTTTCATTCAAAACTTCAAATATTTTAGATAATCCATTTGAACACTCCGACTGTGAGTATGTTTTTAACGACGGTGTACCGGATATCAGACTGACTCAGATCGGGCAGCATTCAAGGTTTTACAGTTCTATTCTTAAAAGGAAATCCAACCAGAAAATGCTTGGGCATTATAATCATGACGGAAGTGAATTTTTTAAAGAACATTTATCTCATTACCTTAACCTATCCCGTGGGCTGCCTATTTCAAAGAATAATCTTCTTATCACTCGAAGCACGGAAATGAGTATTTATATCGTTTCCGAAATCCTACTTTCCGCAGGAGATACTGTATTGGTGGGGGCTTTGAGTTATTTTTCCGTCAATATGATTTTCCAGAAAGCAGGTGTCAATATTGTATCCCTGCCCATAGATGAAGACGGAGTTATTGTGGAAAGCGTTCGGGAAGCCTGTAAAAAGCAGAAGATCAGAATGCTTTATCTTACACCGCACCACCACTATCCTACTACTGTTACTTTAAGTGCCCAACGAAGGCTTGAGCTCCTTGAGCTTGCTCATGAGTACGGTTTTATCATCCTTGAAGATGATTACGATTATGAATTTCATTATGATAAAAGTCCGATTCTCCCATTAGCAAGTGCAGATACGAAAGGAATGGTTATTTATATCGGGTCTTTTGGAAAATCGCTGGCTCCAGGCTTTAGAACCGGGTTTATTGTCGCTCCGGAAAATCTAATGGTTGAGATGAGGAAATATCTCGGAATCATAGACCGTCAGGGTGATATCTTAATGGAAAGGGCTTTGGGGGAGATGATCGAGGAAGGGGAAATACATCGTTATCTGAAAAAATCTTTAAAGGTATATCAGGAAAGACGTGACCATTTTACAGAACTGCTTAAAGAAAATTTAGACGAATTTATTCAGTTTCAAAAACCTTCGGGAGGTCTTGCTTTCTGGCTGGAATTTAAGGTTCCGGTCAACCTGATGCAGCTGAGCCGGAATTGTGCGCAGGACAATCTTTTTATCCCTAAAACACTGCTGTATCAGACCAAAGATCTTACAGCGATGAGGTTGGGTTTTGGAAATCTCAACTTTGAGGAAATGGAGAAAAGTATTGAAATCCTTTCAGATAACGCTAAAAAATTGTTATAGGAAATCTCTCGCAGATTAAGCAGATATGGCAGATGTTTGCGTTTTATTAATCTGCTCAATCCGCGAGAGGTAAAAAACATCTAAAAATCACACAGAAGATTTAAACTAGTATAAAATTTCACGCAGAACTTACTGATTATCCAGATAGTTATGTTATTTGAATTGGAATAAAAAAAAGTGTAACTTTTACGCTACACTTATCTGAAATTTTTGTTTTTTTAATTGGAAAGAGTCAATATCTTCACTTTCTTTTTCTTGGGTTTCTTCTTTTTTCTGTTCAGATAAATAATAAATCCGGTGATGGGAAGTGAAGCTGCAATCATGCCTGCAAAAAGGTATAAAATCCGGCCTGGCATTCCGAAGATACTTCCGGTATGAAGATCATAATTCCTTTCTCTTAACGTAGTCCCATAGCCGATATTTTTATCTTTGTAAGATTGATGTTTTAATATTTCCCCTGAATATTGATCAAAGGTAAACTGCTCATTCTGGTACTGCCTATTTCCGTAGGTCACCTCAGCATAATAAGTGCCTTCTTCCGTTTTCGGAAAGCTGATGAGTGCAGATTTCTTATCAGCTAAGCTCTTTTTTACCCTATCACCAACAATATTCAAAATGTTTTTTGAATTTGAATTTTCTTCGGAAGGGATGGTGCTTTTGGCTTTCTGTTCGGTTTTTGCTTTTCCGTTCAGTGTTTTTTTTACCCATTTATCAACGTCTTCGAAATTCCATATTAAAGCTGCATAGGAAATAAGACACAAAGGAATAACGGCATAAAATCCTAAGACATTGTGCATGTCATAATTAACCCTTTTCCATTTGGCTGATGTTTTGATCATAAACATCCCTTTGAGTGCCTTTTTATTCATTTTGCGGGGAAACCAGATCATCAATCCTGAAAAAAGCATGATCGCCAATATCAGTGTGGAATATCCGGTAATGGTTTTGCCAATTTTTTCACCCAATAAAAGCCTGCGGTGCAAATCCATCACGATTTCAAAAAAATCATTTTTGGCATTTTCCACCTCAAGAACTTTTCCGGTGTAAGGATCTACATACACTCTGTAATAATGGATGTAAGAACCCCAATACGTCAGAGCTTCTTTATCCATTTTCAAAGACCGGAAAGCATAGCTTCTGGATGGATCTGAGGATATTTCTACCCTGCTTACCTTTAAACTGTCCGGGAGTGCCTGCTCAGCTTTTAACTTAAGATCGGAAAACTGCAGCTTTTCTTTTTTTATGGTTTTGACGAAATATTTTTCAGGGTGTAATGCATGTTTCAGTTCTTTTTCAAAAGCGAGAATACATCCTGTCACAGCCATTATGACAACTATAAGCCCGGACGTTAGTCCGAGCCATAGATGTAATTGATATGCTGTCTTTCTTAGTATAGAATTCATATTAAAACTTAAGACTAACCTCCGCCACAAAGTTACGAGGCATTTGGGCAACTATAACACCCTGCCCTGCGAAATACTGCGCATTTCCTAAATTATTCATTTTAAATCCTAGTCTGTATCTTTCTTTTTCAAGTGATACGGAAGCATTCACTAAAGTATAAGCCGGGAATATAAACTGTCCGGTAGCTGAGTTGTCTACACTAATTTGCTCACCCACACGGTTCACCCCAAAACCTAATCCAAGACCTGAAAGTCCCTGGATCGGCAATATATAGCTTACCCATGAATTGAATACATTAGCAGGCCCTGAAGACGATGGACGACGGCCATCTACATTGGCAGCCGCTTTTACAAACTTACTGTCGTTATAAGAATATCCTGCCATAATATTCAGACCCTGAATAGGATTCAGGATGGTTTCAATTTCAATCCCTTTACTTCTCTGTTCTCCGTCCTGGATGGTCACATTATAGTTTGTTCCGCCACGATTCACAATATCTGCTCTTAACATATTGTTGACGAGAATGTCGTAATATCCTACTGTGAAATTCACTCTGTTTCTCCAAAGATTTCCTTTGAATCCTACTTCCCACTGATTAGACCTCTGTGGTTTGAAATCTCCACTGTAGTCTGCAAGTGGCTGCGCAACCGGAGCTAAATTACTGAAACCATTCATGTAGTTAGCGTATGCTGACAAACGCTCTTTAATGATCTGATAAGATAAACCAAATTTTGGAGACAACGCATTCTGATTGAATGGCCCCGAATTAGAATTCTTAACCAAGTCAAGCTGTCCTTTGCTTTCATAATGATCAAAACGTAAACTCAGCAAAGTAACCAAACGGTCTGTAATATATACCGCATCAGAAATGTAGGCGCCATAAATATTACTTGAGGCTGTATTTCGTACTAAAGGTGCTGTAGAAGTCTGAATTTTCTGTAACGCCAAATCTCTGGTTATATTACCATATGTGCCTGTTATCGGCGGAGCTATAGGCGCTGTAGGATTTCTGGGATCAATGTAATCAAATACAACAATTGGAGAAAGGTTATTATTCATAGACTGGTTTAAATAATCCAATCCTACGAGAACCTTATTTTTAATTTTTCCTATTTTGAATTCTCCGTTAAAGTTCTGTTGAACACTGGTAGACGCTCCTTCGCCATTCTGCCACTGTACATTTCGCTCTAAAAGATTGTCCGTATTTCCTCTCATGAATTGATACTGATACAATCCTTCCGTTTTTCTGTAATTTCTTGAGATCAAAGTCTGAGAACTCCACTGATCTGAAATTTTGTAATTAACCTCAGCTTTTACATTGATGGAAGGCGCTTTTAAGGTCATATCATTATTGGAATAAGACCTCTTCCAGTCATACCCAAGCTCATCCGGAGTGGTTGCGATGAATGGCCGGGTTCTCGGTAAAAAGATGATCGGTGTATTCGTTCCTTCATAGGTGTAAATCTGGGCTCCCAAATTAAATTTTAACCGGTCATTCACCTGGTAGCTGAATGTAGGCGCTACAAACATGGATTTTCTGAACTCTGAATCTCTGAATCCGTTCTGATACTGATAGGCTGCATTCACACGGAATAAAGTCTTCCTTGAATCCGTGATTGGACCATAAACATCAGCGGTCACACGGTTCAGGTTATAGCTTCCCAAAAGATAAGAAGCTTCTCCGCCGAAATAATCTTTAGGCTTTTTCGTGACTACATTAATTAATCCTCCAAACGAATTAACCGCACCACCGTAAAGCGTTCCGGAAGGTCCTTTGATCACGTCGATACGTTCAATATCTGCAGGATCAATTTCTGAGTTGGTGGTTGCAGGAACACCATCTACCATAGAAACCCTGGTAGGGAAACCTCTTAAATTGTAGTAGAAACTTCCGTCTCCCGCTCTACCCGCACTTCCCTGCATTTTTACAATACCCGGAACGTTTTTTAAAGCATCAGACATATCATAAACCAACTGTTCTTTCAAAATCTGCTGGTTGATGCTTGTATACATTTGTGGGTTTTCAATATTTCTCAAAGGCATTTTAGAGATTGAAGTACTGTCTCTGTCCAGAAATTTATTTCTGCTGAAGGCATATACTGTAATTCCTTCAATCACATTGTTTTCTGTTTCAGGGTAAATCACCGGAATTTCAAAGACATCTTTTTCAATACGGATCTGCTCACGCATCAATTCTATGTCATTTAAAACCACCTGAAGCGTATATTCTCCCGGTGGCACATTATCAAAATAGTATTCTCCTAAACTGTTGGTCTTAGCCTGATACGGCGTATTAACTAATCTTAAAAGTGCATTCTTCACGGGCACTTTTTCAGACAGCATGATCTTTCCGTTAACGCGTTCATTCTGCTGGGCAGAAACAAAAAGAGGAAGACCGACAAGAAATAAAAGTAATATAGGGGTTTTAAATATTTTCATGCTGTAAGTTTTGTAACAGGGGATAGTTTATTTTGCCGTTTTGTGATAATGGAAATGATTCGATGTGTTCGGTGCGTACATACTGCGGATTGATGCGCAGTTTATTCTTAATGGTTTCCTTAATGATCTTGGGATCAATCTCGGCATTGTCATACAGAACAATGATTTTTTTGTCATTGCCATTCAGACAGACCACTGTATTGCCTTCCAGTTCATTCTTAAGGATAAATTCTACCTCATCCAGGTTGAGACGGATCCCGAAAAGTTTCATGATGCGTTTGATTCTTCCTGTGATGTAATACAGTCCGTTCTGCCCTCTTCTGCCTGTGTCTCCTGTATGAAGAAGTTTAGGCTGGTCGTAGGTAGACAGATCTTCAAGCTTGTTGGCATAACCTCCGCTGATACTTGAATGTAAAAATAGGAGTTCATCTGTTTCTTCATCAATCTGGAAGCTTCCTCCGTGTATAGGAGTACCAATAGACGCTTCCTCTTCAAGAAGTCCATCTGTCGTAAGATAAGCCATTCTTCCACCTGCTTCGGTTTGTCCATATTGAGCAAAAAACTGTTTTTCAAACTCAAGGCAGTAATTGAAGATGGTTTTCCTTAATTCAGCATTGATCACACCTCCCGTGTGCGTCATATATCTCAGACTGGTACTATCTTTTCTGAAGAATCCGATTCTGTTCAAGTTTTCGTACAGATAAGGAACGCCTCCCAGCGTGCTGTAGCCATACGTTTCCATTTCATCCCAGAAGGCTTTCTGCATAATGTCTTTGTCTGTACAAACGATTCTTCCCGCACGCATACAGTTGGTGGTAAAAATAGAAAAACCGTACACGAAATTAATTGGTACGTTGAGCGGAACTACATCAGATTCCAGGATAGGCATGTATTGAAGGATGCTCACAGCGTTCTGATAAAGGTTTTCATCCGAAAGCTTCACCAGTTTTGGAACTCCGGTGGTTCCGGAAGTACTTAAAAGGATTTTGATGTCAGGATGAATGGTCACTTCCGGCTGGTAATCTTCCTTAGCAAAGATTTTCACCGTTTCCGAAAATTCCTTTAACGAATATCCCTGAACCTCTTCTCTTGAGGGATCAAAGATATATTTGGGACGGTATTCCGCTTCCAGACGTTCTTTAAATTCCGGATGCAGTTTCTGTCCCAAAACAGTAATGGCATGTGCGGTTCCATAGAAATTGAGGAGCACTTCAATGCTGGGTACCTGATTGTCATTGTACAAAAAGATCAATCCTTTTTCTACAGGATTGAGGCCTAAAGAACGATACAGCGTTCCAACCGGTGTGGAAACACCGGTGGAAGCATCTGTAAACAACAAGTTCTTGTTGGCAATTACATTTTCTAAAATTTTCATATGCTTAGTTTTCTACGAGTACATCGTATTTTTTCATTTTTTCGCGGATCTTTCCGACGGTTCCCATTTCAAGGATGTCGTTAAAGTCAAACTTGACACGGTAGAACTGCTCCAAAGCTTCTACAATAAGCAGATGCGACATAGAGTCCCATTCAGGAATTTCCTGATAGGTAAGGTTTTCGTCTACCAATTCTTTCTTCACAGCGATTGCTGATGCGATAATTTCATAAAATTCGTCTGTTGTGTGCATTTTAAATTTTTATAGTTTTCCATTTACCATTTTTGAAGATCATAAGGAACAGTACAGCCAGTACGATTTCCGAAGAAACAATAGCGGTGAATATTCCTTTCAGTTCCCATTGAAGCCTTACCCCAAGCAGATAAGCCAAAGGAAGCTGAATCACATAGAACATGATCATGTACAGCAGGGTTACCTGCATAATATTGCCGGCTGCATTAAGCGCACGGCTGATCACCATTGTAAAACCGAGTAAGAGATAAGCCATAGACACCACATGGATGTATTGTACGGCATATCGTGCTACCTCAGCTTCCTTGGTGAAGAACGTCACTACATATTCCGCAGCGAACTGCCAGAATATAGCGACAGCTATCAGATAAGTCATATTGATTCCTCCGGCTCTCCATACCGTTTTCTCTGCGCGGTCCGGATTTCCGGCTCCTAAATTCTGTCCTGTAAGAACCCCTGCGGCATTTCCTATTCCCCAGGCAGGCATCGTAGCAACAGAAGCAATTCTCTGCGCAATAATGTATCCTGCAAGAGCAGTTGTCCCGAAGGTGGCGATGATTTTAACCATAATCAGCCAGCTTGAAGCAGGAATAATATACTGAACCAGTCCGCCAAAAGTAATTTTCAGTATTTTCTTAATTAAAGGCAGATCCAGATGAAACTTGACCAAGATATTCACACTGGTCTTACGTGTAAGAAGAATAAAGAACTGATATAAAACCGCCAGTAACCGGGATAATATCGTAGCATACGCCAATCCCATTATTCCGTAAGCGGGAATAAAACCAAGTCCAAAAACAAGAATCACGGCAAAGACCATACTGGAGATATGACAAAGCCAAAGCGACTTCATCGCCAGATCTGCATCTCCTGCTCCTCTGAAAAGACCATTGATAGACAGACGCAGAATCACCAGACCGATACTCAGAAAGACCAGTTGGGTAAATGGCAGTCCGTTATTTACCATCCCTGTATTGAATCCAAGAAAACTGATGATTTCACCGGCGAAAAGAAATGACAGACCGCCAATCAGTAATGCAAAAGAAGCAGCCAGTAATATGATATAATGTGCCGTTCGGCTCATACCTTCCTGATCTTTTTCTCCTGCTCTTCTTGCCGTCAGTGTTGCAGCAGCGATCCCCAAACCAATGGCAATCGCATTGGCAAAATTGATATAGTTATCTGCAATTCCCACGAGTCCAAGGACCTTGTCTCCTAATCTTGCAATAATTAAAAGATTGATACTGACAAAAACAGATTCCATCACGAGCTCCATCACCATAGGAATAGCAAGGCTGAAGATAGAACGGTTGATACTCCCTGAGGTAAGTTCTACTTTTTTTCCCGCTAAAGCTCCGTAGGCAAATACAGATCCTTCTTTTACAAGATGCAGAAACTTTCTCATACCGTCGCTACAGAGTTTTTATTCGCAATCTGATACAAAGGATTTGGCAATGCACCGTCTTTCTTTGGAATAGCAAATGCTTTATTTTCGCTGTAGCCGTTGTTTTTCAAACGAAGACTGTTGATGTAGAACCTTTTGAATGCAGGAACATACAAATCATATTTTTCATACCGCTCATTCAGATGAGGATTATGGTTTTTGTAGTTTTCTATACAGTCGTGAACAAGCGTCCAGAAGGTCTCTTCATGAAAATTGGAATGCGTATGCAGAACATTGGATAAATATCTGAAGAATGCATCAAAAACACCCAAAAGAATAGACAACGGAACGTTTTCCTTGTTGGAAGACTGGATCAGTCCGTCTGCCAGATGATCAGGAAGTTTTTCCCTTGCTTCTGTCGTCAGGACAATATCATCTACAAAATCTTTGATGACAATTCTCTGCGGCACTCCATTTTTCAATACCACCATGATGTTTTCTCCGTGAGGGGTTACACAAAGAGAATGGGTATAATAAATGTGAAGCAACGGCGTAAGATAAGCATCCAGATAATCTGTGATCCATTGCTGAATACTGATTCCTGCCTGTTCTGCAAAAGCCTGTACCAAAGGAACTCCATTCTGATCTACAAAAAGAAGGGAAGCCATGGTAAACATTTCTTCGTCTTCCTGTAAATAACTGGAAGCACTTTCGCGCCACAAAGCTCCAAGAAACTCATTATACTGATAAGGAACACCCGAAATAGCGTTGTATTGCGGATGCAGATAAGCAATAGAAGCTTCTTCTCCTAAAAATATGGTTCCTTTTGTTTCAAGATAAGCATCACCTTTGATTAATCCTTTCACCCAATCTGTAATGGAAGGAGCAATTTTCATCTGCTTAGGAGACAGTCCCCTGATATTTCCTGTACTTAAAATAGAAACGGCCGTTTTCAGGTACCTTTTTTCAGGATGATCTGTATTGAATAGAGTCCTGATGCTCTGTTGCGGGCTGTAGACATCATTACCTTCTCCTAAAAGAATTAAGATACCAGATGCAATATCACCTGCAAAATGAATTTTCAGTTTATGTTCCCACTGCCATGGATGCACGGGAATTAAATTATAATCCTCAGGAGACTTTCCGGAATCAATCAACCTTTGTTGAAAAGCCTGATACAATTCGTCTCCAATTTCAGAACGGTAAAATCCTTCCTGATCTATGTGCTCCAGCGACTGGAAAGCTGATCTGTCCTTATGAGCAGCCAACCACAACACTTTTAAATCCTCTCCTGCTTCCGGGGCAAACGTTTCAAGATCGGTAGGAGAAAATCCTAACCTGCTTTTGTTAACGATCACCCACGGATGGCCCGTCATCTGATGTTCTACAGTCTGGTAATTACTGGATGCGAGTTCTTTTGAAGACATAACGCCTCTGGATAAGATCAGTGCATCACAATATAACGTATGAAGCAGTTCTTCGGTATATCGCGCCAGCGTATTGGCATCCAAATCGAATACAGTCTGCATTTCAAGGAAGAACTGTGGAATATTCAGCGCTGAGGAGGGTACTCCATTCTCTATTTTCACGATACTTTCCGTATCAATATGCCAGTAGTCCATCATCCTTTCCTGTCCGCGGAAAACGTATTCTATAGTTTCGATCCCCGTTTCCAGTTTGAAGACCGTAAATCCGGCTTCATCCTCAGTAACATAAACAGGTTTCAGGCGTTCTTCATGCATTAATTCTGCAATCGTCTTGGCCATAAGGTCTCTGTTGGCCTGTAGCCAGATTTCCTGGCTGATTGTATTATTTTTTAAGCGGGTGTTCATTGTTCTGTTATATTTTGACAGTTGATACAGCAGCATGTTTCTCTACATCAAAATCCTGGAAAGCAATTTTCTTTTCGATTTTATAATGTTCTCTTCCCAAAATGTCATTGATGATATAGGAATTACGGTAGGCTGCCATTCCAAGATCGGTAGAAATATAGCTGTGGGTATGTACTTCTGCATGAAGCACATAGATTTCACCGCCGTTATGGTCTATGGAATAATTCCTGTTGACCGCAAATAATCCTGTGGAATCTCTTTTAATTCTGGCCTGAATATTTTTCAGGAAAGCAGGTTCATGATAACGGTATCCTGTTCCTACCACCAGATAATCAGCTTCCTGTTCGTAAGGGACATCCTGCTCCAACTGTGTGAATTCAAGGGTTAAACTACCCGGATTGCTGTTGTCTACTCTATCCAACTGGCTGTTTGGAATGATCGTAAGGTTTGGATCAGCATTATCAATATTCAGGTCGTAAATGAAATCATAAATCTGGTTGATGAGGTCGTAATTGATTCCTTTGAACTGGGCCTGCTGCTTGCTTAATATTGATTTTCTCGCCGCTTCATCCCTGCTGTAAAAATAATCCACATAATCAGGAGAAGTCAGTTCCAGCGTCAGCTTTGAATATTCCATCGGGAAGAAACGGTCCGGACGTGAATACCAGCCCAATCGGGTATTTTCATCACGGCTTTGCAATAAATCATAGAAAACCTCAGCTGCACTCTGCCCTGAACCGATCACGGCAATTTTTTTACCCTGAGCTAAAAGTTCTTCCTTACGGTACAGATACGAGCTGGTGTGAAGAATACGTGAATCCTCTTTCGGAATAAAAGAAGGAATGTGAGGCTGTGTCCCTGTTCCAAGGATCAGTTTTTCTGTTCTGAACACTTCTGTCTCCTTGGTTTTGGTGTGAACGGTTGTAATTAAATACAGCCCGTCTTCATACACAATATCAACCACCTGCGTTGAAAAACGGCACTGTGGAAGCTGGCTCACTACCCATTGACAGTAACGGTTGTATTCTTTACGCGGAATGAAAAAATCTTCCCTGATAAAGAATTTGTACAGCCTGTTCGTTTCTTTCAGATAGTTCAGAAGACTTAAAGGATTGGTTGGATCTGCCATGGATACACAGTCGCACAGGAAAGGCGTCTGTAGTGTTACATGGTCAATCATTAATCCCGGATGCCAGTCGAAACCGTCTCTCTGGTCAAGGAAAAGGGTTTTTAATTCAGAAATCGGATTGGATAAAGCGGCAAGTCCCAGATTAAAAGGACCAATCCCTATTCCGATCACGTTATATATCGTATCGTTATTCATGTTCAGTGGTTTTTACGGTGAATTCTACGTCTTTGTTTTGCGGGAATTTTTCCCAGTACCATTCTCTGTAGCAGAAATTAAGATTGGCTTTTTTATGAGGCATTTCAATAACTTTATCTACTTTGAAGCCAACGTGGGCTTTATTCATCATAGAAGCCAGAGAATCTACTGAACCTTCCCCTACCATTTTTCCAACCTCAGGCTGAGCAAATACATAATCTACCATAGACTGTGTGGAAGGAGAAACGTATTTCTTCTTCGGATCTGTAGGTGCGATAAACTGGTGGGTTCCGTAATCGGTAGGCAGTACATCATAATAATTGCCCACAATATCTCTGCATGGCCAGTATACCTCAATATTACATGTAGGTTCACCATTACTCATGACAATGTAGCTGTGTGCTTCATCTCCCGGCAGCATTAATCGGTAGTACGTTTCCAGCTCGTCAATCGGCCAGTTCATCTGCCAGATTTTGATCGCGTGTTCACGGTTGAACCACTCATGAAGCATTTCAAGGTCTTCATCAAGATTAACAGGTCTCATGGTAACCGTAACGTCATCTTTCTGGAAATAACGCTTAAAGAAAGCTTCTTTCCCTTTCGGATGGATTAGCTGATCTGAGAAGTAATGATAGTGAAGAAGATTCGGAACTTTAGCATAAGAAATCGCTGCGGCACTTGTAATACCGTCAATTTCATTGGCAACTGCCTTAAAATTGGTTTTTGTTCCCCAATGACGGTTTTCAAGTGCATAACGCGTAAAATCTGAAGGCATTTCCTCATGAACCTGTGCAAATTCGCTGTGCAGGATATTGATCAGTGTTCTTTCTTTCACCCATCCTGTTTTTCCTAATGAAGCCACCAATGCTGAAAGATTACTCACTAAAACATGGTAAGAGATAATATCTAAAAGACGTTCATCCCTGATGAAAAGATCTTCAATCTCAGGATACGTTTTGGAAAGCTCCGCATACTGTTCTCTTGAGCTTTCTCTTAATAAATATCCCTGTGCATCCCTTACAAAAAGAGTCGTCGGCAGCAACTGATCATCCAGTTGGATCAGGAGATTCTGTTGATGCGCTTCAGGAGTCATACCGTATTGGCTGTATAAATGGTTTAAAGGAGCAATCAGCAGGTGAATATATTTTGAAAACCAAGTGGTCAACGATTCTTCCGGACTTGTTCCCAGTTTTGCAGAAACATCTGTAAAGAATTTTTGGATAAAATTCTGACCATCTGCAGGCTCGTCCTGGCACAGTCTTGCTAAAAGAAGTATTTTATCTTCCGGCAGGAACGGGTTTTCGCGGATCAGGAGATTAAGGCTTTCAATATTTTTATCCTGATGATAAACGCCTAATGTTACAGGCTCTAAAAGCAGTTTAAACTGGTTAAAATCCTTTTCAAATGCTGCGCCTGCATGTTTTCTCCATAAAGCCGATGCATAGCCTCTTTTTAAATCTTTCTCCGTGTTGATCCTTATCGATCCTGTTAAAAGAACATTTAAAGAAAACTTAGGCATCCACGGAATATGAGGACTGTACATACTTCTGATGGAAGAGGTTGAATAAAATTCTTCCCCGAAAGCTCCGATGTGAATTAAAGTACGGTCTTTGATCATTTCCGCTCCTTCTTCGATAGACAAAAGATAAGTAGCTTCCCACGGATGGCAAGGAACTGTATAAAAATCAGAAAGTTTTTCACCTTCCTTAAGGTATTTTGCTTCCAGATCTTCCGGTAATGAAACGAAACTCTTTAAAAACTCATTGTAAGGCTGTTCTAAAACCGACTGCTCCTGAACACGGCTTTTGTGCACCAGAAAATACTCCAGCTGAATGCCTTTATTGAATTCCGGGCCGTAAAGAAGTTGCTCTTTTTGGGAGAATCCCATTCTTGCTTTTGTGAAAGGATGAAGATTGTGTCCTACAGGAAGCTGTTGTTCAGATTCCAGGAAAGAATACGTCAAAGCATCCTGATCCTGTAAACCTTCTTCCATGATCATTTCCAGATTTCTTAGGCTACTGTGAATCCTTTTGGTAAATAATTCAAGGCCTTTTTCACTGAACTGCTCAGAAAGTTCGCGGTAGACCAATGCTGTCAGCTGATCAACATCCGGCTCAAAAACTTTCTGATTTTGATGGTCAACAATCCATAAAGGCGTTCCATAATCATGAAAAGCACTTTCGGAACGGTAAGAAACCGGAGTGAATAAAAAGACCCCGCTTTTCTTTAATTCAAATCTTATATGCAGTGGATACGTACTGTTTTCCAGTGCCTGAGCCGTAAGGAGATCGTATTTCGGAACTCCCTGGTAGAATTTTCCGTTTCCAAGCTCCCGGAGCATTCCGTTCAACAATATTCTGATGGTAATTTCCTGTGCTTTTTCTGTAAGTTTAGTTGGCTGTACCAAAGTCTTCTCCATGCGATTTGATTGTATTTAAAATTTGGTGAACATCTTCTGTAGTCGTTATCGGGTTCAGGAAAGTAAACTTCAGGTAGAAATTTCCGTCTACTTTAGTGCTTGCCACAAGAATTTCTCCGCTGTAGAAAAGCTTCATTTTGATATGCTGGTTCAATGCATTCAAATCCTCTATATCAGCTCTGATATAACGGAAAACGAGAACACTGAGGTCTGTATCGGAAAGCAGTTCGAAATGCGGATTCTCACTGATCATAGACGCTACATCTTTGGTAAGGTCTATTACGGTATCTGTATATTCTGAGAGCTGTTCTTTGCCCATCATTCTTAACGTAAACCACAGTTTCAGGGCATCGAATCTACGGGTGCTCTGGATTATGGATTTGTTGATCTGCGCGGGAATTTCCTCTTCATCCATCTCTGCAGGATTCAGATAGTCTGCATGGTGTTTAAGAATTCTTAGTTCTCTTTTGTTTTTAACGATGAAAGCACTGCTGCTGATCGGCTGGAAGAAAGATTTATGATAATCTATGGTCACCGAATCCGCTCTTTCGATACCATTCAGAAGATGACGGTATTTTTCGCTTAATAATAAAGCACATCCGTAAGCCGCGTCTACGTGCATCCAGATGTTGTATTGCTCAGCAATATTGGCAATATCTTCCAGTGGATCTACGTTTCCGAAGTCTGTGGTTCCGGCCGTAGCCACAATTCCGATAGGAATATTTCCCATCTGCTCTTCTCTCTTAATGTATTTTTTCAGCAAAGTGATGTCCATGCAGAATCTTTCATCTGTAGGAACTTTAACGATACATTTTTCACCTAATCCCATGATAGAGGCGTTCTTTAAGTTGCTGAAGTGAGATTTATCAGAAACAAAAATTCTGAATCTGCCAGCCTCCTGTGGAAGGCCATCCAGCTTAATATTATGGTTGTATCTCTTCTGGGAAAAGCAGTCGCGCATCATCACAAGCCCCATCAGATTGCTCTGTGATCCGCCTGCTGTGAAAACGCCGTCACTTGTCTCTGCATTATATCCTAACTGTTCCGCGGTCCAGTCGATCAGCTTTCTTTCCATAAAGGTTCCTCCGGCACTCTGGTCGTAGGTATCCTGCGATGAATTGATGGCACTGACAAGGATTTCTCCTGCTAAAGCCGGAATTACAATGGGGCAGTTAAGGTGTGCCACGTATTGCGGAAGATGAAAAGCAGTGGCATGCTTTACATATATAGTATCTACCTCTTCAAGTAGCTCCTGATACGAAGATAGTTTTTGATTAAGGTCTATTTTCTGTACCATGCCTTTCATTTCTTTGGCTTCTATTCCGCTGAAGGGTTTGTCATTTCTGTGAAGAAAAGTTCCTACAAGGTCTAAAGTTTCTTCAACAGCGGAACGATAATGATCATAATTATGAGAATGAAAAAGATTTCCAAAATTCCCCGAAATGTGAGGTAAGGAGGCGCCCAGGATCTCTCCGGCGGGCATTAAGTTATTATTCATATACGTATTTGTAAGGTGATTTTAAGTCAATAAGTTGTGTGAAGGCGTAATAGCATATAGGTGTATATGCTTGATAGTCAAGTTTTTATTTTTCACATTTTTTTACTTTTTATTTGGTGATTAATAAATTATTCCTAAATTTGAACCGGTTATTGTTATTTAGAATAATTAAAAACAAATATATAAATTATATTCACACACCAAATATTTTTTTAATGAATTCGCTAGAAATTTTAGATAACGACCGTATTACTGCGGTAAAACTGCTTCCGAGAGTCATTGAGATCACCTCTCAGGAAAGAAGAATGATACAAGATGCAGCGGTGCATCTTCAGAGAAAGTATGGCAGCTATGAAAATAGAGACTTCATTACCCACGTTCATCAACTGGCCTCTTATTTTTTACCGGAAAGAATTCTGCATATAGCAGCTGATTTCGCCAGCGACTTTTCAAAAGATCAGTACGGAGCGCTTGTGTTTAGAGGATTAATGGATATTGATCAGGAAAGTATAGGAAATACTCCCCCGAACTGGCAGTCTGCGGATTATTCCAAATTCAATATCTATGGTTTTGCCTGTGCTTTGATCCACGGAGCCCTTCCATCAAAACCTGTACAATACTACTCTCAGCGTAAAGGCGGAGGGTTAATGCACGCCATCATCCCGGACGAAAAAATGAGAGAAACGCAAACCGGATCGGGGTCTGCAACAGATCTTTATGTACATACCGAAGATGCCTTCCTGAAACACCAGGCAGATTTTTTAAGTTTTATGTACATCCGTAATGAAGAGCAGGTGCCTTCTACCCTATATTCAATCCGTTCTCATGGAGCTATCGGCGAAAATTTCAGACCTCTTTTTGAGCGTATGTACAAAATACCGAAAGATGCCAATTTAGAGACCGGTATGGAGGAAGAAGAGAAACTGGATGCCGTGTTGTACGGTAATTATGAACTGCCTTTTATGAGGTTTGATGCTGCAGAACAGCTATTCAACCCAAGTATTAAGCAGACTGACGATGCCCACGGCCATCTGACAGAATTCTGGGAAGAGGCCAGAGATCTGATTTATTCAGGTTTCACGCCACAGGCCGGAGATGTCATATTGGTGAACAACCATTTATGTGCCCATGGAAGATCTGCCTTCAGAGCCGGGGTAAGAAACATCAACGGCGTAGAACACGAATGCCAAAGGAGAATTATGCTCCGTATGATGAGTAAAGTGAGCCTTCTGGAAATGAGAGCACACACGCTTACAGAAGACCCGTTCTTTGTAATTGAAGAACATTTGGGTAAAAACTTTGAAAATATTTAAATTTCATTATTACTTAATTATCATTATGATGAATCCTTTTAAGCACAGGGCTTAAAAGGATTTTTTTATCTAAGCCGTTAAGAGCATTTAACTTTTAAAGATTATATAAAAACTTGTGAAGCAGATGATTTTGTAACGCAAAGAAAATAAGATGGAATCAAGGAAATGGATACATAATGATTAAAAAAATCTCGCAGATTTTACAGATGATACAGATTTTACTTTTGCTAATCTGCTCTATCCGGAAAATCTGCGAGAATAATTAATTTTTGTTTAATTCACAAGTTTTGTGTCTGATCTGTTTTTAAGATGATTAAGGTGAGTTCGCTTTTAAAGGGATGGTTTAAAAAAAATCATTTGATTTTTCCTAACGACTCTTATCATCTTAATCATTTAAAGATTTAAGCACTGTTAACCATGTCAAGGTTCAAAACCTTGACATGGTTAGGAGATATTGATTTCAAATTCAAATAAAACAACATAAACAATTATAATAAAACTAGATACATCAATTTATATAAAGCTAATTTTATAGCTTAAAAAGCCGGTCAAATAAAGTCAGCTGCTCAGATAAGGATCTGCTCCAGTACTGCGGATCATGGGTACCCAGGGATTCTATATAAAGATGCGGAATTTTAAGATCTGTGAGTTTTTTATGAAATTTTCTGTTCATTTCAATCATTTGTGTATCTTCCGTGCCGCAGTCGAAGATATATTGCTGTTCTGCCGTGGCCATTAGCTTTGTTTTATGATCAGTCAGGAAGTTGTTGTTGATAGAAGCTAAAGGTCCTAATACTTTATCTGTCTGATAATGAGTATACCCTTCCCCGAATGAGTTGAAATCCAAAGCCCCGCAAGAACTTCCCACAATACCAAATGTATTACTGTATGCCGTACCAATATTAACAGCCCCGTAACCTCCCATACTCCAGCCCAGGATACCACGCAATTTTTTATCCATTTTTACTGGATAATTTTTATTAACAAAATCCACGAGCTCCTGTCCGATAAAAGTCTGGTACTGGGAATCTTTAATCAGCGGACTGTCTACATACCATGAATTATAATTTCCGTCCGGCAGTACGTAAATCATTTTATATTCCTGCGCTTTTTTAACCAGATCAGGAATATCCTGTTTAAGGGTACGTTCAGGATTTCCACTGTAGCCGTGAAGAATATAAACCGATGGATAGGTTACACTCTGTTGCTCATCCGGTGTGATGATAATGGTTTTGATACTTTTATTCATTTTGGTGCTGAATACTTCTTGGTGAATGACTTTCTGTGCGGAAAGCTGTGCAGATACCGTCAATACACATACGATGCTTGCTAAATTTTTCATAGGATACAATTTTAATGATGAACCTGGTACATCTGAAATTAATTTAAGCTGTCTTATTTTTTTTGACGCAAAGGTTTACTATTACGATGAATATTTTAAGTGAGCTAAGAGGGAATCAATTAGCATTGATTCGATGAAGCGGACTTTTCATCCTTTCTCTTGTGCTTATTTAGATGTACAAATGTTCTTGTTTACAGGGCAAAGATGGGGTTGAGAAAATAAAAAAGCCTCAACATATGTTGAAGCTTTTGTCAGTTTATTTCTTTTTTTATGCGGCTCAGCTGAGTAGGTGTGATTCCCAGATAGGAAGCAATATGATGCTGTTTCAGCCGGTCATGGAGCGGTTTATTCTCCAGAAGCTGTAAATAACGCTGTTTTGCTGTTTCATGCTTTAAGGAAATTTCCAGAGGCTCTTTTTTCACCACCCAGTTTTTTTCCAGGTAATGAATGTGAAATAACGCCAGGTCGTGATATTGGTTCATCAGCTCTCTGAAAGCTTTTGCTGGATATTTTATCACTGAACAGTTTTCTAAAGCAATGATATTAAAATCGCTGGGCTTATCTTTAATAATGGCTGCTGTAGAAGCCACGAAACTCTTTTCTTCAAAGAAAATCTTATAGACAGAATCTCCCTGCTCGTCTACAGTATAATATCCTATCAGTCCTGATTTTATGAAATAATAATATCTGGCAGCAGATCCGGCTTCCTGAAGAAGTTCATTTTTGTGATATGTTTCTTCCGTACAGATATTCATCAGGGCTTCCACCGTTTCTTCTGAAAGCGGATAATAGCTATTGATCTGTTCTAAAAGGTTTTTCAAAGCCGATAATAATTTAATCTAAAATTTTCTTCATCATCAGGTCAGTCTGGTCTTCATCACCCAGCCTGAATGTATGGCTTCCGAATTCCTCAAAACCGTTTTTCCTGTAAAAGTTAATTGCTCTCAGATTCTCTTCCCAGACTCCCAGCCAGAGATAACTTTTGCTCAGGCTTTTAGCGGTTTCCAAGGCCTTATCATACAGCAATTGACCCACTTTCTGGCCATGATGGCTTTTCTTGACGTAAATACGCTCTATTTCCAGTGAGGTCTCATCCTGCAGTTCGGTTTGTGCAGGCCCGGAATTTACTTTCAGATAACCGACAGGAATATCCTCTTCCCAGGCAATAAAGAAATAAGAATCTGGATTATTTAATTCTGTACTGACTTTTTCTGAACTGAAACTTTCTTCAAGATAAGTGTTCATTGCTTCCTCCGAATTGCTGTCTGCAAAAGTTTCAGCAAAAGTCTGTCTGCCTATATTCTGAATGGTTTCAAGCTCTTCTATTCCGGCTTTATTAATGATTATTGATGACATATTATATTTATTGCTCTAATTTATTAATAAGATTTTTTATTTCAGGTATGCTTAATTCTGTTTTTGTTTCTGTATTTAAAATATTTTTAAAAATTTTAAGATGAGCAACCTTTAAAGCATCTTCGGCTTTTACTTCCTGATCAGGAGTTATCCCGATATGTTCCCAGTTTTTATGGCTTATGACGGACTTTATTTGTCCGGCTGGCACCAGCAGTAAATATTGATTCTGGATGATGAAATGGTCTACAGGATTGGCAGCACCTTCTGTTTTTTCCCCGATTACTTCGGCCAGCTTATGTTCCTGCAAAAAATAAGCAAAACCTTCTGATGCGGAAAAACTTTTTTTACTGGTCAGAATGTAAACTTTTTTATGAAGATATTTCTGCCCGGAAACGTTAGATTGGGTACTGTTTATCACAGTTTCATCTTTATTTCTAAAATAAGTAGTATAAAGATCCGTTTTTTTATCAAAAAAATAGCTGCAGAATAACAGAAGCATGTCATTGTCTCCGCCACCGTTTTCCCTCAGGTCAATGATCAGGGAATTGGTATTGGCAATAAAATTCATGGCAGCAGCCAATGTTTTTTCACTGGATGCCCGGGATGCAAAGCCTTTAAAGTTGATATAACCGACATTCCCTTCCAGGCGTTGAACGTTTTCAAACCCAAAATTTTCAAGACTGTTATGAAAATTGTTTTCTTTTTCTCTTTCTTTCTCATCGACAGCTTTTTGTGGACTGTAGTTTTCGAGGTATTTAACAAAAAAGTGTTTATCTTTTATAGTTGTTCTCAACTTTTGGGTGAGAAATGCGGCAAAATCTTTTTTACTTAAATTTTTAAACGTTCCTTTTTCAGATTCAATTCGAAATAAAGAATCTGCTTTTTTATAGGCTTCCTTATCAATATAATAGTTCTTCACTTTTTCTGTGATATCCGACAGTACCGCTTGAGTAGGATCACTTTGTGCATAAAAGACGAGAGAATGGAAAAAGAAAATGACGGCCAGTATTTTTTTCATTGAAACAAGTTTTAGTATTTCAGTAAAAGTAATTCAATGATCATACTATAAATTGTAAAAATGGAAACTCAGATAAACAGCCAGATATTATTTTGTTCAATATCTACATTTTCAAAGAACTTTTTTGGGCTTATTTTAGTGAATTCTTTAAAATCTTTAATAAGATGAGACTGGTCATAAAAAAGATTCTCATAGGAAAGTTCTGTAAGATTTCTCACTTTTTTATTTGACATCAAAACTTTACGAAATCGCTGAATTTTTCTGAATTCAGTCGCTGGTTTACCCAGATACCGCTTAGAGATTTTATTCAGATATTGTCTTGTTATATTATTTTTTACCGCTATCTCTTCGACGCTGAGTTCAGTTTCAAAATCAGTCAATATGGAATAAGCTAACGCTAAATCTTTCTGTTGGAATTTTGAAAGCCAATACTCTTCCAGCATGTCAATTTGTTTTTTTCTGTTAGGCTCCTTAAAAACTGCATTCGAGATTTCTTTAAAATCCGAAAGATGAATATTTTCCTTCATAGCCTCACTGCCATCGGCCTCAAAAAAATGATACATTCCCAATGGCTTAAAATAAACAGTAATTTCATTAACAGACTGATGGTAAAAAATTTCAGTGGGGACAGCACATCTGGAAACAAAGTCGAGCACTAAATTTTCGGATAAAGATCTACGTATTTCCACCCACCCTTTATCCTGGCTAATAGCCACATTCTGACAGGCTGATACAATGAAATAGTTGTCCGGAAAAGTAAGATATCTGACCGGTTTATTGCTATCATCTTTTTCTACAAAATAATATCCTTCAATATATGTTTTAAGAACAGGATGTGAAGGCTGGTAAAAAGTAACTTTCATATAACTGTAGACTGGATTTTAATAGCAGATACAAAATAAAGTTCTGAAAATTTCCTCAGGATTTATGCTATTAAAATAATATTTTTTTAAACGCTTCAGAAGCCAGATGCACCTGAACTGCCCAGTCGTCTGCGGCATCGCTTCCTGCATCATCAGAAATATATTTCAGGCATAGAAAAGGAATATTTTCTTTCTTTGCGATCAGGGCAAGCGGATAAGCTTCCATATCTACAATATTATAATCTGTTTCGGAATGATTCATCTCAAAGCTGTCCCCGCTGCCACAGATTCCTTCCTTCAAGCCGTTTAGCTGAAGACCATATTCAAGAACTGGAGGAATACCGGATAAAGGAGTTTCATAAAGACTGAAACCGAGACCTCTCACATCCATATCTCGCTGTATAAATTTTGTACAGCAGACTACTTCGCCTTTTCCAAAGCTTTTGCTTCCTGCGGAGCCCAGGTTGATGATCAGCTTAGGTTTTCTGAAGTGAATTTCCCGGGTAAGTTCAATAGCAGCATTTACTTTTCCTATTCCTGTTATCAATTTATTTTTCCCCTCAAAAGCCTGTCCGGCCTCCGAATCCAAAGCAAAGACAAACAGGGTTTCAGAAACGGGATATTGAGCTTCGGCATTGATTTTTATCATTGAACATAATATTTTAACAAAAATAAGCATTGAAAGATAAAACGGTAGTTATTTCTTTTTTATTTAAAGCTTTTAATCATAAAAACACCTCGGTGTGAGGTGTTTTATACTGAAAATAAGCTGATTTATTTTTATTAAAAAACACTAATGTCACTAATCTTTTCACAAATTCCACGAATATTACTGACATTCAATAGTAATATTCGTGAATCTATTAGTGTTATGTGTGGTAGGAAATTAACATAGTCAGGAAGCTGAAAGAGGGAGGTTGGAAGTAACTTTAGTCAATAAAAATTAAGGAATTAATCTTAAAAATTTAATAAAGTACATTGTCATTCTGTATTTGGAACTCAATAACTTCCCTCTTCCAGCTTCAGGCTTCCTTACAGTATTATACACTGCATCCATCGGCATCACAGGATGCACTTCCTTCTTTGGAAAGATCTTTAAATGGACTTACTGTTTCTTTGTAGGTTTGTTGCAGGGCATCAGCAAAAACTTCGGCTGGCTGCGCTCCGGATACGGCATACTTTCCATTCAGAACAAAGAAAGGAACACTGGAAATACCATTGTTTTTAGCTTCCTGAATATCCTGATTGATTTCATAATCCAACTGATCTGATGTTAAGGCTTCTCTGGCTTCCTCTTTATCAATATGTAAGCTTTTAGCGAGAGCAATAAGCTCTTCAATAGATCCTACATTTTTTCCGTCGATAAAGTGAGCTTTAAAAAGAGCTTCTTCCATCTCATTCGCTTTACCGTGTTTTTGGGCAAGATGAAGTAACTTATGAGCTGTAAAAGTATTGGTGATCAGTGCTTTTTCAAAATTAAAATCAATTCCGGCGGCCTTTCCTGCCTGAGCCACTTGATTAATCATCTGGGAAGCCTGGGCTTCAGGAAAGCCTTTTTTCTCTTTAAAATATTCAATTGTATTTTGAGTCTGCGCCACATCCAGACTTGGATCCAGCTGAAAGCTCTTCCACTCTACTTCTACTTCATTTTTAAACGGCAGCTTTTCAAGAGCCTGTTCAAAATTATGTTTTCCGATATAGCAGAACGGACACATAACATCTGACCATATTTCTATTTTCATTCTTATTTTATTTAATTCTGATAAAATTAATTCAGAATACAAAATTAATACATTTCTTAATTGTAACAAAATTTATTACAATATATTAAGGACATGGCAGAATGATCTTCTGCTTTTCAGATCTTTTCTCAAGAATACTTCTGAGGATGATCATTAAAAACGCCAGCATGCCGAAAACAAAACCTATCCATGGATTGTAGGAAGCCCCTTTTGAGACAATCATCCAGCCTCCCAGCGTAGTGCCCAGTGTTACCCCTAAATTTCCAAAAGAAGTAGCCAGGCTGTTGGCAAATTCAAGAGAACCCGGTACAGAAGAAATCATATAGGTTGAAGCATTTTGAAAACTTGGAGAATACAGGAATCCCCAGATTGCTATACTGATCATATTGGCAGGCAGACTGTCTCCGGAAAAATACAGTAAAAATGGCATGATAACCGTACCGGAAAGAAACAGAGCCGTTGTTTTTGAGACATTCCAGCTTAACATTTTCCCTGCTATCCAATTGGAAAAAACACCAATGATTCCAAATAGAAAAAGCATATAACTAACCATGGTTCCATCCATTCCTTTAGCTTTATCCAGATAATCTGCAAAATAGCTGTAGGTGGAAAACCAGGCTGTTATCATGAAAAAATTCATAGCCGTACTGATGAGAAATGTTGGCTGTTTCAAAATTTTGAGCTGACTTTTGTAAGATTTCTTTTCTTTGACAGGCATGGGAGGAAGTAAAAAATAGATAACCGCCAAAGCTATCAAACTGACTACACTCTGGATAATGAAAGAGGATTCCCATATCCATACACTGGCCAGCCATGTTGCAAAAGGAACTGTTGTCACCATAGCCAGGGCAACCCCGATAAAAACAATCCCCATCAGTTTGTTCGCCTGCTTTTCATCAGCACCGGATACAGCGACAGACAATGCTGTGGCAATATAGACAGGCTGCAAAAAAGCCGGAAGGATCCTCACCAGCATCAGAAGCCAGAATGGCGGCGACAGTGAGGAAACTAAAGCAGTAAACAAAAAGATAGAAATGGCGGCAAGCATCACTTTCCTGCGGTCAAATCCGGACATTAGTAAAGTCATGAAAGGTCCCGTTAAAGCAATGATCAAAGCAAAAGCACTGAGCAGCCAGCCTGCTTTATCTACCCCTATTTGATAATGTTCCGCGATTTGTGGAAGAATTCCAATGACCCCAAATTCAGTGGTAATAACTGCAATGAATCCAAGGCAGCCGATATATGCATATTTTTTCATACTTATTTTCCTGCAGTTTTAAGATGTTGATGCGCAAATGCTGCCATTTCATCAGTAGCTTTTTCGACTTCATTAAGGATCTCTCCCATATGCATGAAGCCATGAACCATATCTTTATAAAAGCTGATACGGATGGGGATTCCTGCGTCTTTCATATGCTGTGACAGCTCTTCTCCTTCATCTCTCAAAGCATCATGTTCTGCAATAAGAACCAATGTAGATGGCGTATTTTTAAAATCTTTGATCAAAACCGGTACTGCCAAAGGATTGGGATGGTCTGCTCCTTCAGGATGATACCATTTCCAGGCTTGCATACCTCCTTCTTTGTTTAAAACTGGTCCGTTTTCATATGTCTTCCATGATTTTGTATTAAGTTGATTATCGGCTGCCGGATAAATCAGTACCTGGAATTTCAGCAGCTCTCCTATCTGAGTCGAAACACTGGCTGCAAGGGCTCCCCCCGCACTGTCTCCTATAATCCCAATCTGATCTTTGTCAATTCCCAGAGATTCCGCATTATCAACGACCCATTTCGAAATATCAATACAGTCATTTAATCCTGCAGGAAAAGGATATTCCGGAGCAAGGCGGTAATCTATGAAAATCACTGTAGATCCTGTAGTATTGGCTAATTTCCGGACAACTGCATCATGGGTCTCAAAACCGCCGGCAATAAACCATCCACCGTGTATGTAAATAATAGCTGATGATTTTTCAATACTTTTTCCTTTCGGACGATAGATACGAATTGGGATCTTGCGGTCATCCATTAATATATTCATTTCTTCGATCATCGTAACAGCTTCTTTTTTTCCACTGAGCTGAAGGGTCATGGTTTCAAGATATTTCCTGGTATCATCTAATGGGTCCTGTGCATTGAATGACTGTATTTTTTCTAAGTGACTGATAATTTGGGTTATTGATGATGTTAGTTCCATTATTTTTTATTTCCTGTTAATGATATTTTTAAAGAGAACTTAAGCGCTATTGTTCCCGAACTGATGTCTATTTTCAGTTTCAGAGAACAAAATTAATTTTCAAACCTTACATTTGCACTGTATACGGCTAATTGTGCGGTACTAACAAATTTGTAAGTTATGGGGAAAGTAAAGGAAAATTCGACGAATAATATCAATAAAAAATATATCCAGGAGTGCGATCTATCCTATGCAGTCTGTAAAATTGGAGGAAGATGGAAGCTTTTGATTTTAAACAGATTAAAAGACGGGAAATTGCGTTTCAGTGAAGTCCGTGACCGTATCTGTGGGATCACAGAAAGAATGCTTACTTTACAGCTGAGAGAGCTGGAAAAAGAGGGATTGGTAAAAAGAACTGTGCACGCCCAGGTTCCGCCAAGAGTAGACTATGAACTTACGGATATAGCCCGGGAGCTGATCCCGATATGGGAAGAGCTCGAAAAATGGGGAAATAAGCACAGAGATTTAGTTCAGTTACTTACAGTTGAGCCTAAAAATTAAAGTTGGGATTTATTCACTTTTTTGCAGAACAGCACATGAGCAATGATTGCCAGCAGGCCAAAAGACACTCCTACAAAGCATACTCCTTCCCACTGTGCATACTGCCAGGCCATAGAAGCAAGCCAGGTTCCGAGTGATCCACCGATGAAATAAGAAACCATATAAACCGTATTCAATCTGTTAACCGCATTGGATTTGATTAAAAAGTAATTGGTCTGGTTCATAATATGGCTGGACTGTACGCCAAGGTCAACCAGGATCACACCAACGATTAATCCCCAATAGGTTTCGCCCGCGAAATAGGTAAACGCCCAGCTTCCCACCACAATAAAAAGTGAATACAAAATAATCCGGTTGATATCCAGGTATTTCTGAAGTTTTCCCACTTTTGCAGCGGCCAAGGCTCCTACAGCTCCGGCCAGACCAAAGCTTCCCACTACCGAAGAACCCGCATTGAAAGGCGGTTTCTCCATATGAAAGACCAACGTTGTAAATAAAGCACACATCGACCCGAAGGCCATTGCTCCACGGAATGAAGCCAGTTGCAAAATAGGCTGTGTTTTTGCCAGATGAACAACCGAGCGCATCAGTTCTTTGTAGGTTCCTTTAAAATTAGGAAGCATTTCAGGAAGCATTTTGTAAACGGCAAGCCAAACCAGGATCATCAGTCCTGCTGCAATTCCGAACATCGCCCGCCAACCCCAAAGTTCACCTACGATACCTCCAATAAACCGGGACAAAAGTATTCCCAAAAGCAGCCCGGACATCACAAGTCCTATATTGGAAGATTTTTCTTTATCAGAAGACAGCTCAGCAGCAATAGGTACAAAAAGCTGTGGAATGACGGAAGTAGCTCCTATCAGAAGGCTCGCAGCATACAGCATCCATAATTCTGTAGCAAAGGTCATCCAGAGAAGTGACCCGAAAACCAGAACAAGATCAATTAAAATTAATTTTTTACGGAAAAACTTATCACCTAACGGTACCAGCAAAAGCAGTCCTAAAGCATATCCAACCTGGGTAAGTACAGAAATTCTGCTTGCTGCAGTTTCAGAAATATGGAGGTCGTCAGAAATAAGAGCCAATAAAGGCTGATTATAATAATTATTGGCTACTACAAGACCTGAAATAACGGCCATCAGCCAGATTACAGAACGGGAAATACCAGGAGATGAGCTTGCATGCATGATAGTACAGAATTTATTCAAATTTAGAATGCAGAGAAAATGATGTCAGACTCTTAATAATTAAAAGGCTTAAGTATAGATTTTCTCAGGTCTGCAAAGGTAATCAATTAAAAAAAAGAGGCCGCACTTTAGAACGGCCTCTTTCAATCAACTATAACATTTAATATTAAAAATTATTTACCCATAGGAATAAAATGGGGATTTTTTTACTCAAAAATTACTCTCCAGTATAACAGTTAAGTATTTTTGTCTACTATTAACGAAAAAGTATCTGTTAATATTGTTCTCTTGGCTATATTGTCTTAATTTTTAAATTACTTTATGCCAGATGCCTTTATATAAGGGATTTTGGATGTAATTCCATTTTTTTTCAGCAAATTTGTAGCACGACCATTTCACAAATTAATTCCATGGATTCTAAAGAACAGCTTTTACAGCAGTCAATTAAAGCAAAAGAAATTTTTTTGCCCCATATTTCAGCCGACCCCGTTATTTTTGGATTTGAGCAAAATGAGCTTAAAGTCTTACTTTTGAAGACCAATTATAGAAAAAAATGGTTACTCCCGGGCGGTTATATAAAAAAAGATGAAGATCTGGATGAAGCTGTTAAAAGAATTCTTGAAGAAAGAACGGGCGTTGCAGATATCTATCTTGAAGAGTTCGGGGTATTCGGAAAGAAAAACAGGAGTGAATCTTATTTTGAAGATTTTGATGAATCTCTTTTTCAGAAACAGCGTTTCATTTCTGTAGGCTATTATGCACTTTACAACCCATCAAAGTTTAACATTATCCCCGATCAATACAGTGAAACCTGCGAATGGATATTCCTCAGCAGACTGGAGGAGATTGAGCTTGCAATGGATCACCGGGAGATTATTGATAAAGCTCTTCTTACATTGAGGCAGAAAATTGCGGCAATACCTGTCGGACGAAACCTTCTTCCTGAAAAATTTACTCTTCCCGAACTTCAGAAATTGTATGAAGCGGTATTGGGAAAAGAACTTAACCGTGGAAATTTCTACCGGAAAATGAAGGATCTTGGAATCCTGACCAAACTTGAAGAACAAAGACGTGGCGGAGCGCATAAAGCCCCCGACCTCTACTCTTTTGATGAAGAGAATTACGTAAAGGCTTTAAAAAACGGACTTGACAGCTGGTAGCTTAATCGTTTTTTCCGATAGATACTATTGAAAAAAAAGGTTTTCAGGTTTTAAAAATATTGGGGAAATTTGCAGAATGAAAATTATTCCGCTTAAAGAAGGCAATTTCTCTGCCAGCAGAACCAAAGATTTTACACTGTTGACGGATGAGAATTATAATACAGTCAAAGGAATCAAAATGTCTGTTCAACCCTTTCTTATCATAACAGCTAAAGATTATATTCTTATAGATGCCGGAATCGGATGGAAAAATGCCGCAGGAAAAACTGTGATTTCTGAAATACTGGAAAAAGAAAATATTAAACCTGAACAGATCACCAAACTCTTGCTTTCACATCTTCATAAGGACCATATTGACGGCAGTATCATAAAAAATGGGAATGATTTTAGAGCAGCCTTTCCAAATGCCGAAATTTATATTCAGAAGCGTGAACTGGCTTTTTCTCTGGAAAATAAAGGCAACCCTTCTTTTGATTTTGATACCCTCAACAAACTGATCAGCCTTCCCAATATTGTCTGGATGGATGAAGACTATGGAAATATCAATGACGAAATCTCTTTTGAGGTAGTAGGTGGACATACTCCGTTTATGCAGGTATTCTGGGTCCGGGAGGATAATGAAACTGTTTTCTATGGTGCAGATGATCTTCCACAGGAATCTTATCTGAAATACCATCTTGCTTATAAAAGTGATTTTGACGGTAGAAAAGCAATGGAATTGAGATTGAAATGGCAGAAAGAAGCTAATGAAAATCAATGGAAAATACTGCTTTATCACGATCTGGACAAAGCAGTAATCCAAATATAATCTTATACAATAATTGGTCTAAAGATCATTAAACCATTTATAAATATCCATTTGGGAAGGAATACTGAGTTTTTTCCTGATCCTGTTTTTTCTATTCTGAATGGCTTTTGGGGTCACAAAAGTATAGGTCGCAATTTCCTTTGTGGTGAAGTTGAGCTTTAGGTAAATACAGAAAATCAGTTCAGAATTTTTAAGATTGGGTTGTATCTTCGCTATTTCATTAAAAAAATCAGAGTAAACTAATCTGAATTTATTCAGCAGACGTGGGGAATTTTCCTTGGCCAGCGCTATGATTTCGTCCTGCATAAAAATCTTTTGGCTCAAATCTCCTAAATTGGATTGCGGTTTTTCGTTTTTCATAATAATTTTCTCATCTCTACTTTATTTCTGATGCTCCAATGATTTTTTGCACCAGTACAAAATCTTTTCACTCGCTATTTGGATAGCTTTTTAAATGAAGGTTTGTTTATATGATATGCTTAAATTTTATCATTATGGATTCATAGGATTGTAAAAGCAAATTCTTTCCTCTTATTGACTATTTAAAACTGTCTCACTGAAAATTTATCATTCACATTTTTAAATCAAGCAAAGAAAGAGAAAATGAATAAAATTCTACGGAAATGAAATACCACACATATACCACGTCATGCCTATGAATACTATAATTCTTTAACTTTTACACTTATTTTTCCATTATTTATTATAAACAAATGTAGCAGATTGATGTTATTATTTTTTATGATCTCAATCAACATTTATCGCTGTACATGCATTTTATAAGATTATAAAAAACAATCTTAAACCAAATTTATATGGTATGTATATGGTACCCTATTCGAAAGAATCTCAATAAAATTGATTTTTCTTTACATTATTTAAATTTCAAGCTTTTCTGTTTATTTAAATAAAAGCCATTCGAGATTAAACTTTTGTTTAAAATTTAATAAAACTATCTAACTATGATCACTGAAGATATATTGATTTCATTCGGAGCAGAAACCAAGAACTATAAAGCGGGAACTCTTATTTTCCGTGAAGGTGAATTTCCCAACTTCTATTTTCAGATCGAAAAAGGCAAGATCAAGCTTAATAATTATACTGAAAGCGGTAAAGAATTTATTCAGAACATTTTTTCAGATTGCCATAGCTTTGGGGAATCTCTCCTTTTTGTAGATCGTCCTTATCCCATGAATGCAGTGGCTATGGAAGATTCCAGTATTTTGAGGCTTCCTAAATCCAATTTTTTGAAGTTGATAAAGGAAAACCATGAAATTTCTCACAATGTTTATCGATGTCTGGCAGAAAGAATGTACTACAAATACATTATGCTTTATAATCTTTCTTTCCAGAATCCTGTGCTGAAACTGAAGCAGCTGATGGATTATCTTAAAAGTTATTACGAAGACAAAAGACCCTACTCTTTTCAAATTCCGCTCACCAGGCAGCAACTGGCTTCCCTTACCGGTCTCCGTGTAGAAACTGTAATAAGAGCTATAAAAAGTATGGAAAAGGATAAAATTTTAAAAATTGAGAATAGAAAAATAATGTATTAATTTTTTTAATCTGAAAAGAAAATTAGAATTTATAAAAACGATAGCAATTTAAATTTCACCATCAAGCTGCTTCTGAAACTCTTCCAGATATTTTGCAATGTGAATTCCGTCTGCCAATCCATGATGTGCCTCCACAGAAACCGGAAGAAACTTTTTACCGTCACGGATACTAAATTTTCCAAATGTGATTTTAGGAACAGATTCCGAATTGTTAAAGCTTGTAGGATGCAGTAAGGCACTGAAAGTATGCCACGGAATTGTTGTATGCCTGATAAGATCTTTGCCAAGCTCCCCATTATTCAATCTAAGCCCTGATGAATGGTGTACCGCTTCTATTTCTTCCTTCATAACAGCATTAAAAACCTCAAAATCCGGTGAAAAAGGAATAAATGCAAAGCCAAAAGTCCCGTCTGTCCTGCCAATTGTGGTTCCTGCATGGAGAGTATCGTATAAAACAACCTTACCATCCAGAATTCTAAGTTTAAGCTCATCCACAGCATTTACGGCTATCATTGACCTGTGAAGATACGTAGCGAAAAAAGACTGTTCCTTTTCTTTTGCATAAGCGTAGGCTTTGGTACAATCAACTTCAGTAGTAAAGCCAAAATACGGGCTTTCCATCTTTGAAAAAAATTCAAAATGTTCTTTTCTTTTCCAGCTTTCAACGTCTATAATCTTCATTAATTTTATTTGTCGCAAATTTCAGTAAGTTTTTTTGGTTTTGAAAGTTTATCCGGAAAAAGTTACTGAATGAATTACTTATATTGCATTATAATCTAATATCAAGGGTCGGTTTTGGTTGGTTTTTTGATGCAGAATAGTTCAGGCTTATGATAGTAAATACAATGTTATATTGCAAAATTCTTATCGCATTCTTAAATTTTATCATACCAGAAAAGCCAGTACTTAATTATAATTGAAAAAAATAAAATATGAATACAGAAAAAATTGGATTCATCGGATTAGGGAATATGGGTCATCCTATGGCTAAAAACCTGGAAAAAGCAGGATTTCCACTGTCTGTGTACAACAGATCTCCAGAAAAGGCAGAAGATTTTAAGGAAAATTCTACTGTTTATAATCAAATTGAGAAGCTGGTAAAAAATAGCAGCATCATATTCACTATGCTTACTGATGATCATGCAGCAAAGGCTGTATATGAAGAGATTCTGAAATCAGATATCAGTGGTAAACTTTTTATAGATATGAGTACGATTTCTCCGCAGGCTTCTGGTGAACTATACGGAGCAGTCAAAATTAAAGAAGCCTCACTTATTGACGCTCCTGTAGCAGGAAGTACCATACCGGCTGCAGAAGGTACACTCATCATTATGGCAGGTGGTGAAGAAAAAGACCTTCAGCGGGCAATGCCCTATCTTGAAAAACTGGGAAAAACGGTAAAACATTTAGGTAAAAACGGAAAAGGAATTGCAGCAAAGCTTTCCATCAACTATTTCTTATCTGCTATTTATCAGGGATTGGCAGAAACTGTTCTGTTATCAGACAAGTTGGGGATTGACAGGATAGATATGCTGGAAATCATTAATGAAAGTGCCAGCGGAAGCGGAGCAACGAAAGTTAAAACGCCCATGCTGATCAATAACAATTATGATCCGGCTTTTGCTTTAGATCTTATGCTGAAAGATATTCTTCTGGCGAACAATGCAGGCGCTGATTTTCCCTTATCAAAGGTCTTGATAGAAACTTATCAGTCTGCTCATAACGAAGGTTTTGGAAAAGATGATGTGATCGGGATCATCAATTATCTGAAAAAATAAGCCAACCAGTACCAAGGTGGAATTTTATGATTTTTGTATTGAAAATAAAATTATGCTTGAAAATTAAAGGCTTTTTCAAACATCATTTATAAATTCGTATAAAAATTAGAATAAAATGACTTTTGGAATTGAAGCAGCAGGCTATTATGTACCGTCTTTATATTTAGAAATCAAAGACTTGGCGGAGAAAAGAGGAATTGAACCGGCAAAACTGGAAAAAGGATTGGGGTTATACAAAATGGGATTTCCGGACGTTCATGAAGATGCAGCTACATTTGCAGCAGAAGCTTTATTGAAGCTGATCAAAGACCAAAATCTTAACCCTAAAGATATTGCCAGAATTTATTTAGGTACCGAAAGTGCCTTGGATGCAGCAAAACCTACCGCTTCCTACGCTATGCAGATGGTAGAAAAAGTGCTGGAAAAAGAATTTGGTGAAAGAAGCTTAAAGAACTGTGACGTTGTGGATATGACCTTTGCCTGTATCGGAGCAGTGGATGCTCTTCATAATTCACTTGACTTTGTAAGGGTGAATCCGGATAAAAAAGCAGTGGTTATTGCCAGCGACTATGCCAAATACGAACTGGCTTCATCCGGAGAATATACTCAGGGAGGTGGTGCTGTGGCCTTGCTGATTTCATCCAAACCAGATCTTCTGGAAATTGAAAATAGCTGGGGAGTTGCTACAGAAAGCGTTTTTGACTTCTTTAAACCAAGAAGACAATACAACAAACAAGATTTGGTTGCGGCGCCTGAGACTTTCCCGGATAAAATTGAAGTTTTTACAGATGAGCCGGTTTTTGACGGGCAATATTCAAACCAATGCTATCAGGACAGAATCAGGGAAGCCTACCATCATTACAAAGAAATTACAGGTAAAGATAAACCTTATGAAGACTGGAGGTATCTTATTTTCCACCTTCCCTATGCCTTTCACGGTAAAAGAGTTTTCACTGAAATCTACAGCCTTGAAAATGAACTTTCTTACAAAACTCCGGACGAGCAAAAAGCGGTTGCGAAATCTGAAGCATATCTGAATTTTATTAACGAGAAAATTGAAAAGTCACAGAGAGCCTCCTCTGAAATAGGAAATATGTATACAGCATCCATTTTTATGGCACTCCTCTCCGCACTGCAGGTTTCTTTTAATGAAGGCGAAGATCTGACAGGAGCTGAAATAGGATTTTTAGGATATGGCAGTGGTTCAAAATCGAAAGTTTTTGCAGGAAAAGTATCAGAAAACTGGAAAACAGCAGTTTCAAAATGGAAGTTATTTGAAAATCTGGAGAATAGAACTGCAGTTGATTTTGAAACCTATGAAAAACTGCACAGAAAACAGCTCCAAACTTCTGTCAACAAAAACTACAAAGGTTTTGGACTGATTTCTATTGAATCAGATAATCCTGTGCTAAATGGGGCGCGATATTATGATTACAAAGATTAAAACGTTTTTAAAAAGAATAAAAGCATTCCATTATTTGTGGAATGCTTTTTATAATTTATACAAGTTTAACTGTTCAGATATCGGTCAGAAAATTCAGCTCGTATCTGATAATTTTTCGGAGTAACCCCCACCAATTGCTTAAACACTCTCGTAAAATAATTCGTGTCTGAGAATCCTGTCTGATAGGCTGTTTCCTTAATGCTGTTCTGTCCTGCAAGTAATTCTTTAGCTCTGTTGATTCTTTCCTGCAGAATAAAATCATTAGGAGAAGTGCCCAGTTCATCTTTAAACATTTTAAAAAAATTGGATTTACTTACATAAGCAAGTTTTGCCATACTTTCAATCGATAACTTCTGATGTAGATTTTTTTTGATATAATCCACTGCAAACCCTATCCTCGACTTATTTTTAGCTATATTTTTTTCTACCATACTTCTGGCCTGCGTCTGCATTAGTCTGATCAAAAGTTCTTTCAGGGCAAAATCTGCCATGATGTCTTTCTGAGAATTATCGTCCATCGCTATTCGCATGATATTGTTGGTAGCAGACGTTAAAGATTGATTGTTAAAAAGAAAAAACTCGTCCAGCTGGATATTCCACTGTGAAGTTTCATCTACTTTAGGAAGACTATAATTTAAATAATTAAGAGAATCTTCTATAAAATCAGGATTAAGGCTTAAAGAGATACATTGTGTGGGTGATAGATCTGCGTCAGGAAAGTCGATCACCATGGTTTCACCGGGTGCCACAAGGACGCTTTCTCCGGGAAAATAATCGAAGTAATTCGTTTTGTTGTCTAACTTCATATGTTTTTTACCTCTCAGCATTGCTGTAAAAGCAATATTTTCAAAGTGAAGTTTCACTCCAAAAGCTGCTTTATGTGTTTCATATATACTGAATTCACAGTTGTTTAGATTGAATTTTGTCTGGTTTTCAACAAGGTTCAATAACTGGCTCTCCTTTTTCAATTCAGGAGTATTCAATAAAAATTTGTTATCATTATTCATTTTCTAAACATTTATAAAACCCAATCACTCAAATATATAAATTTTAGTCCTAATGCTATTGTTAACAAAACTATAAAATTGAACTTATGCACTATTGTGATATTTTTTTACACGATTGTGCTATTCCTTTTTCATTTGTAAATGTAATTTAGGCATTACTAAAAAAAATAAAATTACTTATATGAGCACAATTACAGAACCAAAATCAGAAACCGCTTTTCAGTGGCCAGAATTCAAAAACAAATATGATAATTATATCGGCGGTAAATTTACACCTCCGGTAAACGGACAGTACTTCAATGTAGTTTCTCCGGTGAACGGGCAGAATTTTACCCAAGTGGCACATTCTTCCAAAGAAGATTTGGAACTGGCCGTGAATGCCGCTGATAAAGCATTCCAGACCTGGAAAAATACATCTTCTACAGAGAGAAGCATTATATTAAATAAAATTGCGGATAGGATCGAACAAAATCTGGAGCATCTAGCCATTGTTGAAACCATCGACAACGGAAAAGCTGTAAGAGAAACGCTTGCTGCCGATTTACCCCTTGCTATAGATCATTTCAGATACTTTGCTTCGGTAATTCGTGCAGACGAAGGTTCTCACAATGAGCTTGATAAAGATACCGTATCCCTGATTGTTCATGAGCCTCTGGGAGTGATTGCACAGATTATCCCATGGAATTTTCCGATACTGATGGCTGTTTGGAAGTTGGCTCCGGCTTTAGCGGCGGGAAACTGTGTAGTTCTGAAACCCGCAGAAAGTACTCCTGTTTCCATTATGGTTTTAATGGAAATTATTGGCGATCTGTTACCGGCTGGGGTTATTAATATTGTCAACGGCTTCGGTGCAGAGCTTGGAAGAGCATTAGTGACCAATCCCAAAGTGGCAAAAGCAGCATTTACAGGGTCTACCGCTACGGGCAGACTTGTCATGCAATATGCGACAGAAAATATTATCCCTGTAACCCTTGAGTTGGGTGGTAAATCTCCAAATGTATTTTTCAGCTCAGTAATGGATGCAGATGACGAATTCCTTGATAAAGCAATTGAAGGAGCTGTTCTCTTCGCCCTTAATCAGGGAGAGATCTGTACGTGTCCTTCAAGACTGCTCGTTCAGGAAGATATTGCAGATGCATTCATCGAAAAAGTGATCGAAAGAGTGAAAGCTATTAAAGTAGGAAACCCGCTTGATAAAACGGTTATGATGGGTGCTCAGGCTTCACAGATCCAGAAAGATAAGATTCTTTCCTATATTCAGTTAGGAAAAGAAGAAGGAGCAGAAGTTCTGGTTGGAGGAGACATAAATAACGTGGGAGAAGGCCTGGAAGAGGGCTTTTACATCAAGCCCACCATATTCAAAGGAAACAACAGGATGAGAATTTTCCAGGAAGAGATCTTCGGTCCCGTGCTTGCGTTCACTACTTTTAAAGATGAAGAAGAAGGAATTAAAATCGCCAATGACACAATCTACGGACTTGGTGCGGGAGTATGGACAAGAGATGCCCATCAGCTATATAATGTTCCCCGCCAGATACAGGCCGGAAGAGTTTGGGTAAATCAATACCACTCCTATCCTGCCGGAGCACCTTTTGGAGGATACAAACAGTCAGGAATAGGCAGAGAAAACCATAAAATGATGCTGGATCATTATCGTCAGACTAAAAATATGCTGATCTCCTACAATAAAAACAAATTAGGTTTCTTTTAATTTTAAATATTAGGGCGTGCCCGTTTGTCCCGGAATACCGGGGCAAAACGGTCGGGCTTTCCAGGGCTTCACTTCGTTTCGGTGCTCCATTTCATTCCGCACCGGCTCGTTCCTCGCCGCCCTTTCTATCCCTCATGCAAAGATTGACAGTCTTATCTGAAATATTTCGGGTAAACAGAAATTCTGTCGCTATGAAGAAGGGGAATTTTAATGTGAATAGTCAATTTTGCTACGTAAGTCATGGTCAATAACCCTGTTGTTAGTAAAATTCACAATTGACCATTCACCATTGCCTAGTTCATCATTCAAAACTAAACCAACCAAATTCCAATACATATGATTTCAAAAACAATGAAAGCTGCAATAGTGAAAGGCTACGGTCAGCCAATAAAAATAGAAGAAATTCCGGTAAAAGTCCCCGGAAGATATGAGTATTGGTAAAAAGTAATTCCCTATGGAGTTTGTCATATGGGCCTACATGCTGTTGATGGCGACAAGCCGGCAAAACCTGGAAAACAAACCTATCATCTTAAATTGAAACCAAAAACAGAAAAATGGAAACTAAAATATCAAGATTATCCGCTACAGAAAAAGCATTAGATATCATTTATGAGCTCGAAGATAAATACGGAGCCCTGATGTTTTACCAGGCTGGAGGTTGTTGTGAAGGTACCCAGCCACAATGTTTTGAGAAAGGAGGATTCTTTCCCAGAATGAATGATGCCATGATAGGAACCATTAACGGCCATGAATTCTGGATAGACCGTGACTTATTTGAATATTGGAAGTATTCCCATTTTACATTGGATGTTGTAGACGGTTTCGGTCCGGGTGGATTTTCATTAGAAACACCGTTGGGAAAAACATTTAAAATTCATTATAAACTTTTTACCCCTGAAGAATATACAAACTTAGAACCAGTAAAACGTAGCGAATAAAGGTATAGTTGAACTAACCTATGTGAACGAGACTGCCTGCAGAGGCAGTCTTTTTTATTTTTAATTAAAGGTTTTTGCATAAATGTTACGAATGTGGTTTTTGAGATTTTCTTTTTTCTTTAAAATTTGGCTTATGTTAAGTTTATTTTATTCTTTATTTTTTATTAATACATTTATATTTTTAATCTATTGTAATAAATTAATGTAATTTAATTTTGCTCTTACTTTTTGTTAAAATTCTATTAACATTCAACTTGCTTTATTTTTCGTTAAATTTTTAAATACAATTAATTTTTTTCTTTATCATTTGTGTGGTATTGCTGGTAATATTGCCAATTACATTTCCTGTTTTCAGATTTTAATCAATTGACGTTATTGATATTTATTAACATATTTGTCGCTTGAATATATTAAAATCTGTTAATATGAATGTGAGATTGCATGTATTAAGTGCCGGAGCTCTGTTTTTTTTAGGACAAGCTGCCTTTGCACAAAAAACTAAGAACGATTCTGTTCTGAAGGAAAATAAGATCGAAGAAGTGATCGTTACCGGATACCAGAAGAAGAAAGCAGATGAAATCACCCAGGCCCAGGCTGTTGTAGGAGGAGATGAAATCAGAAGGAACTCTCCTACCACCTCTATCGGAAACTCTTTACAAGGTAGAGCTTCAGGGGTATTTGTACAGAGTACGACAGGTCAACCAGGTGCTGCTGCTACAATTCAGGTAAGAGGGATTGCCGGTGTTGGAGGGTCTTCAGAACCTACTTATGTTGTGAACGGAATGTATATGACTGCAAGGCAGTTTAGTGCAATCAATCCTGCGGATGTAGAATCTATTTCAATTCTTAAAGATGCTGCTGCTACAGCGCAGTATGGAGCAAGAGGAGCAAATGGTGTAGTTGTGGTAACTACAAAAGCTGGAAAAGCTGGAAAAACTCATTACTCATTTGAAACTAAATTTGGTTTCAGTGAAAGGTTGAAGGACAATAACTACACTATGATGAACTCAAGAGAGTTGATGGGTTTCCAAAATCAATTGGGATACCTTGGTTTTAAGCCTAGATCTCAGGAGGAAATGGACCGACTTGCTACTTTTGATCATAATTGGCAAAAAGATTTATTAAAACCTTCAAGCATCCAGTCTTACTTATTCAGTGCACAGGGAGGATCCAAAGAAAGCACTTTTTATTACTCATTGGGATATGATTCTGATAACGGAATTATCAGAGATATAGACGGACTTAAGAGATATACCGGTAACTTCGGATTTACAAATAAATTAAGTGAAAAGCTGAACGTAGGAATTAACCTTGGAGTTCAGTATCAGGTTACTCAGAATTTCAGAGACAGAAATAATACACAGAATCCTTTTGGAGCAATGTATAAATATGCTCCTTATGAGCCTATCTATAACCCGGATGGAAGTTATAACCAGACCATGAGAGCGGGTTCAAACGTTGTAGAGCAAATTCGTAATTATACTCTGGAGGATCAGAGATTGAGAATTCCGGTAACTTTATTTGCTGAATATAAAATCATTGATGGTCTTAAATTTAAAACCAATTTCAACGGGCTTTACGACTGGTATTTAGGAACTCAATGGCTGAGAAAAGGTTCAAACCTTGATTTAACAGTAAACGGAGTTCCTACAGGTTCATTGAATAAAAATTCATTCTACACATTTAACTATACATGGAATAACTCCGTTAATTATAAAAAATCATTCGGAAGCCACAACTTTGATTTCTTAGGGTTTATCGAGTATAATGATAACTTCAATGAAACAGTGAACGGAGGTGCTTATGGATTGAAATCACCTGTACTAAGTGTTCCTTCCATTACTACCCCTTCAGACAGAAATACATTTACCGGAGTTAAAACAAGAAATACCCTATTCAGTTTAGCAGGGATGATCAATTATGACTATCAAGGTAAGTATTTGGTAACCGGATCATTGAGAAGAGATGCTTCATCAAGATTTGGGGCGAATAACCAAAGCGGAGTATTCTGGTCTGCAAGTGCAGCTTGGAATATCGCGAAGGAAGACTTTATGAATGGTGGCTTTATCAATGATTTAAAGCTTAGAGGGTCATACGGTACAACAGGTAATGATGGCACATTGCCTGATTATTACAATGTAACCAATATCAGTTATGGTTTATACGGTTCTAATGGAGCTTTATACCCTGGGACATCTTCACAAGGAAACTATATTATTGGTAATACAAACCTTAAATGGGAATCTAATGCAATTACCAACTTAGGGGTTGATTTCACCATGTGGAACAGAAGAATCCGTGGATCTGTAGAAGTATACCAGAATAAGAGAAAAGACTTTGTGCAGCTTGTACCTTTGGATAAACAAGAAGGAGGCCTTTACCAATATATTAATGCAGGTGATATGTCCCAAAAAGGACTTGAAGTTGAGCTTAGTGTAGATGTTCTTAAAAAGAAAGATTTCCAGTGGAATTTACATGCTAACATCTCTTTCCAGAAATCAACTCTTGACAGATTAGCAGATGGACAGACTGAAAGAAACTTAGGGTATACTTATCTCAAAGTAGGTGAATCTCCATATGTATTCTACAATGTTAGGTTTGCAGGAGTAGATCCAAATAATGGAGATGCGTTATACTATGATAAAGCAGGGAACATAACTAACGTTTATAGTGCATCAAATGCAGTTCCTCTTACGGACAAATCTCCTTTCCCAAAAAGTTTTGGTGGTTTCGGAACTACTTTTCAGTATAAAGGACTTGATTTCAGCGCCGACTTTGCATTCAAGTTAGGAGGATATACTTATAACAATATGTACGCAGCGGCTGTTGACCCAACTCTTGCTGTTGCAGGCAGAAATATGGCACAATCTGCGGCTAATGTTTGGCAAAATCCAGGTGATACAGGAGTATTCCAGAAAGTTGACTCAAATGGGATGCGTGATTCTGACCAATGGATTGAAAAATCAGATTATTTAAGATTAAGATCACTGACATTAGGATATACATTTGATAAAGAATTCCTTGGAGAAGGATCACCAATCAATAAGCTTAGAGCATATGTACAGGGGCAGAATTTATTTACGGTAACTAAATTCCACGGAGAACCTGAAGTTTCATTAGGATCTGCAGATTCCACTTCAATGTTTGTTCCGGGATCATACAATCTTTATACTTACCCTGCTGTAAGAACAATCTTGGTAGGATTGCAATTAGAATTTTAATACTGAATTAGCTTTATGAAAAAGAATATAATAAAAATAAGTTTAGCAGCGTTGACGGTCTTTGTTTCGTTAACGTCTTGTGAAAGAAATTTAGATCAGATATCATCCATTAATGAAGATCAGGATCAGGCAATGACCAGAGCCGAATCATTCAGACAGGCTATGGATGGTGCCTATACAGCTCTTAAAGGAGGTGGATATTATAGTGGAGATACAGGGAGTCAACTTATTATGGGAGATCTTACTACCGATAATTTAATTCGTACTGCTTCGGGAAGGAATACCAACTTTGCGGCATCAAACTTCGAATTTTCTTCAGATAACTCACAGACAACAGGATTGTATAATGCAGCGTATCTTACGATCAGCAGAACCAATTTTGTTTTGAAATACATCAATAATGGAGTATTATCCGGGACACAAAAAACAAATATAGAAGCAGAAGCAAGAGCGCTTAGAGCAATCGTTCATTTTGACATTGTAAGAGCCTATTCTCAGATCCCTACACAATCTGCAGGAGCAAAGAGTTCTATCGGGATTTATTATTCAGAAACATACTCTCCTTTAAATAATACATCATCCCGAAACCTGACCGTTGAACAGGTATATGATAAAATTATAGCAGACCTTTTATTTGCAGCTGATAATATTACACAGAATGATGCTGACAAAGGAAGATTAAGTAAAGCTGCTATCTACGGATTATTATCAAGAGTTAATCTTTATAAAGGTGATTACGCTAATACAATCAAGTATGGGGAATTAGCATTGGGACTTTCACCGAGTGTTACTCAAAGATCTAACTTTTATGCTATTTGGAAAGAAAAAGAAGGTAATGTTACTGACGGTGTTCTATTTCAGGTGTCAAATGCTGCTGCAGAACAGAATACAGTTGGGGCAGCCTACAACCAGGCAGTTCCTAGTTTAAGATCAGAATTTGTAGTAGATTATGATCTATATACAGCATATACTGATAATGATGTTAGAAAGTCTGCTTACTTCACTACGAGCATATATAGTAAGCAAAAATACAATCACGTAACAAAATATGCAGGTAATGGTGGACCATCTAATATTGTACCGATTAAATATCTGAGATCGGCTGAAGTATTGTTAAACATCGCTGAGGCATATTACAGATCAGGTGATCAAGCTTCAGCTCTTACTTTGTTAAATAAATTAAGAGTTGAAAGATACACAACATTTACTCCTGGAACAGAAGCAGGACAGGTTCTTTTAGACACTATCTTAAAAGAAAGAAGATTAGAGCTTGCCTTTGAAAATGACAGATGGTATACATTGAAGAGATTAGGTCTTCCGGTTCAGAGATCAGGCAAAGGAGATCTTTTTGACGGGACAGGATCACCAGCTGTTAAGCAAACTCTTGATGCTGGAAATACCAAATGGCAATGGCCAATTCCTATCACTGCTATTCAGGCAAACCCGAATATTAAGCAGAATGAAAACTATTAATAATTAATAGAATCAATATAAGAAGCCCCATTTTCATGGGGCTTCTTTGTTACTTATTATTGATTGTGGAATTATGCTACGATTAATTCTTCAAAAATAACGTCAGACCTTCACAAACCTATTCACAAACATCGCGGCTACAATATCCCCTACAGCATTCAGAACAGTGGCCAAAGGATCTACCAGCGTTCCGATAATCATCACTGCCGGAATAGCTTCCTGTGGTAATTTATAGACCGAAATCATCAGCATTTCACCAATATATCCGCCATTGGGAATTCCACCAGCAACAATACTTACAAAAACAGTAATTCCTAAAGCCAGCAGCAAATTAGCCGGATCAAAAAAATCTTTTCCAATGATCAGAAACGCGACGTATATTTTAATAATGGAAGACATCGAAGACCCGTTCTTATGCAGGGTTGTTCCAATCGGAATGACCAGATTGGCAATTGAATTCGGAATGCCTATTTTCGAGGCGGCCTGGAGATTTGCAGGCATTGTGGCAAAGCTGCTGCAGGTACTTAGAGCTGTTAATGTAGGATACACTGCATTTGTCCAGAAACTCTTAATACCCTTTTGTCCGTTGGCCATAAATGCATACAGAGAAAAAAATACAAAGAAATAAACAATTCCTGCAATATAATAAAGTCCTAATGGTTTAGCATAAAATCCAAAAAGCTGAGGCCCCAAAGTAGCTACCTGATAAGCGAAATAAGCCCCAAGACCAATAGGTGCCAGTTTCATGATCAGTAAAAGAAGCTCCTTCATTACTTCATATCCCGAAGCAATAAAAACCCTGAACGGCTGGCCTTTTTCTCCGGACTTTCTTGCCGCAAATCCCGTCATGAAAGCAAAAATAAGAAGAGCCAGCATATTTTGTCTTGAAAACAGTTGAGTAAATTCTCCAACCGTAAAGAAACTTACAATCCTATTTCCCCAGCTGTCTTCACTGGCAGCTTCAGAAATCATTTCCGAACTGCCGGAAACACCCGAAACAGGAAATACATACACTGCACAGATGGTAAAAACAGCTGCTGTCAATATAAAAAACAGAAAAGTAAAAGACATCACCAGGATGATCCTTCCAAACTTAGACTGCTGTTCCAGGGAAGCAATGGAATTGGAAACAGCAAAAAATACCAACGGTACCACACTCACAAAAAGAAGGTTCAGGAAAATATCTCCCAGGGGCTTAATATATTCCACAACACCCGGAGCAGTAATGCCTATGACGCTTCCGGCCATAATTCCTAAAAGTAAAAGTATAATTCCTGAGTAGTTTTTTAGTACCTCTTTCATTCAACGCTTTTTATCAAAGATAGGTTTATTTTTAACATTCTATTATAGAATTTTCAGGCATAAATTTCATAAATTTGAGTAAATATCGTTTGTATGGCGTATATAGATTACTATAAAATTTTAGGCGTAAATAAAAACGCAACTCAGGATGACATCAAAAAAGCCTATCGGAAATTGGCCAGAAAACATCATCCTGACCTCAATCCCGGCGACAAAGAAGCTGAGAAAAAATTCAAAGAGCTGAATGAAGCTAATGAAGTGCTTAGTAATCCAGATAACCGTGCGAAATATGACAAATACGGGGAAAACTGGAAGCATGGTGAAGAATATGAAAAAGCCCAGCAGCAAAGGCAGTACCAGCAGCAAAATTATAGTGGCGGCGGATTCTCCGGTGCCGATTTTGGTGAAGGAGAAGATTTTTCAGACTTCTTCCAAAGTATGTTTGGTGGTGCCGGAGGCGGTTTTGGGAAAAGCTCACGGGGAAGTTCTTCAGGGAAATTCAAAGGACAGGATGTGCATGCCGAATTGAATTTGAATTTAAAAGATGCCGCCCAGACCCATCCACAGACTTTTGAGATTAATGGTAAGAAGGTAAGAATAACGATTCCTGCCGGGGTATATGATGGTCAGCAGATCAAGTTGAAAGGTCACGGAAGTCCTGGCTTTAATGGAGGCCCAAACGGAGATCTGTACATCACATTCAATATTCCGGTGCATCCTGATTTTGAAAGAATTGGAAATGATCTGAAAACAAAAGTTTCAATAGATTTGTATACGGCCATTTTAGGTGGCGATGTAAAAGTGAATACACTTGATGGAAGTGTCAATTTAAAAGTAAAACCTGAGACACAGAATGGAACAACGGTTAGACTGAAAGGAAAAGGTTTCCCAATGTATAAAAAAGAAGGCCAGTCCGGAGATCTTTTTGTGACATATGAAGTAAAACTGCCGACAGATCTTACAGACAAGCAGAAAGAACTTTTCGAACAACTTAAAAATTCATAAGCCATGAATGAAAGAATATCGCGCGAAGAACTCGTAAAAATATACAATGTAGAAATCACTTTTTTTGATGAACTGGTGGATGTTGGGCTACTGAAGGTGGAAACAGAAAATGAAATCCGGTATTTACTCTATGAAGATCTGCCTGTTTTTGAAAGATTTACCAATTGGCATTATGATCTGGAAATCAACCTTCCCGGTTTGGAGGTGATTCATAATATGCTTAAAAAAATGGAGGATTTAAAAAAGAGAAATCGGGATCTGATGAATAAACTTTCTGCAATAAGTGACCAATATGAAGATATTTGATTTAGTTTTGTACCCTTTAAACCAAATTAAATATTCTAAGAAATGAATGGAGAGAAAGTCATCAGATTAAATGTAAACAGAAAAGATTTTGAAGAAATTTATTTCAGCGGTAATCAGGGAAGTTTATTCTTTTCACAGAGTACTAAAGGAAAAACAGTTACCACTGCAGTGGTAGGATTGATTTTGCTGATCTTATTCTGTTTTAAAGGTGATTTAAGCAAAGAAAAATTTGGAATCTTATATTTCGTAAGCTTTTTATTCCTTCTTTGTACCGTCTATCTTTCTTTAAGTATCAACAAAGTTTCCCGGTGGAAAAAAGAGGTCAACAAATATTTGAAATCTCTGGAAAATTCTGAGATCTATGAAATCAAGTTTACTAATGAAATCTTCAATGTTAATCTTAATCATCAGGAAGAGTTGAGCAAATGGGAAGATTTTAAATACTTTGATGTCAATGATAAATTTATTTCTCTCGAAGGAAAATTCAATTATATGTTTCCGAGAAAATCGATGAGTAAAGCCGATTACGACACACTTAAACAGACATTAAAGAAAAATATTATTCTATCCTGAAAATAAGACAGGAAATTAATAAATATAAGCAGTGAGAATCTCAGGATTTTCACTGCTTTTCTTTTATCTTTAAATCCTGCTCTTTTACCCTGTTTTCATCATGCTTAAGAAAACTTTTAAATCCTGCATGAAAATTAAAAGGGAAGATATCAGAATCAATTCCTATGATTTTTAAAAATAAATGACATACTCCTTTGAAAGTAGTATTTTTGATAAAATATTTTTCTGATGTTTGACCTCCTTCTTTCGCACATACAAAACAAAGTTGATATTACTGAAGAGCAACAACAAAAGATTCAATCATTTTTTTCCTTTAAAAAATTACGCAAAAAACAATACTTACTGCAGGAAGGTGATATTTGTAAATGCCTTTCATTTGTAAGCAAAGGTTTGCTCAAATCTTATATTTTAGACGAAAAAGGAAACGAGCGAATTAATATGTTTGCCTTTGAGGGATGGTGGATCTCAGATTTTAACAGCTTTATCAATCAGGAAGCGGCAGTTCTGAATATTGATGCTGTAGAAGAAACCGAAGTCCTGATGATCACTTTGGAAGATTATGAAAAAATGATGCTTGAAATCCCTATTATGGATCGGTATTTCAGGATCCTTTATCAAAACAGTCTTGTCACAAAAGATTACAGGTTAATGGTTTCTAACAGCTTTACGGCAGAAGAAAAATATATGCATTTTGCCCAGCGGAATCCTGAAGTCATTAAAAGAATTCCGCACAATCTTATTGCTTCCTATCTTGGCCTAACTCCCGAAACAGTTAGCAGAATACGCAAAAAATGGTCTTTTAAAACTTGATCTGAATCAATAAAAAAACTTGATTCAGATCAAGCCTGATAGCCTTCTCTTATCCATAATTTTGTAATAGAAATTTTACGAATATGGACAATAGAGAAAATATAGCATTAGTAGTCGGAGCGACAGGAATTACAGGCAGCAATCTTGCTGAAGAATTGATTTCCCAGGGCTGGATCGTTTATGGATTATCCAGAAATCCTAATAATAACATTCCCAAACTTATTCCTGTGAAAGCTAATCTTTTGGATACAGAAAGCTTAAATACAGCATTGGATGGAATCTCTCCTACCCACATTTATTTCACAACCTGGATGCGAAATGATACGGAAGAAGAAAATATCCGGGTGAATAGTGCTTTGGTAAGGAATCTGCTGGATATACTGTCTCCAAAAAAATCTGTAAAACATGTAGCCCTGGTAACAGGACTAAAACATTATCTCGGACCTTTTGAAGCATACGTTAAAGAAGGAAAGCTTCCTGAAACCCCTGTTAGAGAAGAGCACCCAAGACTTTCGCAACCCAATTTCTATTATGCCCAGGAAGATGAAGTATATAGAGCTTCGGAAAGAGACAAATTTACATGGAGCATTCACAGGCCCCATACCGTAATCGGTTACGCAGTAGGCAACCTCATGAATATGGGAACTACGCTTGCGGTATATGCAAGTATATGTAAAGAAACAGGACGAAAGTTCATCTGGCCGGGATCTGAACAGCAGTGGAACGGTATTTCTGATGTAACAGATGCCCGGATCTTAGCAAAACAGCTTGTATGGGCTTCAACAAATGAATCTGCAAAAAACCAGGCTTTTAATATCACCAATGGTGATGTATTCCGTTGGAAGTGGCTTTGAAAAAGACTCGCTGACTGGTTCGGGATTGAAGCAGAAGATTTCGACGGACAGATAAGACCGCTTGAAAACGAATTGAACAACAGCAATATAATCTGGAAGGAAATAGCAGAAAAGTACAGCCTCAAAGAAAATAATCTTGATAGACTCGCTTCGGCATGGCATACCGATCTGGATCTTGGAAGACCTCTGGAAGTGATGTGTGATATGTCTACAAGCAGAAAGCTAGGATTTACAGCCTATCAGAATACGGAAGATTCTTTTACCGAATTATTTGAAAGACTACGAGCTGAAAAACTGATACCATAAGCAGACCACAATAAAAGGAGCAATGATCAATTGCTCCTTTCTCTATTATAATGTGTTTTTTTATATTAAACTTCAGCCGTGGTAAAGCCAAATTTTTGTTTAAATGAATAATAAAAATGCGATAAATTTTCAAAACCAAGTTCAAGATAAATCTCTGATGGCTTTTTGTTTTTATGCCGGATCTGATAATAGGCTTCATCCAGCCTCTTTTCTTTGAGCCACTGTTTGGGAGTAGCATTAAATGATTTATTAAAATCTCGCTTAAATCCCGAAAGACTGCGCCCTGTGAGCCGGGCAAATGTTTCTACAGAGACATTAAACATGAAATTTTTATTCATAAATTCTTTCAGATCGATCTTATAAGCCTCTGAAAAGTCAAAAAGCATATTTTTAAAATCAGGATTGCTTTGGAGGATCAGTTCTATAGCTTCTTTGATCTTTAAATCAGCCAGTCTTGAAGTAGCTGTTTTCGTTTTATCAATATAGGGAAGAAGCGAAGTGAAATAACCGCTGAAAAATTCATCAGATTCAAAAAAAAGCTTTTGGGTATCCGGAAATCTTTCAACTCCGGTTATTTTATTTTCTGCAGCATAGTTCCGGAGCGTTTCACGGTCAAGAGTTATAGCCAGAAACTGGTATCTCCCATTTTTTGCAGGTTGCTTTATCGTACGGATCAGCTGATTTTTTCTGACCAGAACCACTGTATTTTCTTTTATAACGGTTTTCCCTTGATCATGAAAAGCATGGGTCTCACCGGACCATTGAAAGCCCAGAAAATGGTCTGGAATAAATTCCTCATGCCCTCTGTAAGTTTCAAAAGCACATGAATATACAAGTTTATCGAATATAATCTCAGAAGTTCTCTCCATAATACAAATATCTGAAATTTAAGCTATAACAGCAGCACCGGCAACAGCAATCTCCTTATCTTGCTCAGGAGTTCCTCCGGAAGAGGCTATTGCTCCGATGATCGTTCCATCAGAACCTTTGATCACAACTCCACCAGGTATCGTCAGAAGACCATCATTGGAATTCAGCATACCATAAGCATGAACATCTGCACCCGCAATAACCGTTCCCATTACCTCACTGTCAATACCGAACATGACTGCAGTTTTAGCTTTTTTTAGCGCAAAATCAATAACGCCATACACACTGTCTAATCTCGCCAAGGCCATCAGGTGCCCGCCCGGATCAACCACTGCAATACTTACGGGGATATTAATTGACTTTGCTTTTTCTATGGCTGCTTTGAGACCCTTTTCAGCCTGATCATACGTTATGCCCATGATTTAACTTTTTGCTGTCCAAGCCTCCGCCTGAAGTTGTTTTACAAAATCTTCCGTTTCTTTTGGATGTACATTTCTGAAATTAGACTCATCATCCAAAGCTACATTGACGATCACATCAGCCATAGACTGCGGATCCAGCTGATGAGCGAGTGAATCTGCAGCTCCATCGAATGCAGAATCTGGAGTGAAGTTCACTTTTGGATCATACCAACGAAAGATAGAATCCACTCCCCTGTCATTAAACCCAGTTCCAAAAACTCCGGGATTGCAGGTTGCAATTTTGATATTGAATGGAGCCAGTTCAGTTCTTAAACCTTCTGCAATAGATTCCATAGCATGCTTAGAAGCGCAGTAAGCCGCAACATACGGGACAGTCCATAAGCCACCCATTGAAGTGGTAAAAACTATTTTGCCAGGCTTCTTTTGCTCAATAAACTTTTTCACAAAGCCCTGAACAAGTTCTAAACCTCCAAAAACATTCACATCAAACATTGAACGGATCAGCTCCAACGGCTGTTCAGCAATAGGTCCCCCTTCCATAATACCCGCATTACTGATCAAAATATCAATATCATATTTTTGGTGGATATACGCAATATCACGGGGATTGGTAACATCCAGTTTGTCAACCGTAAGTAAAATTCCCTGTTCACCAGCATCCCTAATTAGATCACTCATCTGTGGATAAATCTGTGTAGTGGCAATGACTTTATGCCCTTTTTTTGCAAGATCAAATGCGGCTATTTTCCCGAAACCGCTTGCTGCACCCGTAATTAAAATTGTTTTGCTCATTTTGTTTTTTTTTGTTACAGATACAAATTTCAAGATATTCGCTGGCCGTTTTGTTGGTGAGAAGCTCAAAAATATATTGGTATAAAGTTCAAAATAGATCAATAAGCCGGCTATAAATGTTTAGATACTCTACTTTATCATAAAATTTAGAGTTCATCCTAATTTGGTGGGATTTTTGAATGTAAAATATAAACCAATCACACCATTGAAATTAATAACATTCACAAAAGAAGGAATTTACTGTCCGCAGGGAAAATTTTATATTGATCCCTGGAGACCAGTCGATATGGCAGTCATCACACACGGGCATGCCGACCACGCACGCTGGGGAATGAAAAAATACCTTTGTCACCATTTTACAAAACCAATTCTTTATCAGAGAATCGGATTGGATATTGAATGCCAAAGCGTTGGCTATGGTGAGGTCATTATGCTAAACGGGGTAAAAGTATCACTCCATCCTGCCGGGCATATTATCGGTTCAGCACAGATCAAGTTGGAATACAAAGGATATATTACTGTTATTTCCGGTGATTATAAAGTACAGGAAGACGGATTGAGCACTCCTTTCGAAGTGGTAAAATGCCATGAATTTGTTACAGAAAGCACTTTCGGGCTGCCCATTTATAACTGGCTGGAAGTTCCGGATCTCAATAAAAAACTTCAGTCCTGGGTATTGAAAAATAAAGAAAATTCAAAAACATCCGTATTTGTAGGATATTCGCTGGGTAAAGCCCAGAGGATTATGAAAGCCGTTGAAGGAATGGGAAAAATTCATGTCCACTACTCGATTGGTAAGCTTAATAAAGCTTTTGAAGAAGTTGGAATTGTACTTCCTGATTATGAGGTTCCTGATTTCAGGGAAAGCATCAAACATGTTGATGGTGATATCGTGATTGTTCCCCCAGCTCTGCTGGACAGTAATGTCATCAAGAAAATTCCTGATGCAGCAACAGCGATTTGCTCTGGCTGGATGCAGGTTCGTGGTGCCAGAAGGTGGCGAAGTGCCGATGCCGGTTTTCCGATGAGCGATCATGCCGACTGGAAAGGATTGTTGCAAGCTATAAAAGCTACGGAAGCCGAAATTGTTCATGTCACACACGGACAAACTGAAGTTTTTTCAAAATACCTGAATGAAATTGGCATCAAGGCAGATGTCGTGCAGACCCAGTTTGGTGAAGATGAAGAAGAAGCAGAAAAAGAAATCATTGAAAATCCTCAGCCATGAAACATTTTGCAGACCTTATCAACGCCCTGGAAACCACCAATAAAACCAACGCAAAGATAGATGCCATCATCGATTATCTGGAACGTGCTCCCGATGAAGATAAAGTATGGTTTATTGCTTTGTTTACAGGAAAAAGACCCAAAAGGAATGTCAATACCAATTATATGAAAGAATGGGCGCTGGAGATCACAGAACTGCCTTTCTGGTTGTTTCAGGAAAGCTATTCTTCGGTTGGAGACCTTGGGGAAACGATTTCCCTCATCCTTCCTCCGCCTTCACACAAAATAGACCGTACACTTTCCCAATGGATGCTGGATATTGTTAATTTAAAAGACAAGTCAGAAACCGAAAAAAAAGCATTTGTGTTGCAGTCATGGAATGGTCTGGATTATACTGAACGTTTGATATTCAATAAATTACTCGGTGGAAGTTTCAGAATTGGGGTTTCAGATAAAACCCTCATCAATGCCCTTACAAAATTTACTTCACAGGAATCAAGCACTTTGATGCACAGTCTGATGGGTAAATGGATTCCCGGAGAAGCCTCTTTTCACGAACTGATTTCCGCAGAAAATATCAATCCGGATAATTCAAAACCCTATCCTTTCTGCCTCGCTTATCCACTGGAAAAAGAATTGGAAGATCTTGGAGATCCTAATGACTGGCAGATTGAATATAAGTGGGACGGCATCCGTGGACAGATCATCCGGAGAAATGATGAAGTCTTTATCTGGTCAAGAGGTGAAGAGCTGGTAACCGATCAGTTTCCGGAAATCAAAGACACCGTTCTGGCCATGAAAGGCAATTTTGTTTTAGATGGAGAAATACTTGCGGTAAAGGATTCTAATGTTTTAAATTTTAATGAATTACAAAAAAGATTAAACAGAAAAACTTTAACTAAAAAAATGCTGACGGATATTCCGATCCAGGTTTTTGTTTATGACCTTTTGGAGCTTGAAGGAACCGACCTTCGGGAAAAACCAATTGCAGCCAGACGGGCCATGCTTGAAGAATTGCTGTTGAATGAAACTCCCGAAAATATTAAACTTTCCAAGGTCATTGACTTTGAAAAATGGGAAGATCTGAATTTAATAAGAGAAGAATCCAGGGAAATCAACAGTGAAGGACTGATGCTCAAACAGAAAAATTCGGCTTATCATTCCGGAAGAAAAAAAGGCGACTGGTGGAAATGGAAAGTAAGTCCGTTAACCATTGATGCCGTCTTGATTTATGCCCAAAAAGGAAGCGGAAGAAGAAGCGCCTACTACACCGATTATACATTTGCCGTGAAAAACGGTGATGCTCTTGTCACCATCGCAAAAGCCTATTCCGGATTGACCGATAAAGAAATCATGGAAGTCAGCAAATTTGTCAATAAAAATGCTATAGAAAAATTCGGACCTGTACGAACAGTAAAGGCTGAGCTTGTTTTTGAGATTGCCTTTGAAGGGATAGGATTCAGCAGCAGGCATAAAAGCGGTGTTGCTTTAAGGTTTCCAAGAATCGTAAGATGGCGGAAAGACAAAACAGTGGCAGAAATTGATGAACTTGAAGAAATAAAAAAACTCATCCAATAATTTGAAAACATTCGAATATACCAATGGATTTAAGATCATTCAGCAATGGATGGCTGATAAAGATATTGCCCCCTTTAAATTTCAGACCGATACATGGCAGAAATTTGGAAACGGATACAGTGGAATGGTTGTGGCACCAACAGGTTTTGGGAAAACTTTTTCCGTTTTCCTGGCTTTAGTTTCAGATTTCATGAATTACCCTGAAAAGTACAAAAAAGGGCTGAAAATGATCTGGATCACTCCATTGCGTTCTCTATCAAAGGATATTGCCAAAGCCATGCAGGAAGCTATGGATGAGATTGGTCTCGATTGGACAGTTGGCGTAAGAAATGGAGATACCGAACAAAAGGTAAAACAGCAGCAGCTCAGAAGTATGCCTGAAATTCTGGTGGTCACTCCGGAAAGTCTGCACCTGCTTTTAGGACAGAAAAATCATGCCCGGTTCTTTCAGGACACCAAATGTGTTGCTGTAGATGAATGGCATGAATTACTAGGCTCAAAACGTAGTGTAATGGTCGAACTTGGTATTTCACAGCTGAGAAAATATGTTCCCAAAATAAAAATCTGGGGAATCACAGCAACCATTGGAAATTTAGAAGAAGCCATGGATGTTTTAATCCCTTACGATATAAAAAAAACGAAGATCACTGCTAAAGAACATAAGAAAATAGAGATTCTTCCTGTTTTTCCTGATGAAATTGAAATTCTTCCGTGGGCTGGGCATTTAGGAGCAAAACTGGCAGACAAAATTGTCCCTATCATTCTCAATTCAAAATCTACCATTGTTTTTACGAATACCCGGAGCCAGAGTGAAATGTGGTATCAGCTGTTGCTCGGTGCTTATCCGGATTTTGCAGGCCAGATCGCCATTCACCACAGTTCTATTGATGCTCATCTCCGGATCTGGATTGAAGAAAATCTAAGTTCCGGAAAGCTGAAAGCTGTAGTATCAACCTCATCCTTAGATCTTGGAATAGATTTTAAGCCCGTAGATACCGTCATCCAGATTGGCTCAGCAAAGGGAGTTGCAAGATTTCTGCAGCGGGCCGGACGAAGCGGGCACTCTCCTTTTGAAACCTCTAAAATCTATTGCGTTCCCACCCATTCTCTTGAACTGATTGAAGTCGCCGCCCTTAAAGAAGCCGTTAAGCAGAAAGTGATAGAACCCCGTGATCCGCAAGTTCTGTGTTTTGATGTCCTGGTTCAGTTTCTGATGACCCTGGCAGTAGGTGACGGTTTTTATCCCGAAGAAACATTTGAAAGGATTAAAAAAACATTTGCTTTCCAGGAAATAATGGAACAGGAATGGAAAAGTATTTTGGATTTCCTGACCATTGGCGGAAGCGTTTTAAAAAGTTATGAAGAATTTCATAAGATCGTCATTATGGAGGATGGCCTCTATAAAGTAACCTCACGGAAGATCGCTATGCTTCACCGGATGAACATGGGGGTCATTGTAAGCGATGCCATGCTGAAAGTAAAATTTATTTCCGGCGGCTACATCGGAATGGTAGAAGAATATTTTATTTCAAAATTAAAAAAAGAAGAAAAATTTATCCTGGCTGGCCGAACGCTGGAAGTGGCCATGATCAAAGATATGACCGTTTATGTCCGTGCAGCTAAAGGAAAAGCGATGGCCCCAAGTTATCTGGGCGGTAGACTACCTTTAAGCTCAAATTTAGGGCACTTTTTAAGAGAAAAATTATCCGGAGCCTTAAACCCGAAAGCTTCTGAAAAGGAATTGAAATTTCTACATCCATTATTGGCCAACCAGGAAAAAAATTCACACATTCCTAAAGATGATGAATTCCTTGTAGAACTCATCAAAAACCGGGAAGGCTACCATTTGTTTATGTATCCTTTTGAAGGTCGGCTGGTGCACGAAGTAATGGCAGCTCTGATTGCCTACCGAATTTCAAAACTGGCACCGATATCTTTCTCTATGGCGATGAATGATTATGGTTTTGAACTCTTCAGCGATAAGGAAATTCCTCTGAATGAGGATAATCTCAATAAAATCCTGACCCGGGACAAACTGATGAATGATGTGATTGCCAGCATCAATTCTGCAGAAATGGCCCGAAGAAAATTCCGCGATATTGCTGTAATCTCCGGAATGGTGATCCAGAATTATGCAGGAAAGCAACGTTCCAATAAATCTTTACAAAGCTCCGCAGGACTTATTTTTAAAGTACTGGAAGACCACGATCCTGATCATTTTCTGGTAAGACAAGCCTATACCGAAGTTTTCAATATGCAGCTGCAGGAACCACGACTCGTGGAAGCTTTTAAAAGAATAGAAAAGTCAAAGATCATTTTAAAATATTCCCATACCTTTACTCCTTTAAGTTTCCCGATAAAAGTGGACAGCTTACGGCAGACATTATCAAGCGAAAGCCTGGATGCGAGGATCAGGAAAATGGTGGAACAGGCGAGGAAGAGAGAGTTTTAGAGTTTTAGAGTTTTAGAGTTTTAGAGTTTTAGAGTTTTAGAGTTTTAGAGTTTTAGAGTTTTAGAGTCAAAAATATAAATTACAAGTGGTAACATCAGTTTGGATTCTGAAATTAAAGATTATTTAAAAAATGGATGTACAACAAATAGATGTTGAGCCTCATTCCCTTCTCAAGGGGCTGATTTTTGCAAAGTAAAAAGACGGTAGTTAAATTAAAAAACTTCTTTTGGAATTTATACTCACTACAAAACTTCCCTTTCCCATCTTCAGACCTCCAGCCTCTAATTTAAAAAATCATTCATACATTTGACATCACATATTCTACAGAAAAAATTGAACATCGCCGTAAAAAATATCATCATCAACAACGAAGTTTTTACTTTAACCAATCAACGTGCAGCGTTCTGGAAAAATGAAAAAGCATTAATCTTATCTGATCTCCACATTGGTAAGACTGCCCATTTCCGGAAAAACGGAATAGCCCTGGCTAATCATATCATGAAAAGTGACCTGGAAAGACTTTCCGTTTTGATCGAGTATTTTCAACCGGAGAAATTCATTGTAGTCGGAGACCTGCTTCATGCCGGAGACAATTCCGATGTGGATGAATTCTGCAGTTGGAGAAACCAGTATCCGGATCTCCAGTTTTATCTTATTAAAGGAAACCATGACCGCTTATCTGCAGCATTAGAAAAGAAATTATGCTTAAATTTTAAATCCGAAATTCTGACCATCAATGAATTTACCTTTATTCATGATTTTGACAAAACATTGCAGGACTTTCAGATCACAGGACATATTCACCCCGGAGTTGTACTGAATTCTTCCGTAAAAAAAATAAGACTTCCCTGTTTTGTACAAACTGAAAATCAGCTTCTTCTTCCGGCGTTCAGTGAATTTACCGGTCTGGATACCAGGAATATTCCTAAAGGCGGGAAATTCTTTGTATTCACAGATTCTGAGATTCACGAGATCTAATGGCTATATTTAATTTAAATAAGGAGAACCCGTCTTTTTTGTGAAACGGGTTCTGTTACTTCATATACCTTTTTAGTATTTTTTTAATTTTTTCCTAAGCACTACTTTTCTTTTTTTAATTTTTCATTGAAATCTTCAAACAGATTTTCCTGGCCTACAATAATATCGACGATATCAAAATAAGGCTCTCCGTAAATTTTGGAATCTCTTAAAAGCTCTATCAATAGCTTATAGTCTTCCAGATTGGTCGTAGTGATTATCATAAAGTCAGAAGTTTTTGAGTGGAAATATTCAGAATCATAAAGTTTTACTTTCGTAGTTTTTCCAACCTTTTGAAATATTGGTGTTACGTTGCTTTCAAAGAAGGTACTTCTTTCTTCCCTTGATAATGAGAGCCATTTTGATGTTGCGTTCATCAATACCAGAATAGTGTAAGGTTTTGTATTGTTCATACGATTTCTTGTCTGTGCATTGGAAGTTCCAACTACCAATACCGTTAATAATGTAAATAAGATTGTTTTCATTTTGTTGTTTATTGAAATACAAATTTCAGTATTGACAAAATGAAATCCATTTACATAGGTAAAGAAATTACCTGCCTAAACGTTTTCTTCTGATTCTGCTTAATTGTGTTGGCGTGACACCTAAATACGAAGCAATATGATATTGTGGAATCTGCTGTTCCAACTGGGGAAATTGTTTTTGAAAAAGTGAGTAACGCCTATCAGCATCTAGCAATACAATTTCAATTTCCCGTTGTTCTTTTTGTACGAAAAAAATTTCTGCTAATTTTCTTGCTACCCTTTCAATATCCGGGTGTTCTTTGTAAAGATCTGTAAAGTTTGAAAAATTAGCCGTTAATATTCTACAATCCGATAACGCTTGTTGGATGATTTGATTGGGTACTCCGGTAATTAAAGAAGCATATCCACCAATAAAACAGGGTGAAACAAAGAAATGTTTATTATATTCCACTCCTTCTCTGCTTCTATAAAAAGCTCGGATCACTCCTTCCTGCAAAAAGCCAATTTGAGTTGCCACCTGATTTTCCTCTATAAAAAATTCCCCTTTTAAAAGTGTTTTTTCAGAAAAAATTGGATGTAATGCTTCCCAGCCAATCTCCGAAACTGGATTTAAACTGTTGATATATTTTTTTAAATCTGTCAAAAGACTAATATATATTTCAAATGTACAATTTTGAATAAAATTTTCGGATTTATTTTTTATTTAATCGAATACTGTAAAGTGTGATCAGTACCGTAGCTAATAAAAACAATGCTCCAATCAAAGGTGTACTGGCCAGTCCCAAAGAAGAAGTTACAATCAATCCTCCTATAAAAGAGCCAATAGCAATTCCTATATTGAACGCTGCAATATTAACTCCTGATGATACATCTTCTGTTCCCGGAAGCTCTTTTTCAGCAATCTGCACCACCAAGAGCTGAAGTCCCGGTACCGTAGCAAATGACAGTCCTCCTAAAAGAAAAAGTGTGATAATACTTAAGATTTGATTACCTGCCGTAAAATAAAAAGTCAACAATATCAACCCTTGTCCTGCAAACATCCATAGAAGTGCTTTTAGAGGGTTTTTATTCGCCACTTTTCCACCCAACAAGTTTCCTAAAGCAATGGCAATTCCATAAATAAGAAGAATCAAAGTAACGGTAGATTCCTGAAATCCTGTGATTTGCTGTAAGATGGGTGAAAGATAAGTAAACACGACAAATGTACCTCCGTATCCCATTGCAGTCATTATAAATGCAAAGAGCAGACGTCTGTTTCCCAGTACTTTGGGCAAACTTTTTAATGAGGCTGTTTTACCGCTTTTAAGATGATTCGGCACTAGTAAAAGACTGGCAATTAAACCTATAATTCCTAATATAGAAACCCCTATAAAAGTTGCTCTCCATCCGAAATGCTGTCCAATAAAAGTTCCCAGTGGAACTCCAGTTACAATGGCAAGCGTAAGTCCTGCAAACATAATTGAAATAGCAGTTGCTCTTTTCTCCTCTGGAACCAGCGATGCTGCAATGGTTGAGCCGATAGAAAAGTAAACCCCGTGAGCAAATCCCGTAAGAACTCTGGCCATGATCAGCGTGATAAATCCGGGAGCGATTGAAGCAAGTCCGTTTCCTATCACAAATAATATCATAATGGAAACCAACAACGTTTTTCGCGGTATTTTCCCCGTTAATGCTGTCAGTACAGGAGCTCCGATCGCTACTCCAATCGCATATAGACTTACCAGTAGTCCTGCTGATGGAATGCTGATTCCAAGATCCCCTGCCACGGTAGGAAGAAGCCCTATAATAACGAATTCTGTAGTTCCTATTCCAAATGCACTGATAGTTAATGCCCATAATGCTGCCGGAAGACCTTTACTTTTTAAAGCAGTTTCCGTTTTTACCTGTATTTCCTTTTGATAATTCATTATGTTATAATTTTGTTGAATTGACTATGCAAATTTCCGATGAATTATTGTATTATAAAAATTATTTAAATTGTATATTAGTATCATAATTATAATAGATTGTTTTCTTGAACAAAAATTCCGTTCCTTTGCATAAAAGCATTTTACTTAATGAAAAAATCAGAAGCTACCCGCCTGAATATCCTTCAGAAAGCCTTTGAGCTCATCTACACAAAGGGTTATCAAACGACTAGCATTGATGAGATTATCGCTACAACTCAGGTGACGAAAGGAGCGTTCTATTATCATTTTAAAACCAAAGATGAAATGGGACTGGCGATCATTAATGAACTTTTGAAAAACAGTTTTAAAAGCACTTTTATTGAACCTCTTCAAAATACTGATCATCCACTGGAGAGTATTTATCAGTTGGTATATGGTATTTTAATGGAAAACGATTTTCTAAAGGTTGAATACGGTTGCCCTGCCTCCAATTTCACCCAGGAAATGGCTCCCTGGCATATAGATTTTACAAAAGCTCTTAATGAACTTTCTTCAAGATGGGAAAACGCTATAATCACCTGTATTGAAGAAGGCAAGAAAAAAGGTTCTGTAAAAGAGGATATTAATGCCAAAGAAATTGCTGTTTTTGTAATGTCCGGTTATTGGGGTGTCCGGAATTTAGGCAAACTGGAAAATTCAAAATCGGTGTATCTGGTTTATTTAAAAGGCCTTAAAGCTTATTTCAAGTCTTTGGAATAATTTTTTTACTCAAAAACATACTAATCAGTATGTTTTTTATTATATCTTTGGATCACTAAAAAAAATACTGATGTACCAAAGTATTACATTTCTCCATTCCCTCTTCAGATGGGTTGTTTTATTAAGTCTTATGTATGCGATCTGGATCTCTTTTAAAGGATATTATCATCGTAAACAATTTTCTAAAACAGATAATGCAGCCAGGCACTGGACCGCCACCTTTGCTCATGTACAATTGGTCCTGGGAATTATTTTATATTCTAAAAGTCCTATTGTAAAATATTTCTGGAAAAACTTCGGCGAGGCTAAAGCATCTTTAGATCTGGTATTCTTCGGAATGATTCATATTCTGATGATGATCACGGCTATTATCCTGATCACCGTAGGTTCAGCTTTAGCGAAAAGAAAAGAAACGGACAGAGAAAAATTCAAGACGATGCTGGTCTGGTTCACTATTGCTTTAGCTGTCATTTTCATTGCCATTCCGTGGCCATTCTCTCCTCTTGCCAACAGACCCTATTTCAGATAATTATGATACATTTATTAAAAACAAAAATCGGCCGCCTGAGAATTCTGGCTATCCTGGAAGGAATCTCTCTATTGACTTTAGTTTTCATTGCCGTTCCTATGAAGTATTGGCTTGATAATCCTGCCTTGGTAAGGATGATAGGACCCATTCATGGAACATTATTTCTACTTTTCCTGTTTAATACTTTAAGTGTAGGTGTTGAACAAAACTGGAAATTTAAAGAAATCACCTGGAAAGTGATTCTGGCATGCTTTATCCCTTTCGGAACATTCTACATTGATAAAAAGATCCTCAGCAGATTATGAAAAATATTTTAATCTTTTGCGGAATAATGCTTACCGTATACGCCATTTACAGGATTTACAGACATCGGACTTCAGATACTGAACTTGAAAAACTTATTAGCAAAGGAGCTGTTATTCTGGATGTAAGAACCGAAAAGGAATACAAAATGGAGCATATTGAGGGTTCCATTAATATTTCTTTAGGAACCATCAGAGAAAGGTATATAGAACTTGATCCGGATAAAACCTATATCACAGTATGTTCACACGGATTACGAAGTGTAAAAGCTGAGAATATTTTGAAAGAGAAAGGCTTTAAGTACATTTATAATGGCGGAGCATGGAGTGATCTTCAGGAATTAATAAAGTAAGAAGTTTTAGGGCTGACTATTATCGAGGTCTGAGAATAAAGCCATGGTTTATTTCTTTAATAAACTATCCTGCAAAAAGTATTGAGAAAAATCCTTGTCAAGTTTTAAACCCTGACAAGGATATCTTCCAATTCTTAATTTTTCAGCCAGACTACTTTCTGCACAGAATGATGCTCCATTCCGATAATATGCCTGTACAATTCCGGACGTCTTGCTTTTATATATCTGTTTCCTCCGGCTTGAGTAAGTTTTTCATTAGTAATAACAGCGGTTTCAAAGCTGTCTTCAAACGAGCGACATTCTGTGATAATATCTCCAAAAGGATCAATGATCATGGAGCAGCCATTTTTAAGCTGGTCATCATCCATCCCGACAGGATTGGAAAAAACAACATAGATTCCGTTATCATACGCTCTTGCAGGCAGCCATTTCATGAGCCAGTCTCTTCCTTTCATCCCATCAAATTCTAAACGAAGTGATGTAGGATCGGTTTCCCTGTTCTGCCATAATTCCGGATCTACAAATCCTGCTCCCGGTCTTGTAGAAGAGGTGCACATCGTGACGTGCGGCATAAAGATAATATTGGCTCCCAAAAGTCTCGTCGTTCTCACATTTTCGATAATATTATTGTCATAGCAGATCAGAATACCACATTTCCAGCCTTCAATATCAAAAATACAGTATTGATTTCCGGGAGTCAGGTGAGGATTGATAAATGGGTGGAGCTTTCGGTACCTGGCTTTCAGTCCGGTTTTATCAACACAAACATACGCTTTGAAAAGGTTGTCATGCTCATCTTTTTCAAATAATCCGGCAAGAATAGTAATATTGTATCGAGCTGCAATATTCTGTAATCTTTGAATGCTTTTTCCCTCAGGTATAAGTTCTGCTATATCAATCATCTGCTCTCTGGAAAGCTTTCTCGCAAAAGTATATCCTGTAATTGAACATTCATGGAAAGCAATAACCTGAGAACCTTTGGCTGCTGCTTCTGCTGCTAATTTCTCTATAACCGAGAGATTGTAGTCTTTGTCACCACTTTTATTTTCAAATTGTGCTGTAGAAATTTTGAGATTGTTCATACTTTTTTCAGCAAAATTAGGCAGCCTGATCTTTCAGAAATTGTAAAAAACCGACATTCTAATGGTATGGAAGTTCTATGAAATTTACGGCCAGCTTATTTTCTGTTTTCAGATATTGGTTAGGAGTCAGCCCAATTGTGTTTTTAAATTCTCTGATCAGATGAGACTGGTCAAAATATCCTGCTTCATAAGAAATACCGGTCATGGTTTGATAATCAGTATTATTTTTCATCAGGCTTAAAAAATGATGAAGCCTGAGAATTGTATTGTATTTTTTAGGTGATATTCCGATATGATCTTCAAACTTTCGTTCAATATGCCGTTCAGAATACCCTGTAAAATGTTCAAGCTCTTTCAAAGACAAGGCACCTTTATTTTGAAGCATATATTGCTGGGCTTGTATTAACCATGAATCCTGATTTCTTTTCTTTGAAATAAGCTGGAAAAAGTAAGCATTTAATGCCATTATGATAGATTGGGGATCTTCTTTTTTATAAAGACTCTCCTGAAAAGGCATCAGCTGTTCCTTCACAATATCTGAAGCCGAAAGGATCTCATTTTTGATTTCTTTGGCAGATACATCAAAAAGCAGGTTAAAAAAATAAGGCTGAAATACAACCGCTAATAAAGAAAATGTCCCTTTTGTAGTCAGATTTTTATACCGCGTAGGCTGTCCGTAAAAAAAGGATAGCGGAAGGTATTGATCTGAATCATCCTGCATATGGATATCAGAAGAAATGATTAAACCAGTGTTACCATCTGCAAACAGGCGTAATTTCTTAACAGTATCTTTGCTATTCTCTAAAAAAATATAATGTTTGATATAGCATGCCAGCTGCTTGGGAGGAGCGATTTGCATGATTATAACTTCAGTTTTTTTATGATCCATGGTAAGGTAAGTCCCTGTCCTAAAAGTGAGATTAAGACAACTGCTATGGACAGGAAGATCATTTCATTACGTAAGGGGAAAGGCTCGCCGTCGTTTAATGTCGCGGGAAGTCCCAGAGCAATTGCTAAAGATACAATTCCACGCATTCCGGACCAGGTGATGACAAAACTGGTTTTTGAATCAAATAATGATTCCTCACTGATTTTCCTTTTACCCTGAAAAGCTTTCTGAAGATTGAACTGCTGCAAATATACCCTTGCCATCCTGATCAGCAGGGTGACCAAAACAATCACAGCTGCATAGCCTGCATAAGTCCATATCTGAATATGGGGTATTTTTTTTAGAATAATTGGAAATTCAAGGCCAATTAATAAGAAGATCAGTCCATTGAGCAGGAAAATAATAATGTCCCAGAAATTCCTGGACTGTTCTTTCACACGATCCGGAAATTTATTTCTGCTGAGTCTGGACATTCCCAAACCGAGAACAACTACAGCAATAACCCCGGAAACATTGAAATGCTCTGCAATAAGATAGGTAACGAAAGGCATTAAAAGGATGAGACTGTTGACCACCATTGCATCGCTTCGGAAAAACCCGATCGTGAGTGCTAATGTTTTAAAAATAATCCAGCCAATAAGAAATCCGCCCCCCAACACAACAAAAAATTCCAATGATGCTTTCCAGGTGACAAAACTTATTCCGGTAACAGCAGCCACAGCAAAGCGATAGGCAACCAAAGCTGAAGCATCATTGATGAGGCTCTCCCCTTCCAATATAGTCATTGTTTTATGGGAAAGACCCAATCCTTTTGTAACCCCTACTGCTGCTACAGCGTCCGTAGCTGAAAGGATAGAACCCAGCACAAAAGCCAGTGGCCAGGTCATTCCCGGAATGACATAATATGCGATAACGGCAATACCTGCCGTGGTTAAGAACACTAATCCTATCGCTAATGTTCCAATGGTATTGATATTGGTTTTAAACTGCTGAAAAGAAATATTGAATGCGGCATCATACAGTAATGGCGGCAGAAACAACAGCATAATAATCTCTGGATTAATCTCAATTTCAGGCATAGCCGGGACAAAACCTATTAAAATACCTGCAATTAACAGCAGCATAGGGACAGGGATTTTTATTTTTCCTGCCAGACCGGATATTCCGATCATTAAGGCCATAATCACTAAAATGACAGCATAGTTTTCCATCAGGTTATATCGTATTCAGATTGTTGAATTCTTTTGTAAAAGAATTATTTAACAAAAGTAATTATTTCTGAGCACTATGCTCATTTTTCAGTTTTATCATCTATCAATAAAAATTATTTATTTAAATCAAAAAATAATTTAAAACAAAGGTCTTTTATAGAAAAATATTAAAATTACTTCGTTTTTGGTTAGATTTTTGAATTATGCCTGCTACACTGAATGATACATTCACTCTTTATTCTAAATCAATCACTAAAATATTATATTATGTCAACACAAAATTTAGCTCACCTCGAAGCCATTAAAAAGATTAAGGAACTTTCTGAAAAAGCAAGAATATGTATGTTCTGTACTGAACTTGAAACCATTCCCGTAAATTCCCGTCCTATGACTCTGCAGGAAACAGATGAAAGCGGAAATTTATGGTTTATCAGCAGTGGAACAAGCAATAAAAATTTTGAAATAAAAGAAGACCGCCGGGTACAGCTATTCTTTATGAATAACAGCGATTCTCAGTATCTTTCTGTTTACGGGCAGGCATCCGTCTATAAAGACAAAGCTACCATCGAAGAAAAATGGTCGCCAATGGCGAAGGCTTGGTTTGATGGAAAAGATGATCCGAATGTTACCATTATCCGTGTAGAACCTAAAGAAACCTATTATTGGGATACTAAAGCAGGAAAACTAGTTAGTTTATTAAGTTTTGTGGCTTCCGCAGTGACAGGAATTAAAACTAATAATTCTGACGGCGTGGAAGGAAATGCCGTTGTATAAAATAAAATTCGGCTTCGAGAATCGAAGCCGAATTTTTATAAACATAAATATTAAAAATAATCCTGGCGGATCTGAGATACTCAGACACCAGGATTTTTAGTTTTTCATATCCTAGTGGACATCCTGAAACTCAATTTAGAAAAATAGGTAAAGATAAAAAACTATTCAATCTGTAAATCTGGTTGTTTAACTAATTTCAATTTACCTTCTCACAAAACTGGCAAATAAAATAGATATGCATAATTTTGAAACGACCTACTCCACTTCAAATATGGCCTGTATTTCTACAGAAGAATTCACAGGAATAGATGAAGCTCCTAAAGTGGCTCTCGCATGTTTTCCTTTTTCTCCAAAAACTTCTACAGTAAGGTCTGATGCAATGTTCATCAGATCAGCATGTTTAGTGTAGTCCTCTTTTGTGTTGAAAATTCCGGTCAGCTGTACACATTGCTTAACTTTGTTGAGATTCCCGCCTACCGCTTCTTTTAAAACGGCTATAACGTTAAGCATTGTGGCTTCCGTAGCCTCTTTTACCTGCTGTTCATTTACATCCACTCCTAATTTTCCGGGATTTAAAATTTTTCCTTCTTTCAAAGCTACCTGATTGATGAATACCAAATTTCCTGAACGTACAAACGGTTTATAATTTCCTGCCGGTTTTGGAACCTGTGGAAGAACAAGATTTTTCTGTTTTAAAGTCGCTTCAATATCTTTTGGATTTTGTTCTTCCAGTACAGGAACAGTTTCTTTTTTAGTGAATGTTCCTTTAAGCGCCAAAGCCGTTTTCGCAAAATTCCTTCCCTGCAGTTCTGCCAATGTACGCTCATCTTTTGTGGGCCTTTCCACATCTTTCAGTGAAGCCATGCTGGTTACGCCTAAAACCGTATTTCCCTGAGGAATTGTTTTGTTGATACTTTCGGTTCCTCTGATTCCGTTTGATACCAGAATCATTCCGTGAACGGCTAAGGAATTCCAGAATGCATTAAGAGCAAGCTCTTTACCAGCACCGCTTCCCGCAGACATAAAAACGGTTGCAGGCATTCCTTCCAGCGCATGATTGGTCCATAAATTAACGGTTTTAGATAAAAATTCGCTCATTCCGGTACTTATATTTCCGAAATAGATGGGTGATCCAAAAGCTATTCCATCATAAGAAGGCAGTTCATCTACTAAAGCTACGGGAATGTTCTTTAGTTTTGGGCTTTGGGATTGTTTGACCTGTTTAATGATGGCTGTAGCATTTTTATTGCTTTCGATGCCGGATGCTATTTCTTTAGCCAGTTCATAGGTTCCTCCATTATCTGAATGAATGAGGACCAGTATTTTAGCTTTGTTGTCCTGTGCCATGATTGTGGTGATTTTTAATAATAAAATTAATACAAAAAACGTACTTAGTTTTTTCATTTTTGATAGATAAATAATTACAATACAAAATTAGTATTGTCGTTTTTATTAAATTTGCCAAAAACTCTATGCAAAACGACATCATGAAATGTGGTTTAACGGAAAAAACAGACAGCCGGTTTATAGACACGATTGAAAAGGAGGCTTATGTCTGGTGTGAAAAAGACTGGAAGCATGATGATCACGAGCATGCCCACCAACGGGCGCAGCTTACTTTTGTGGAAGAAGGCTACCAGTATTTCCATATCGATCGGAAAATTTATATTGTGCCACAGCATCATGTTATTTGGATCCCTTCCGGTAAAGCGCACAGGATAACATCAGAAGCGAAAACAGTCAGTTTAATGGTTTTCTTATTTAAAACTCTTTTTAGTGATGATTTTTACAAGAATGTACAGGTTTTTGCGGCTCCCTCTGTTTTGAAAGAAATGCTTCTGTATGCCTCAAAATGGAATCAATCGGTAGTGGAAGATGAGGAGCAGGATCTTTTTTTTAGAGCCATTTTAAAAAGTCTTCCTAATTTCTGCAAAGAAAGCAGTTATCTGGAAATCCCGGTTCCTTCGGATACAAGACTTATACCTGTCTGCACCTATATCAATTCCAATTTCAAGTATAGCCTGAATGCTGATGAGTTGGCCGGAAAAGCACAAATGTCTGTACGGAGCCTGCAAAGGATCTTCAAAAGTGAAACAGGCATTACGCTTCAGAAATACCTGCAGCTTGTAAGAATTTTAAAAAGCATAGAACTTATTGATGCCGGACAGCTTACTTTAAGTCAGATAGCTTATAAAGTAGGTTATCAGAGTTTATCTGCATTCACCTCTTCCTACTATATGATTATGAAGTCTAAACCAAAAGTAAAAAAGATCAGTTAAGGCGTTTCATCATGAGGCATATCCACGGGCTTAGATTCCGGAGAACCTTTTTCACGAAGCCAAATAGACAGGATCACAATGGAGGCCACAGCAAGAAATTCACTTTGCCAGTTCTGAAAAGATTCAAACCAGAATCTGGATTCTGAAATATATTGTTTTGCTGTAACGGTAGGCTTTTTCTTTGAAATTTGCTCTTCATTATAATCTTTAAGGCTGCCATAAAAATGCATTCCAAAACTTCCCAGGAATAAAAGAGCAAAAGCCAGGGACAGAGAGTGTTTGTAGACAGCAAGCCAAATTCCGCCTTTTTTCACGGGCCACGGAGCTTTTGCGTGCGGTTTCGGTTCATTATCTACCTCTTCTTTTTCATCTAAAGATTTGGATTCACTGGAACCTTTCTGCCTAAGCGAAACAGTAAGTACAATATACAGCATCATTTGAAGAAATTCACTTTCCCAGTTTTCAAAGGTTGCTTGTATGAAATGTCCGCTGTGAATATATGCTCCTAAACTGAGCAAAGTACTTCCGTTTTCTTCCAGTTCTTTATTAAATGTTTTCCAACCTGTTAAAAACTGGCCAAAAAGACAAATAAACATTAATAAAAGTATAACAATGCTTAGGCTGTTACGGTAAAAGAAACTTTTTTTAGACATAGTAACAGTTTTAAAATTTAATATCAAATAAATAGCTGATGCTATCCGATTATTCTATCCATTGACAATCAGTCCACCATTGGGATGAAGAACCTGGCCTGTAATCTGGGCAGCTCCATTACCCGCTAAAAACAAAAAGCTGGCTGCCACTTCTTCAGGAGTAGCGTTTCTCGCGAAAGGAGGTTTATTGGGGTCGTCTTCCTGCTCTCCAAAAGTTTCTTTAGTAAGTGGTGTAGCTACAGGGCCTGGCGCAACTGCATTGACGCGTATTCCCTTAGGTTTTGCCTGCAGGGCGAGAGAGCGGGTAAATGATACTATTGCACCTTTGGTTGCCGAATAATCCAACAACTCAGGATGTCCCTGGTAAGCGGTGGCCGAAGTGGTATTGATAATACTGCTTCCTTCTTTGAGATAGGGAAAGATTACTTTCGTGAGAAGAATCATCCCAATAATATTGGAATTAAAAGTCTTTCTGATATTTTCTTCTTCAAGATCGTTAATGTTTTCCGCGGGAAACTGCACACCGGCATTATTAATGAGTACATCAATTCTCCCAAATTCTGAAATCACTTTTTTCGCAGTTTCTTCACAGAATTCATAATCATTAATATCTCCTTTAAACAATATGCATTTTCTGCCAAGATCTTCAATAGCTTTTTTTGTTTTCCCGGCATCTTCATCATCTGTATGATAAATGACGGCAATATGAGCTCCTTCCTCTGCAAAAAGTAAAGCTACAGCTTTTCCTATTCCGCTGTCTGCGCCTGTAATAAGAACCAATCTATCTTTAAATCTTTCCATTTAAAAAATTATTTTAAAATCAGAAGTTGATTGATCTCGCTTTTAAAGCATCCAAGAATGAATTCTGTATAATATAGCTGAGCATTCAGAGCCTGTGTTTTAGGATGGAGCTCAAGTTTTTTGGTAAGAATGATCTCTCCTTTATAGGCAAAAGAGAAAAATGCAAAGATTTTATAAGCTGAATTTCTGATTGGCGTACTGTAGCCTGTTGTGGCAATGGACCAGTCGGAATCGAAAATTTTCGCCACATTCAGGGCCATCGTTTGCGCAATATTTTCTGATACACAGTCGCACTCTTCAGCTTCTTCCCTATCTACATGAAGCAATTTTACTTTTTGGGGAAGCGTATACGCAGTCATACCGCCTTTGAAGAATAAAGAGGCATTCGGCATCTGAGAAAAAGCCAGCTGCAGACATCCTGAAGTCACACTTTCAGCGATTGAAATAGTTTCATCTGCACTTATGAGTGACTGGCTTATATATTCTAAAAGATTTTTTTGAAATTCCATAACATTAATTATTAAATGATTGGTTTATAGTATAAGACCTGAAGATTCCCAAGGATCTAAGATTACTTTTAAGTATCTATCCTGTTTTTATTGAAAATTTCATCTCCTTTGGAAACATCACCGAAAGACAGCTATTGTCTGACGGTGATGATAGTGAATAGCCGTTGCTGAATCCGATGTGTGGAATACTGCGGCTTTCATAATTTTAATATTTAGGTGTGAAGGTGCCTATGGCATGATCATGAATTTCTTTCCAACTCAAGATCCCAGACTCTGTGTCCGGCAATTGCGGATATAAATTCCTTTTCCGGGTTTTTATTTTCTGAGGTAATTATCGCACGATCTTCATGTTTTCTGAAAGCCGGGTTGCTGATATTATACAGCTCTTCTGTTCCTGCTCCAAAATAAATGGCTTTACAATGTTTATATGCTTCGTTGACGAAATTTAACGCTTGATGTTTGTTTTGAGGTTCTACCAGTTCTTTAGTAGATTCCTCTCCTGCGCTGATGTATAAAGCATCAAAACATACACTGGCAATACTGGTAAGGGAATGCTTTGGAGTAAGTGACGAACCATCGTCTGTTTTAACCGGAGCTAGACTTGGAGCAATAATTTCTACTGTTGCACCTTCACCTTCCAGTTTTGTTTTTAATTCATTAAGGGCACTTCCATTGGCTCCATTGCCTACAATAAAGCCGATCTTTCTGCTTTTAATTGTATTTTTAATTGTATTCGCCATACTTAATGCTTCAGAGACTTTTGTTTTAGGTTCTCTTTCCTTACTCTGCAGTTCTTCCACATTAGCATCGGCGGGAATGCTTTGGTTGGGCTGATTAAGTTTTTTTACTTTAACTCCTATTTTATCTGCAACTTTTTGAGCAAGCAAATCATCAATAAAGGCTAGCTGTCCTGCCATTCTTTCCCTGATCTCCGGAATGGTCACTTTTGAGAGCTCAAAAATAAGTGCATTCTGAAGGTGTAACTTTTCCGGTTCTGACTGGCTGTTGTAGAATAATTTAGCCTGTGAATAATGATCTACAAAACTCTGGCTTCTTCTTCTTACTTTTTCTCCTGAAACTCTTTCTTCCTGGGAAGTAAATCCTCCTTCTGACATCATGGCCTGGAAAGGGCATCCTCCTCCTATGGAATTGGGTTCATAACTCGTTTTTCCTTTAGCGATCTGCTGTCTCATATGTCCGTCACGCTGATTGTTGTGAACGGTGTTTATAGATCTGTTAATAGGTATTTCATGGAAATTGGGTGAACCTAATCTTGACAACTGGGTGTCGGTATATGAAAATAATCTCCCTTGAAGTAACGGATCATTGGTAAAATCGATACCAGGTACAAGATGTCCGGGATGAAAGGCTACCTGTTCTGTTTCAGCAAAAAAGTTTTCAGGGTTTTTATTCAGAGTTAAGGTACCGACGATCTGTACGGGAACTTCTTCTTCCGGGATCAGTTTTGAAGGATCCAGAAGATCAAAATCAAATTTATGCTCATCTTCTTCAGGGATTAGCTGAACTCCGAAATCCCATTCAGGGAATGCTCCTTTTTCAATAGCTTCCCAAAGATCTCGTTTATGAAAATCAGGATCTACACCGGAAATTCTCTGTGCTTCGTCCCAGGCTACGGAATGCACCCCTAGTTTGGGTTTAAAATGAAATTTAACGAAATGAACTTTTCCTTCCTCATTAATGAATTTAAAGGAATTGACACCAAAGCCTTCCATCATTCTCAGACTTCTTGGAATTGCCCTGTCGCTCATCAGCCACATGATCATATGCATACTTTCCGGCATCAGAGAAATAAAATCCCAAAATGTATCATGGGCAGAAGCCGCCTGAGGAATCTCATTGTCCGGCTCAGGTTTTACTGCATGAATAAGATCCGGAAACTTAATGGCATCCTGAATAAAAAAGACAGGCATGTTGTTTCCTACAAGGTCATAATTCCCTTCTTCGGTATAAAATTTTATAGCAAAACCTCTCACATCTCTCGCTAGATCTGTGCTTCCTTTACTCCCTGCTACGGTAGAAAATCTCAAAAAAACAGGCGTTTCTTTCCCTGTTTCTGTTAAAAATTTTGCCTTGGTATAGGCAGCAAGGCTTTTGTTCAGCTTAAAAACACCGTGCGCCCCTGAACCTCTGGCATGGACAACTCTTTCAGGAATTCTTTCATGATCGAAATGGGTAATCTTTTCTCTTAAAATAAAATCTTCCAGCAGTGTTGGCCCCCTGTCACCAGCTTTTAGAGAATCCTGGTTGTTATTGATCTTCAATCCCTGGTTGGTCGTCAGTTTTTCATTTTCATTTGAAGTGCTGTGCGCATCGAGCTGATCTAACTTCTTGTTGTTTTGCAAATCATTTTTCATATTAAAATATTTAGTATAAGTGGTGTGAAGGTTAAAAATTTGAAAAGTCTTTTGGTGTTTGTGCTGTATTCTCAAGAGTATTCAGCAGTTTATTGAGGTACTCTTCTTCTTTTAAAACTTTATAATAAGCAGTTTTGGCGTATAGAGTAAAAGAAGAACTCTCAATTTGTATTTCTGTATTTCTATTGGGTACAGAAAGAGTTCTTTCACCGTGATATTCACGGATATTCAGAATATATTCTTTGATATAAGTATCAATTACATTTTTCAAAATATCACATTTAGCATTATTCTTTATCTTTTCCAATGATTTGATCAAAAAAGCGGTAACTCCATAGGAATTAATAACGCTGGGGAATAAAGATTCATTCTCTATCATATTGTTCTTATCATTCAGTCCGGAATATTTTAAGGTGTCATTTTCAAATATCATATTCTCAAAGGTTATTAGTTATCTGGCATTTTTAAATATTTTTCAAAATAATGGAGGTCTTCTGTGTCTTTAATGGAAAGATAAAACATAATCTGCTCAGGTTCTTTTAATCCAATACTGCTGAAGCTGTCAAAATGGGCGATTAATGCCTGGACATTTTTTATCTCTATATCTTTTAAGATAACAAATAACAAGAAAATATTATTTTTTATTTCTTTGACATAGATCGCTGCGCCCTCCTCAAACCAGTTCCCTTTGTTGGAAACTTTTATGAAGTCTTTGTGCTTCAAGGTTTTTACTATTTTCTGACAATCCATATGTTGAGTACTTGGTTACTAAATCATGCAGAAGCAGTTCTATATAGTTTATAAGTCTCCTATCCGATATCAATTTCAGTGATTCTGAACCTCTTCAAACTCATTTTATTAATTTTTACTGATATTAGGATAATTTACAGCCTGCCGGTATGTGCTTACGACAATAGTTAGGGCCTGATCATTCAAACCCGGATAAAGCATGAAGCTTTTCCTGCTGCCTTTACGGGGTCTTAAGAATTCTATTGAATCTTCCTATTTCAAATATACCCCTAAATAATTCACTTTTTTATGATCTCAATCACATTAGTGAATTGTTTAATAAATAATTTTTCTGTTTTCCAATGTAATATTCCCCTGCTTTTCCATTTTTTTCAGAGCCCGTATCACGGTTTCTACACGCAGTCCTAAAAGATTGGCGATTTGCTGTCTGGTAAGTTCTACATGAAAACAATTTCCACAGCTGTCGTCATGATAGCTTTTCAGGTAATCCAAAAACCCCGTAAGTCTTGAAATGGGATTCAATGAGGCCATATTCTGCAGCATGATCGCTTTGAAATAAAGTCTTTGGGAAAGACAGGCATTCATTTCCAGAGAAAGATCAGGATCTTCCTTCATTAAATTCAGAAATTGCTCTTTCGGAACTTTTATAATTTCTGAAGGAGCAATACATACAGCATTTGTTGGATAAAATTTATCTACAAAAAGCAGTGAATCACCAAAACTTTGTTTTCCTACGAAAATATTCTGTATAAATTCTTTTCCATCATCATCATAATTATTAAGTTTTACTTTTCCTTCTATAATCTGAAAATAATAAAGTGCATGCTGTCCTTCTCTGTATATCATTTCCCCTTTCTTATAAGTTTTAATCTCTCCTCCCGATGAATAAAGCTTGTTTTCGTCAATATTCATGCAACTTATTGTTTTCATAATTTGGTCTTTAAATATTCAATAAAAAATAGTGATTTTTATTGAGAATCATTCTTTTTAATATAAAATTTTTCGATCTCTAATTTTGACAATATTTTCCCTTTCCATATGTTTAATAGTTCTAATAGCAGTTTCTACACAAAGACCTGTATGATTGGCCATTTGTTGTCTCGTTAACGGAATTGTGTAAGAGTACGGACTTTCATCATGGTGAAAGCTTTTAAGATAATCCATTAACCCTCTCAGTCTGATTGCAGGATTTGGAGAGGAAATATTCTGCATCATAATGAATTTGTAATAAAGGCGCTGAGATAGAAAGCTGCTGATCTCACGGTATAATTTGGGAGTTTCATTCAGCAATTCTAAAAATGCATCTTTATGCAACCTTATGACGCTACATTCGGTAAGTGCTTCTGCATTCATAGGAAAAGGTCGGTCTATAAAAAGCACAGACTCACCGCAACTCTGTCCTGCTGACAGAATATTTTGGATAAACTCTTTACCGTCCTCATTATAATTGTTTAGTTTTACCTCTCCTGTAATGATCTGGTAATAATAATTAGGACTTTCTCCCTCAGTGAATAAGTATTCCGAGGGTTTATAAATTCTGATTTCAGCCCCCACTGAATATAATATATTTTCGTCAATAACCATATTATAGTTTTTTGTTATTAGTTAATCTTCTCACAATCTCTTAGTAAAATCCATTGGGGAAACTTAGGCCGTTAGACGTATGCAAAAACTAAACCTTTATTATTCAATAAAAAGTTAAATAATGTTAATTAATAATAACAAATAGTAACATATTAAATTACCGTTAAATAATTACCATTAAATTAATTAATTTATTTTTTATTATATAATTCAGTATAAACTATGATAACCCTGTCAGCAGTCGTGAAGGGTTTTGTTGATTAACAAAAGTTTAAAAGACCCGTCTTACTTATAAAACGGGTTTTCTAAAATCTATAACGGTAAAACTATTTTTCGATAACCTTCGCAGTATCCATTTTTTGGACTCCAGTTGCATCTGTATGCAAAGTATCCACGGGAACGGTTTTGACAATAGTGTCTGCAGGCACCTGATCAACAATGATGCTGTCTGATGTTTTGGTGGTTTCAATTTTTGTTTCTTTTTTACAGCTTAGTACGGTTAAGCCCAGAAGCATCAGTAAAATGGTAAATTTCATAATAGTTATTTTGTAGTGTACCCCAAAATTAGTCGATCACTGATGACTTAGTTTATGACTGTAGTCATAATGATATTTTCAGACTATTTAGCAAACTTTTTGGTTCCGGCAACACATAAAATGACACCGATAGTGACACCAAGCATCCCTACACTTACATGTTCATGAAGAAAATAAGCAGCAAGTGCAAGCCCGAAAAAAGGTTGTAACAACTGTAACTGCCCCACCGTAGCAATACCGCCCTGTGCCAAACCCTTATACCAGAAAATAAATCCAATGAACATGCTGAAAAGAGAAATATAAGCCACTCCAAACCATCCATTAAAACTTATATTCTCAATATGATCCGGAAAATAAATAAAAAATAAGGGAATCATTACAGGCAATGCCAATACCAAAGCCCAGGAAATAACCTGCCATCCACCTAATGTTTTTGAGAGCTTAGCACCCTCAGCATACCCCATTCCACACAGAATTACCGCCAGAAGCATCAGAATATCGCCGATAGGTGAAGCTGAAATACCCTGAAAAGCTGCATATCCTATTACCAGAAGACTTCCGATTACCGAGAAAAGCCAGAATACAGGATGTGGCCTCTCTCCACCCCTGAAAACTCCAAATACTGCCGTAGCTAAAGGAAGTATTCCTAAAAATACAATAGAATGCGCCGAGGTCAGATACTGAAGTGCCAGCGCAGAAAGAAGCGGAAACCCGACTACGCAGCCAATAGAAACAATCAGTAACGGAAAGATCTGCTTTTTTTCAGGACGCTTTTCTTTATAGATCAGCAAAACAGAAAGGGCAAGTATCCCTGCAATAGCCGCACGGGCTATCGTTACAAAAATGGGACTCATTTCCATCACCGCCAATTTGGTGGCGGGCATTCCTCCACTGAACAGTACCACTCCTATAAAACCATTGATCCATCCATTTATGCTTTCATCTTTCGATATTTTTTCAGTCATCATTTTTCTTATTTTTTTGATAATTCAAAATTAGAAAGGAAAAACAGATAAACACAGTCTCAGTTTTATATATTTGCATGAGCACAGTTTAACAAAATGAGTAAAGAATTTATCTACACAGAAATTGCAGACGGAATTGCTTCCCAGATCAGAAACGGACTACTGAAGACAGGTGACAAGCTTCCATCTGTTAGAAAGATGTGCCAGGAGCATCAGGTAAGTATGAATACGGCAAAGCGGGTCTTTCTGGAACTTGAATCCCAGTCTTTAATAGAATCCAAACCGCAGTCTGGTTATTTTGTCAGCAGCCTGATGTCTGTCAGTCTTCCCTTGGCTGCTGTAAGCCGCCCTTCTCTGATCGCCAATAATGATGAACCGGATGAACTGATCAGCAAGGTGTATGAAAATATGGGTAAAAAGGAAATGACTTTTTTTTCCATTGGGATTCCTTCAGGAGATCTTCTGCCTCAGGCTAAATTGAAAAAAGAAATCATCAACGCAACCCGGGAATTAAAAGATGGCGGCACCGAATATGAAGAACTCCAGGGAAATCTAAAACTCCGGAGAATGATTGCCTTACGGTCAATCCAATGGGGCGGAAATTTTAATGAAAATGATCTGGTCACTACAAACGGCGGTATGAATGCATTATCCTTCTGTCTGATGGCTTTAGGAAAACCAGGAGATACAATAGCGATAGAAAGCCCATGCTATCCGGGAATATTACAGCTGGCCAACGGATTTGGTTTAAACGTTCTGGAACTGCCGACCCATCCAACCACCGGAATTGAAATAGAAGCTTTGCGGAAAGTAATTCCCCAGATCAATCTGTGTCTATTAATTCCAAATTTCAATTCTCCGCTTGGGAGTTGTATGCCGGATGAAAATAAAAAGGAGATCGTGAAACTTCTCTCGGAAAATAATATTCCTCTGATAGAAGATGATGTATACGGGGATCTTTATTTCGGATCCAGTCGGCCGAAATGTTGTAAATCTTTTGACAGGGACGGAAATGTACTGTACTGCAGTTCTATTTCAAAAACACTGGCTCCGGGCTACCGGGTAGGCTGGATTGCACCGGGAAAATATAAAGATAAAATCATGAAGCTTAAGCTGCTTCACTCCACATCCTCGATTTCTATCGTGAATGAAGCGGTTGCCAACTTTCTCAAATCCGGCAGGTATGAAAAACATCTTCAGCAGATGAGGAAAGCGCTTCAGAATAACTATCAGAATTATGTACAGACCATCGCAGAATATTTTCCCGAAGGAACAAGAACCAGCCGCCCACAGGGAGGACTTTCCCTTTGGGTAGAATTTGACAAAAAGATCCGAACTACCGCGCTGTATGACCTGGCGATCAAACAAAATATCAGCATCGCTCCCGGCAGGATGTTTACCCTGCAGGATCAGTTTGAAAACTGCATGCGTCTCTGCATTGGTCTTCCATGGACGGAAGAAACCAAATTATGCCTGCAGCAGGTCGGAAATCTTGCAAAAAAGATCTGATTATTTGTCCGGAACGAAGTTTTTTCTTGCGAGTTCTTTTCTTACACGGCTCAGGCTTTCAGGCGTGATACCAAGATAAGAAGCAATCATCCATTGTGAAACTCTCAGAAGAAGATCCGGATACATTTTAATAAACTTCATATATCTTTCTTCTGCCGTTTCGCCAAGCAATGAATTAATTCTGTTTTGCAGACTTCTTATATGCTTTTGCAATAAGAAATCGCTTCTTTCAATACTATTGGGGAACTGTTCTACAAGTTTATTAAAGAAATCGGGGTGGAGAAAAAGAACTTCTGTATCTTCTACCGCTTCTATATAGTAAATAGATTTTTCGTTAAAATAAAGACTGCTTCGGTCAGAAATCAGCCAACTTTCCGGAGCAAACTGTATGATGTGTTCTTTGCCGTTCTTGTCTATAGAATACATCTTCAGCAACCCTTTTTCAACAAAGAAAATATGCCTGCAGATTTCACCATACTGTAAAAGAAATTGATTTTTAGGTATTTTCTTTACTTCATAGTGCAGGCTGCACATATTCACTTTTTCTATGGGAACATTGAGTACCTTAGCTAAATAAGTGTTGATATTCTTCATGATACGATCTGGCTTATGGATATATCTTCATGCGAGGAACTGTTGATCACCTTGCCATCTTCTATAATGATCAGCTGGGGACTTTCATGCCTGATTCCTAAATCTTCAGATATTTTATTTGAAATAGCTCTATATGTCAGCAAATCTAGGTAATATAAATCCAGTTTATCATTTGAATTATCTATTTCTCTTTCAAAGTTTTTCAATACTGTTGTGCTGATAAAGCATCGTGTTGAATGTTTGAAAATGGCAATTCTATGGTGATAGGAATTCTCAAGTGCTTTAGCGAGATCCTCTTCCGATTCTATTTTGTTCCAGAAGGATTTACGTTCAGGATTGTTGTTTTTACTTCCGAATATTTTGTCAAAAAAACTCATACATTAAATTGTTTTAAATGATGATCAAGATGTTTGTATTCTAAAAATCCCCAGTCTTTTTCAGTCATTGTACCGAATAATCTGTGGTGGTCCGGAAGATCTTTATTTTCAGATGCAGTCCGGAACTCATTCAGCGTATTCAGCAGATTGGTTTTTGATTCATCAAAATCACACTCAAAATTAACGATTAGTTTTTGAAAAGTTGGCATGTTTGAGGGAATTCCATTATTAAATACCTGCATTTCTATTTTTGTGACCATTCCTATTGTTTTAAAGAGGATATTTATAGCAGGTAACTCCACTTTCCTCAAAGCAACCTTAAGAACAAGATCACAGTGCTTTAACATCTGGGAAGCAGTCATTTTTCCCCATTTTCGTGAGGAATTTTCAGTAAGCAAAGAAATCCTGTCAATGATTTCCTCAAAATAAACTGTATCGTGCAGACTCTTTTTTACCAACCTTTCTCTTTCTTGAGGTTTTCAATATGGGCAAAATGATGGTTGCAATGCCAAACATAGAGCGCCAGATAACTTCTCAGATCATAATTTTGGTGTTGTTCAGGGTGATGAAAGGTTCTTTCAAATTGTTTATTTGTAAGCGTTTTAAGCAAGGCTGCCCATCTTTGATGTGTTCCCTTTATCATTCTCATGGCAGGTTTTATTGGCATATTTACACTGTCCTGAAGTTCTGCCCATTTCGCCTCATCATAAGGTCGTATCGTCGGGTTATCTTCCGTTAATGCCAATTTTAAACGAATGAAACTATTGATATGGCTGTCGGCAATATGATTGATAAGTTGTCTTACCGTCCAACCCCCTTCTCTGTAAGGGGTGTCTAACTGATCATCTGAGAAGTCTTCTATTAAGCTTTTTAGCTTTTCAGGAAAGTTTTTGATGACCTTAATATATTCATCAAGTTTAATATCACAGATGTTCTCAGGCTGTTGGAACTGGCCGATAGGATATTTCTTTTGCTCTAAATTGTTCATCGTTAATTATCTGGTTAAATGTTTTATAAAATTACTTAGTTTTATTTATAAAGTAAAATGGGTGGATAAAAAAATACTTAAAAAAAGCCCCAATTCTATTAAATTGAAGCCATTCTTTTTTTTAATGTATACCTTAATATCCATGCAGATCAATACCTTCAGTTCTCTGCAAAGTCACTTTCTTACCCATTTTCTTCTGAATTACCCTGAAATGCTGCAATTCATCATCTGTAAGAATACTGATTGCAGTTCCTTTTTCGTTGGCACGGCCTGTTCTTCCAATACGGTGAATATAATCTAAAGGAGAACGCGGCAATTCGTAATTGATCACGCAAGGCAAAGATTCAATGTGAATACCACGGCCGATTAAGTCGGTTGCTACTAAAATCTGAGCTCCGTTTACTTTAAATTCTTCTAAATTATTTCTACGGGCACCCTGTGACTTCTGGCTGTGAATGGCTACAGCCTTAATTTTATTCTTTTTAAGTTTTTCTACTAAATTATCCGCAGATCTTGTAGATGAAACAAAGATCAAAGCCTTTTCAACTTTCTTTTCTTTAATCAGATATCGTAAAAAAGGGCCTTTATTTTCCGGAGAAACATGATAAGCCAATTGTTCTATATTATCAATCTCAACTTCTTCCTTCTTGATTTCAATCATGACAGGATTGATGGATAAGCGTTCCTTCATTTCAGCCACTTTATCATTTAAGGTTGCTGAAAACAAAGTCGTCTGTTTTGCTACAGGCATTAAGGCGAAAAGTTTATTCATTTCCTCACCAAAACCCAACTGAAACATTTTATCCGCTTCATCAATTACCAAATGCCGGATTCCTGAAATACTCAATGCATTATGATCAATCAGGTCCAGTAAACGTCCTGGTGTAGCAATAAGAACTTCTACTCCGAACATTCCTTTCATCTGAGGGTTGATAGAAACACCGCCATAAACAGCCATGGTACGGATCTCACGTTTCAGATTCTCTGTAAAAGCCCTGAAAACTTCATCAATCTGAATGGCTAATTCACGGGTAGGCACCAAAATTAAAACCTGAACATTACGGTCTTTCTTTACTTCTGAGTTTTGTAATTTCTCCAAAATAGGCATCACAAAACATGCAGTTTTTCCTGAACCGGTCTGTGCAATTCCCATCAGATCTTTTCCCTGCAGAATAACAGGAATGGCCTGCTCCTGGATTGGGAACGGCTTCAGATAACCAAGTTTGTTGACAGAACGAATAATATTGTGTGATAATCCTAAAGACTCAAATGACATAAAATACTTATTTAATGCAAATATAAGCTATTGATATTTGGTTTTATCACCTAAGGCACGATACTGCCTGGAATTTATTTCTCTTCTTTAAATTTTATCTTGCCGATTTGTCCGATAATTCAGTTTTGGAAAGTTTTTTGAGTATTTTTATCCAAAATTCGAGAAATCTAAATATGAAAAAAGCGTTAATCATCGTAGATGTACAGAATGATTTCTGTGAAGGCGGCGCATTAGCAGTTCCGCAAGCCAACGAAGTGATTCCTTACATCAATCTTTTGATGGAAGAAAATGAATATGACCAGATCGTTCTTACCCAGGACTGGCATCCTGCCAACCATAAAAGTTTTGCCAGCAACAATGGCCGAAAAGTAGGTGAAAGCATTATCCTGAACGGGGTTCCGCAGTTTATGTGGCCGGATCACTGTGTGCAGGGAACTTTTGGAGCAGAATTCCATAAAGACCTGAACAGAGACAAAGTAACCCATATTATCCAGAAAGGAAAAAATACTGAGATTGATGCTTACAGCGGATTTCAGGACAATAATCACTTTATGAAAACAGGACTTGATGATTTCTTAAAATATCATGACATCCAGCTTCTTGAAGTCGTAGGTCTTGCGTTAGACTATTGTGTGAAATTTACCTGTACAGACGCTGTTGCCACCGGATATGTTACGTGTCTTCACTTTAACGGAACCCGTGCCGTAAACGTAAAACCGGACAACGGTAAAGATGCAATTTTTGAAATGCTTCAGAAAGGGGTAACCATTTTGGGGTAGTTTTACAGCATAATTTATATTGTAAAGAGGCTGCCCAAAAAATTTGGGCAGCCTCTTTTATTATTTTAAAAACTTTAAATCAAATTTCAGGAAATCATTATATTAATGATTCCTTATTAAAGCATTTTAAGATTATTCACTTCCTGTTCTGAAAGGATTCTCCAGTGTCCACGCTTGATATTCTTCTTTGTAAGACCGGAGAACATGACTCTGTCTAAAGCCTCCACTTCATATCCAAGTCTTTGGAAGATTCTTCTGATCACACGGTTCCATCCGATATGAATTTCAATTCCAACTTCATTTCTAGGTTTTCCTTCAATAAAAGAAATCTGGTCTACCACCGCTACTCCTTCATCCAGACGGATTCCCTCTACAATAAGCTTCATATCCTCATTGGTCAGTTTTTTATCCAAAGTCACATGATAGATCTTTTTGGCATCAAATGAAGGATGCGTCAGTTTCTTAGTCATGTGGCCGTCATTCGTTAAAAGAATAACTCCGGTAGTGGAACGGTCCAGTCTGCCTACGGGAAACAGACGGTAAGGAGATGCGTTGGCAACTAGGTCCATTACGGTTTTTCTCGCCTTATCATCTTTCGTTGTAGAAATATAACCTTTTGGTTTGTTCAAAAGTACGTATACCGGCTTTTCAGGTGTGATTCCCTGTCCGTCAAAAACTACTTTATCTGTTTTCTGAACCTGGTACCCCATCTCATTTACCACTACTCCGTTTACTTCTACAAGTCCCTGAGTGATCAGTTCGTCAGCCTCTCTTCTACTGCAGATCCCGGAATTTGCGATATACTTATTAAGACGGATCGTATCCTTATGAACATCTTTATCAATCTTATTTAACCTTCTTTTCTGTACAAAAGATCTTGCTTTATCTTCATTTTTGTCATCTCCATTAGATGGTCTTCTGCCATATTTCAGACTACCTCTTTCATATTTGTCTCTTGTATCAAAACTTTTTGTCCCTCTCTTTGGAGCTGGTTTACCAAAAGTTTTTCTCTCACGCCCTTCACTTGAATTGGTGATGAAAGATCTGTCATCAGAATTTGAACTGCCATCTTCATTTCTGCTGCTCGAAGATGTTTCACTTCTTTTAAAAGGTTTTGGTTCAAACTTAGAATTACTTCCCTTGTTGTCGAATTTTCTTTCGCCAGCTTTAGGAAAAGGTTTCTTAAAAGGTTTTGATCCTGAAGAATTTCCAGATCTAGAAGCACGAGAATCATCAGAACTTTGTCTTGTTGAAGTTCTTGGTCTTTTTGGCCTTTCTGAATTATTATTATCTCTGCTCATTCTAAAAATTTCTGCAAAGATAGTAATTTAGTTACGAGTTAAAAATTAAGAATCATAACTTTGCACAATAGTTTTATTTTAATTTTAAAGAAACTCCAGTAATGATAACAATATTAAACGATGATTTTTCTCAATTGAACAGCTTTTTGCACGGAAAATCTTTCAGTAAAATCTTTATTTTGGTTGATGAAAATACCCATGAATATTGTCTTCCGGTTCTTTTAGGCAACATGGAAACAGACTTGGGCTTTGAAATTTTAGAAGTGGAAGCTGGTGAAGAAATGAAAAATATCCAGACAGCCAACCAGCTATGGGAGATTCTTACCGAAATGCAGGCAGATAGAAAAGCACTGGTCATCAATCTTGGGGGCGGTGTGATCACAGATATGGGAGGATTTGTGGCTTCTACCTATAAAAGAGGAGTTCACTTCATCAATATTCCCACTACCCTTTTATCCATGTGTGATGCCTCCATTGGCGGAAAGACAGGAATTGATCTTATGCATTATAAAAATATGGTCGGAACTTTTGCATTTCCTGAACAGATCTTTATTTATCCTAAATTTTTAGAAACGCTTCCGTTTAAAGAATTAAGAAGCGGTTTTGCTGAAATGCTTAAACACGGACTTATTGCCGATAAATCTCACTGGGAAAGTCTTATCCAAATTCATAAACTTGATGTGGAAACTATAATCCCTCATATTCATACCTCTATGGATATTAAACAGGATGTGGTAGAAAAAGACTTTCATGAAAGAAATATCAGAAAGACGCTAAACTTCGGGCATACAATCGGACATTCTGTGGAAAGCCTCTGCCTAAGCCAGGGAAATCCTATTCTCCATGGTGAAGCCGTAGCTATGGGTATGATTTGCGAAGCTCATCTGGCTTACCTTGAAGACCTTATTTCTAAACAGGATGCCGAAACGGTTATTGAAAACATTCAGAGGTATTATCCATACCTTGACATCAGTGATTTTACAGATGAAGCCATTACGGCACTCCTCCTTAATGATAAGAAGAATACCGATAGCAAGATCAATTTTTCTTTATTATCAGCAATAGGTGCATGTACGTACGACCATCAGTGCACTCAAAAAAACATCCTGGAATCATTGAATTTTTATAGAAAACTGAATAATGCTTAGCCTTTACCCGAGAAAATTCCTGTTAGAATTGAGAGCATTATACATCCTGTAATTTAGACTGCTTCTAAACAATTTAATAAAAAAGCATAATAATATACTGACAATCAATATTTTAAATATTAAACAGCGTGTTTTACACGCTGTTTTTTTACTGACTTTTATCATGTTATTTGTTTTTGGCAAGCAATTTGAAAGATACTCCTCGTCAAACTCAGTAGTAAGGGTTGACAGTAGTAAAATTTAGAATTAAGAATAGTAAAATATTAAAAAATTAAAGTTATGAAAAAGTTAATTTTAGGATTAGCAGTAACTGCAAGTTCACTGGCATTCGCTCAACAAACTCCAACATCTTCTTCTAACCCAGTAACATTTGGTGTGAAAGGTGGAATGAACGTATCTTCTCTTTCTAAAGACGAAGGTTTGGATGATCAAAAATCTAAAATCGGTTTCAATGCAGGTGTATTCGCAAACATTCCAGTTGCAGAATCATTCAGCGTTCAGCCGGAAGTACTATACTCTCAGTATGGTGCAAAATCAGATTACACTGTATTAGGGAATAAATATTCTTCTTCAACTAAGTTAGATTATATCGCAGTACCGGTAATGTTCCAGTACAATTTGATTCCTAACTTATATGTAGAAGCTGGTCCTGAGTTTGGATTCTTAGTAAGTGCGAAAAATAAGATCAAAAATGAAACTAATGGTAACTCATCTACTTCTGATAACTATAAGGATGATTTAAAAACATTCAACTTTGGTATCGGTCTTGGTGCAGGATATTATTTCACACAAAACTTTGGAATTACAGCTAGATACGTTGCAGGTTTAACAGATATAGCTAAAGACAGACCTAATGGTTCTGATTCTGTAAAAAACAATGTATTCCAAGTAGGATTAGCTTATAAATTCAAATAAGCTTCAACACATTCAGAAAACAAATTTTATATTTAATAGAAAAACCGGGTCATTCATTTGATCCGGTTTTTTGTTATGTTATTGTTAACTGATTATTTTTGGCAAGGAGTTTGCCTATATAAACAAACTGGCTGGATGACTTGATTTTTTTTATCATACAGACGGCACAAAGTTTCTTCATATACAAATTGATTTCAATAGAAAAGGTCAGGTTTATTCATTAAATCTGACCTTTTCGCCTTTCACATGACTTTTATCACTTTATTCTCTTTGGCGGGAATTTTGCTGCAGTGTGGGTGAATAAAATTAAACTTTAAAATCATGAAAAAACTAATTTTAGGATTAGCAATCACAGGAAGCTTTTTAGCAACTGCACAAGAAAAAACTAAATCTGCTTCTCCGGTAACCTTTGGGGTAAAAGCTGGATTCAATGCTTCTACTCTGAGCAAAGCCGATCAGTACGATAACGATCAGAAACTGAAACCGGGCTTCAATGCCGGGATATTTGCTCATATTCCCGTGGCCGAAAAATTCAGCATTCAGCCTGAACTTCTTTTCAGCCAGTTGGGTTCTAAAACAGAGGAAAGAGAAGTGTATTACATCAATTCTGACCGATACAGCAGGGATTTAGATTATAAAAAAACATTAAATTACCTTACTTTACCGGTAATGGTTCAATATAACATCCTTCCTCAACTTTATGTAGAAGCAGGACCTGAATTCGGGTTTCTTTTAGGCGGAAAAAACAAAGGTGATATTACGGTAGCCAGAAATTCCGGGAACACTACGACTACAGAAACCACAACTTTCTCAGAAGATATCGTTAAAGATCTGCATAACAAATTTAATTTTGGAATCGGAATTGGTGCCGGATATTATTTTACTCAAAACTTTGGAGTTACAGCAAGATTTACTGCAGGAATTACAGATATCTATAAGCATAATAGCGGAGATGCTATCAGAAATAATGCATTCCAGGTAGGCGTAGCATACAAATTAAACTAAAATAACAAGCTTAATACAGGAGATACCGTTAGAAATAACGCCTTTCAGCTTGGCTTAGCTTATAAATTTTATTAGAAATTTATAATTCCCAATCACAGCCGGGTTCATTAGAATCCGGCATTTTTATTTAATTAAACATTCAAAAAAAACCGGATTGGCCTTATAGTTTAATCTGGAATAAATAATTAAATGTCCGTGATCTTCTTAAAGCTTCAAATAAATACAAGAGCTTTCCTTAATTTCTTTTCAATTTATAGCGATATTAAATCATCAGTTTTAAAGTTATTTTAACGAAAAATTATCTTTAAAATTGAATTTTCACCTGTCATTATTTTTATGATAAACGAATGATGATATAAAAAAAGCAACCCCAAAATCTCTGTGAAGGCCCTGTAAATAAGGCTTTTCCGAGTTTGGCAAGCATTTTGCAAAATAAATCAAGTCTGATTGAAAAATCGGGTGAGAAGTAAAATAGTAAAATAAAAAAATAAAATTATGAAGAAGTTATTTCTAGGGTTGGCAGTTGCTGCCAGCGCAATGACATTTGCTCAGGAAACACAAACTACAGTAAACACAGACCCTATTAAAAAGGAAAAACAACCGATCAGATTCGGGATCAAAGCGGGAGGAAACTCAGCTTATTTCAGTGAGCAAAAATTAAGTCTTAATAACCAGAAAATAGGATTCCATGCCGGGGTTTTAGTTAATATTCCACTTTCTCAGAAATTCAGCTTGCAGCCAGAGGTTTTATACAACCAGTTAGGAGCAAGAAATGTAGTCTCATCTACGGATGTAACAACGGGTAACACTAACGTTAAAACGAAGAGCGAATACAAAACTACAATGAACTATATTTCAGTGCCTTTAATGGTACAGATGAGACCAACTGAAAGGTTTTATGTAGAAGCAGGTCCTGAGTTCAGTTATTTCATCAATGGTAAAAATTCCGGAGAAAGCTCTGTTGCTACTACTGTTGGCGGTGTAACAACGACACAGACTGTAACTAATTCTGATGACATTAATAAAGATAATGTGAATAAGTTTAATTTAGGTCTTGGTTTAGGTCTTGGATATGATATTACACAGAATCTTGGTATCAATGCAAGATATATCAACAGTCTTACGGATATGAGAAATCAAAAACCTGAAGGAACTGAGCCTCTTAATCACAGAGCATTTCAGCTAGGTCTGAACTATAAGTTCTAACAAAGACAATCAATTATTTAACCTATAGTAAAGTCCGGATTTAAATTTTTAAGTCCGGACTTTCGTTTTTGGTTAATTAAGATTTCAGACACCAGATTTCAGATATTATTGCTGGTGGCTTTGAGTCCTCCAGCCACAACATATTTGTCATTCTATCAATATTTCTCAATGTATTAAGCTTTCGAACTCTAAGACACTCTGACATTCAAAAACGTACCCGCATAACCCAAATTATTCGAATATTCTCGGATCATCGCTGATCGCTCCATCTATTCTCATATCTTTTAATTCCTTTAGTCTCTCTTTGGTATTGACCGTCCATGGTATCACTTTCATTCCCAATTGATGACATTCCTTTACAAGTTCTGGAGTGACAAGTGTATGATCAGGACTGTAAATGGTGGGAACAAAGCTTATAAATTTTAAATCTCCAGCTACGCCGTTCAGATGATCGGGATATTGCCTGAATTTCTCCGCAGGTATATTTTTAAAATACGCCTGTTGCTGTGCCCGTTTTTTATCATCTACTTTTTCCACCAGTAAAGCCGTCATTATCTTTGGATACTCTTTATGAATGATTTCCAGTGTTCTTGGATCAAATGACTGAATAATGACGCGGTCGTGAATTCCTTTTTCTACAATAATTTTCATCATCAGATCTACAAATTCTTTTGGTTCCGGATGAAAGATATTATCAGAGAAAGGGCGTGTTTTAGTTTCTATATTATAAAAAGGCAAAGGTCTCTTCAGTTCACGGGAGTACGCTTCACAAGCATCTATTACGTCTGAGAATAAAGGTTTCTGAGCCTTCATTTTCTTTTGGTCAGGATAGTTCTGAAGTTTTTTTAAGCCAACATCAAATGTCCGGATCTTTGCATAAGGCATATCATAAATTTTGTAATAAAAACCGGAATCTTTCGGAATATAAGTACCATCCGGCTTTGTTACCAATTCAGGGGATAGAAAAGCATCATGGGAAAGGATTACTTTTTTATCTTTCGTGATCGCAAGGTCCATTTCTAATGTTGTAATGTTCATTTTCAAGGCGTTCTTCATCGCTGGAATTGTATTTTCCGGATACAAGGACTTTCCTCCCCGATGTGCCTGCTTATCGAAAGACTGTGAGGAATATATCTGGGCAAATGCCAGAAAAATTCCCATTAAAAATACTTTTTTCATATCCTTAAAGCTTAATAGGACAAAACTAGAACTTGCTCCGGTATTGTGTAATACAAGAATATTAAGCTTTTGATACATTTATAAAAACAAAAGAAGCCAGGTCATCAATGCCTGGCTCCCATTTTATTTTAAATCGAGAACTATTAATTAAATAATTCTACCTCCTCTCCTTTTCCTACCGGATATTCTTCTGTAAAGCATCCGAAACAGTGGTTGGCAGATCCTAAAATCTCTTTCAGGCTGTCTGTACTTAAAAATTCCAAAGAATCTACGCCCAGATAATTTCTAAGCTCTTCAGTAGTCATATTGGCGGAAATCAAGTCGTCTTTTGAAGGCGTATCAATTCCTAAATAACAAGGAGCAATAATTGGTGGAGAAACACTTCTGAAGTGAATCTCTTTTACGCCTGCATCCTTTAATATTTTAACCAATCTCTTAGAAGTAGTTCCTCTAACAATAGAATCATCGATGATCACTACTCTCTTATCCTTAATCTCAGAAATGATCGGGTTCAACTTAAGGTTCACTACTCTTTCTCTCATTTCCTGTGTAGGAACGATGAAGCTTCTTCCGATGTATCTGTTCTTGATCAGAACGGGGCGGAAAGGTATTCCGGAAGCTTTTGAGAAGCCTATGGCAGCCGGAACTCCTGAATCGGGAACTCCAATTACAATATCTGCTTCTACAGGTGCCTGTTCCCAGATTTTTTCACCTGACTTTTCTCTGATCTCATAAACGTTGATATTTTCTAAGGTAGAGTCAGGTCTTGCGAAATAGATGTATTCAAATGAACAAATTCTCTGTTTTCCTTTGCTTTCATCCACCATATAGGAATTAAGCTTTCCAGGCTCGTTTTCATTGGTATAAATGATCTCTCCCGGAAGAATATCACGTACATATTGTGCTCCCACCGCATCCAAAGCAACGGATTCTGAAGCGACAACATACGTCTTTTCATCAACAGCACCCAAAACCAATGGACGGATCCCATTGAAATCTCTGAAAGCAAAGAATTTATTTCTCGTCATTCCTACTACGGAATAAGCGCCTTCTATTTTTTCCATGGTAGCTTTGATCGCTCCACGAAGTCCCAAGTCAAGATTTTTCTGGATCAATCTTAAGATCACCTCAGAATCGGAAGTGGCTCTGAAAACTACGCCTTCAGCTTCCAATTCATTTTTTAATTCTCTCGCATTGGTAAGATTACCGTTGTGTGCTATAGAAAGAATAATCTGGTCGTATTCGTTTTTTGCGAAGAACGGCTGAAAATTATACTTCTTTTTGTCTCCTGCAGTGGTATAACGGGTATGACCGATTGCAGAATTTCCCATAAAAGTCTCAGGATCCTGAATTTCTTTATAAACATCCAAAACCAGTCCTTCATCTTTCATATTGGTGATCCTCCCGTCCTTTAAAACGGAAATACCACAGGCTTCCTGACCTCTGTGTTGCAGGGCAAAAAGTCCGAACTGTGAAAGAGAAAATGTATCCAGATCATTATCAGAATACATTCCGAAGATCCCGCACTCCTCATTGGGTGCATCCAGTCTTTCTTCTTCCTGCGTTCTGAAAAGATTCCTTCCGTAGGTCTGGTCTTTAAACTGTTTTAAATATTCACTTTTATGAATGTCTAAACTTTTCATTTCTATTTTTTCTAATCTAGATTTTATTTTGATAGATTTTAATTAGATGAAAAATTAAATATTATGTTAAATACAAAAAACTTAACATCTAATTTTTATCTAAAATCTTATTTCTGAAGAAGAGTTTTAAGACGATTGTAGATTTCTACATAAGCCTCGGTAACTTCTCCTAAATCTCTTCTGAATCTGTCTTTATCCAGTTTTTTCATGGTATCTTTATCCCAGAGTCTGCAAGTGTCAGGAGAAATTTCGTCTGCAAGGATGATTTCACCGTCAGAAGTTTTTCCTAATTCAATTTTGAAATCAACCAGTATAATGTTCATCTTATCAAAAAGATCGATCAGAATATCGTTGATATCAGAAGTTAGCTCATACATTTCATCAAGCTCTTCATATGTTGCTGCTCCTAAGAAAACGGCATGGTGGTCATTGATCAACGGATCTCCCAATTCGTCTTTTTTATAGCAGATATCGAAGATGGTAACCGGAGATTTTATTCCTTCTTCCACTCCTAATCTTTGAGCCATGCTTCCTGCAGAATAGTTTCTTACAACCATTTCCAAAGGAATAATGGATACTTTCTTTACCAATTGCTCTCTTTCGTCCAATTGTTTAATGAAATGAGTTTTAATCCCTTTTTCATTTAAATATTCAAAAATCAAAGTGGTGATGGCATTGTTCATTTCACCTTTCAGATCCACAGATCCTCTTTTTTGAGCATTAAATGCTGTAGCATCGTCTTTGAAACGTACGACTACTTGATCAGGATTATCGGTAGCAAATACTTGTTTTGCTTTACCTTCGTACAACATTTCTTTCTTTTCCATTTCTAAATTGTCTTATTAGTTAGATTTATTTTATATTACTTAATTAAAATTCCTGTTAAAACTGCCAGTCCAAAACTCAGTAATGTACCGATCAGTACATATTCTGTAAGTTTTCTCTGCTTGGCCTGCGCCAGATCACTGAACCTGAAAACGGATTTGGCTGCTACCATAAAACCTACGCCTTCCCAATGGTTCACCATAATAAAAGTGAAAACCAGAAGACGTTCCAGTATTCCGATATATTTCCCTGCACTCGATAAAGAGTCAGTTTGTAAGCTGCTTTGAGTCTCCGGAACCGGGGTCCACGAAGACAATAATATTTTAATAAAAATTGAAGCAGGCGTTGTCAGAAACAATGCTGCCATTATTATTTTTAAAATTTCCTGATTGTTCAGAAAATCAAAACTAAATTCCTTAAAGTAAAATGAGATACCTACAATCACAAGAATATGAAGCATCTGATCGATAAAAAACCATCTTTTTTTATTTTTTACATTCTGGAAGATGAGTTTTGAAGCATCAATAATAAGATGAGTAATCCCAACAAGGAGTGAAACCCACCACAGATCTGTATTCCATAGAAAAACAAAACTTAAAATGGTGTGGATCAAAACATGAAGATACAAATAAGGGCTTTTCAGCTTACGGCGTTCTTTATCTGCAACCCAAGAATCTGGCTGAAGAATAAAATCTCCGAGTAGATGTGCCAATATGAGTTTAATAAAGATCATTCTTACAGTTCTGAGATTTTCTTTCTAAAGTATTGATTAGTTTCTACGATAAGTTCGTAGTTAGCACGTTTCAGCCTCTGACTTACGGAGGACTGTGAGATTGCAAACTTCCTGGCAAGATCTTCCTGTGTGAGATCTTCGTTCATGATCATTTCGTGGATGATCTCTGCTGTAGCTACCGTCCAGTTATCAAAATCTTTGGAAGACCATTTCAGCAGGATATTCAGATCACGGTCTACGGCTTCGTTGGAGGTTTTTATGGAAACGGTGTGCCCGTCATTTTTAAGGTCATTCAGCAGCCTTCCGGAATGTACGTAAGCCGTTCCGTTGGACTCGGTAATTTTTTCAGAGGAAAAATTCTCTTCCCCGATGCCTATAGCAATTCTTACGTCTAAATTTTCCTGACTTCTTATAAGGGACTTAATGGCTAGGAAACGCCAGAATACTTCATCAATACTGCACTTGAACTGAAATTCGTCTCCTCTGTAGATTTCCCATGCGAGCGGTGAACTTCCCCAGTTTTCCAGGAGATTCTTGAGTCTGGTGATCCAAACTTCTGTGTCTGCATGCTGTGAATTTATAATATCACCGGTGATGACCGCTATCATTATGCAAATATAAGCATAATTACTTATATATAAAAAATATAAGCAGAAACACTTATAGATAATGATTATTAGTGAATCTGCTTATATCAATGATGTATTATTTATAAGGTTTTAGAGAACGTAATGAAAGACAATACGCAATTTTTAGTTCTGATGTTGATCCCTCTTTTCGTACTTTATTATGTACACAACAAAGAAATTTCATGCCTGTTTTTTAACAACATGGGAATAAAATCGCCCGCAATGACAATAATTATACATTATTTTTTAATAAACCGGTGTACCTTGTCATCAAGCTTCAGGAAATAGAATCCGGCAGGAAGAGCATGCACGGAAATATTTTTCTTATTTTTAAACGGATTTTTTTCTGTAGAAATTACTTTTCCTGAAGCATCCAGTATCTGAGCAGTTCTGACATTCTGAGTCTCTCCATTTACAAAAATATCATCATCAACAGGGTTTGGATGTATTTTAAATTCTTCATTTGCTGTAATCAGATCATTGGTAGATAATGTTCCGCCAAGATTCTGACAGTAGTCTACAGGAAAAGAATCCCATTCACTGATATTAAAAGTGGTAGCCGGCTGGGTAGCCGTATTTTTCCTGTAAAGGGAAATGTCTCCATATGAATTACTTACAAACTTACTTCCTATAGCATCAATCGTAGTTGACTTATAGGCCAGTTCTACATATTGGGTTCCTTTAAAAGCTAAAGCATCACCCGCTGTAAGAAACTGTGCATCATTATTAGTGTAGCATGATAAAAAAGACTTAGGATTCAGAATAACAAAATTTTCATTATTGGGTATTTTACCTTCAAGCTCAAAACTGTTGCCAAAATAATAAGAGCCATTTGTATTATTATAATATTGTACCCGTATCCTGTAATTGTTTAAATCTACTTCATGACCGGTTCTGTTTACAATTTCCAGAGCTTTGTTATTATCTGTGCCTTCAATATATTTAATGATAAAAAGATCCCTGGAGTTTGTATCAGCAGCTGATGTGGATACTGTAATTAAATTACTGTCAGCAGATTGAAGATAGTCTTCGTCATACGCCTTTACGGTAAATGAATAAGAGGTAGAAGGGGTCAGATGATCAATAACTATTGATGTAGATTTTGTGGCGGTTAAGAAAATACCATTCTGATAAATATTATACCCGATAACATCTGAACTTGTACTTGGAGACCACGCCAGTTGAGTGTAATAAGCTCCCGATTGAATGGAATTTAAATTTAAAGGGGCCTGTGGCACAACAGCATCAGGGGTCTGCGCCCAGATAGAATTCACCCATTGAGGATTATCAATAAAGGGATTCCTGTTTTTCTGAATAATATAGATAGCGTTATTTCGGTCTATTTCCCTTTGAGATACTGGATCCTGAAGATGCCATTGAAGAAGCATTGAAATATAAGCAGGATCAAAAGCCCGTTCTGCAGTTCCATCAAAAGGAGACCGGTCTATCGCAGGATTAATATTGGTTGAATAATTAAATGACGACAGTTTATCTTCATATCTTACGGCAAAATAGAGCAACATCCTGGCGATATCTCCCTTAAATTCATCCAACGGCTCATAAACCCTATTCGTATAAACATAATTGGGAATAGCACTATCGGCAATTTTGGATGAGTTTGTAAATGTATGATGAACTGTGGAATTTCCAACACCATAAGGATAATTATTTCTAAGCTGATTGATTCTTGCATCTGTAGGGATCACAAAATGTAAATCAGAATACATTGGATAATTACTGTTAAAAGTACTCTGCGGCACAGCATGTTCCCTATTGAAACCTAAGCCTTCAGCTCCTGAAGTACTTATTAAGTTTGCCGAGGTATATTCATAAGCATCGGGACCTGCAGGAATCTCTGAATAAATATCTAGAAGATACTCCGTATTACTTGCATTATGGTCATAATATTTATCAAGATCAGTTTGATTGTAATAATTGGAAAGATCACCATAATGCCAGTTGATATTTTTTTTAGCAATAATATCACGCAGTTTAGACTTCAGCGCATAGCCTGTAAGTCCCACTGTTCCATTATAGTATCCTGCTGGCGCCTGAGCAGCAGCAAGTGCCGAAATCAAAAGTACAGGAAATAAAAGTTTTTTCATACATAAAAATTGGGTGACTAAAATAGTAAATTAAAACACTTATAATTATGAAAATCCGATTAACTAATCATTAATTATAAAAATATAAAAAACTGATTATTAAATTATTGTATACACAACACTATGAACTGAATAATTATTTTTGGCTTTCCGTCAATTTAATTATCTTTGGGAACTAACTATTTTTATCTATATGAACACAGAGACTATTGACAACATTAAAATGATAGCGGAAACAGCAAGAGAGTTTGCTGAAAAAAATATCAGACCGAATATTATGGAGTGGGATGAGAGCCAAACTTTTCCAAAAGACTTATTTCACCAGTTGGGAGAAATGGGATTCATGGGTATTGTGGTTCCTGAGCAGTACGGCGGTTCCGGTCTGGGTTATCATGAGTATGTTACTATTCTGGATGAGATCTCTCAGGTAGACCCATCTATAGGTCTTTCTGTGGCTGCACACAATTCACTATGTACCAATCATATTTATGAGTTTGGAAATGAGGAGCAGAGAAACAAATGGCTTCCACAACTTGCGTCTGGAAAAGTAATCGGAGCATGGGGACTTACAGAACATAATACTGGTTCTGATTCAGGAGGGATGTCTACTACTGCTGTAAAAGATGGCGACGAATGGATCATCAACGGAGCTAAAAACTTTATTACTCACGCAATTTCTGGAGATATTGCTGTAGTAATGACAAGAACAGGCGAAATAGGAGCTAAAAATAACTCTACTGCTTTTGTTTTAGAAAAAGGAATGCCTGGTTTTACTTCCGGGAAGAAAGAAAATAAACTGGGAATGCGTGCTTCCGAAACTGCTGAACTTATTTTTGACAGTGTTCGTGTACCGGATTCACACCGTTTGGGTGAGGTTGGAGAAGGATTCAAGCAGGCTATGAAAATTTTGGACGGTGGGAGAATTTCTATCGCGGCTTTAAGTTTGGGAACAGCAAGAGGCGCTTACAAAGCGGCTTTAAAATATGCTAAAGAAAGACATCAGTTTGGAAAAGCAATCGCTGAATTCCAGGCCATCAACTTTATGCTTGCCGATATGGCAACAGAAATTGATGCGGCTGAACTTTTGATCCAAAGAGCTTCAACATTGAAAAATGCCAAGCAAAAAATGACTAAAGAAGGAGCAATGGCGAAATTGTATGCTTCTGAGGCATGTGTAAGGATTTCTAACAATGCAGTTCAGATCTTCGGAGGTTACGGATATACAAAGGACTTCCCTGCTGAGAAATTCTACAGAGATTCTAAATTATGTACGATAGGTGAAGGAACTTCAGAGATCCAGAGAATGGTTATCGGAAGAGATATTACAAAATAATTTATAAAACAACACAAATGATTAAACAAGCTCTTTTAGGCGAATTTTTGTATGAAGCAGAAAATACCAGGAAAATTTTAAAAGCAATTCCCGACACTGCTTTAGACTGGAAACCTTCTGAAAAGAACTGGACTACTGGTCAGCTAGCCTCGCATATCGCTGAAGTTTACAACTGGTATGATCCCACATTCAACCAGGATGTATTTGATATGGGAAATTATCAATATGACAAAGGTGATATTTCCAAAGTTGAGAATATTGTTGCCAAGTTTGAAGAAAATGTTGCCAAAGCTCAGCAGGTTTTAGAAAACTCTGATGAAAATACTTATTTTAATGAATGGAAGATGGAAATGAACGGAAATGTTATTTTCCCTCCTGCTCAAAAAATACAGGTGATCAGAGGATTTTTATACAATCACCTGTATCATCACAGAGGAGAGCTTGTAGTATATCTTAGGTCAACAGGTAATAAAGTTCCCGGACTTTACGGACCTACTGCTGACGATAAAATGTAATAGAATTATTCCTTAATAAACTCAATAGCATACGTATTTTGCGTATGCTATTTTCTTTTTTTGAGACTTTATGTTTTTTAACTATATTCAATGTATCGCATAATATATTATACGTATAGTCTAAATTTTTCTTAAAAAATTTTGTTTTTCGTAATATAATTTTTATTAGCTTTGATATACCTCAATCAAAATAATTATAATATGAAAAAACAATTATCCATGATCGGGATGCTTCTGATTACAGGCATTTCTTTCGCGCAGACTGACCGTCTTTGGAGTGAAGGTTCAAAAAAAGCACCTTCAGACATTTTTGAAAACAAAACCCGAATCAATAATCCGAAGATCTACAGTTTAGATTTTGCCGGATTAAAAAACGCCCTTGCAAAAGCTCCCAAAAAACTGGCTCCGGGAGAAAAGTCAGAAACCATTATTTCTTTTCCCAATTCCGAAGGAAAGATGGAGAATTTTAAAGTAAGGGAAAACTCCAACTTCGATCCTCAGCTTGCCGCGAAATATCCGGATATCAAATCGTACGTAGGCGAAGGCCTGAACGATCCCAACTCAACAGTCTATTTCAGTATTTCACCTCTTGGACTGTCTTCAATGGAAATCTATGGTGACAAATCTGCAGTTTTCATTGAGCCATACGCCAAAGACCTTTCTTCTTATGTTGTCTACAGAAAATCAGACAAAAAAGATGATCTCAATAAATTTGAATGTACGGTTATCGATGTAGCTCAAAAAGGAGTATCTAACACCAATATTGCCGCAAGACCTAATGCTGATGATGCCAAGCTGAGAACTTTCAGACTTGCTTTATCCACAACAGGAGAATATACGGTATATTTCGGAGGTACAAAAGCCAATGCACTTGCAGCCATCAATAATACGATGACCCGTGTGAACGGTGTCTTTGAAAAAGATTTTGCTGCAAGAATGGTTCTGATTGCGAATAACGACGCTGTTATTTACACCAACGCTTCTACAGATCCTTATTCTGCAGCTTCAGGAATGAGCAGCTGGAATTCTCAGCTGCAAAGCACACTTACTTCAGTGATTGGAGAAGCTAATTATGACATTGGGCATTTATTCGGAGCTTCAGGCGGCGGCGGAAATGCAGGGTGCATCGGCTGTGTCTGTACAAACGGCTCAAAAGGTAGCGGATATACTTCTCCTGCAGATGCCATTCCTTCAGGAGATAATTTCGATATTGATTATGTAGCTCACGAAATGGGACATCAGTTTGGAGGAAATCACACCTTCTCAATGAACAATGAAGGAACAGGAGCCAATATGGAACCAGGTTCGGGATCAACCATTATGGGCTATGCGGGAATTACCGCTCAGGATATTCAGCCCCATTCAGATGCATTTTTCCACGCAATAAGCATCCAGCAGATCACCAATAATATTAAAGCTAAAACCTGTCCGGTAAGCACCTCTACAGGAAATTCCATTCCTACTGCCAATGCCGGCCTTGATTATACCATTCCAAAAGGTACCCCTTTTGTTCTTACAGGAACCGGAACCGATGCCAATGGAGATTCACTCACTTATATCTGGGAGCAAATGGACAACGCTTCATCATCCCAGACAGGAGCCAGTTCAGCTGCAAGTGCAACAAAAGCTTCAGGCCCAACTTTCAGATCATGGACCCCTACAGCTTCTCCGGTAAGGTATTTTCCTAGAATGGCATCTATACTAACCGGTGGAACCACTACTGCAGGTTCAGAAATTACAGTTGAAGCCCTATCTAATGTTGCAAGATCACTAAATTTCAGATTTACCGTACGTGACAACCGTGCCGGAGGCTCCGGAAATAATTCTGACGATGCTTTAATTACCGTAAACGCAACAGCAGGACCATTCACCGTAAGTTCACAAAACTCAGCGACGTCTTATGCTGGAGGCAGCTCTCAGACGGTAACATGGAACGTAGCAGGAACTACTGCCAATGGCGTAAACGCAGCTAATGTAGATGTTTTATGGTCAACAGACAGTGGAAATACCTGGACGACCCTTCTTGCCGGAACGCCAAACGACGGAACCCAGGCTGTGACCATTCCAAATGTATCCACCACAACGGGAAGAATTATGGTAAAAGGTTCCAATCACATCTTCTTTGATGTGAACAATGCTAATATTACTGTGAATGCAGGTTCTGGTTCAGATACCGTAGCACCTACAGCTCCTACCCTTACAGCATCCGGAACTACTTCTACTACTACAAACCTTTCATGGAGCGGAGCTACCGACAATGTAGGAGTTACAGGATATGATGTATATATGAACGGATCAGTAATCGGCAATACAGCTTCTACAACATACACCGTAACAAGCTTAACCCCGGCAACTACTTATAGCTTCACTGTTAAAGCTAAAGATGCTGCAGGAAACACATCTCCTTCAAGCAATACCGTAAGCGTTACTACACTTACCGGAGGCTCAGTTACTTATTGCTCTTCTTCTGCCAGCAATACAGCGGATGAAAGAATCGGAAATGTGAAATTCGGAACTATCAATAATACCTCTACCGGAACTGCAGGTTATGAAAACTTCACTTCCGTTTCTACTAATGTGACCAGAGGAAGCGCTTATACAATCTCAGTAACTCCAACATGGACTTCAACTATTTATAGCGAAGCTTACGCAGTCTATATTGACTATAACGGTGACGGCGACTTTACAGACAGCGGTGAATTGGCATGGTCTAAAGCAGGATCTACAACAACTCCTGTCACTGGAAGCATTACCATTCCTGCAACAGCAACCGTAGGATCTACAAGAATGAGAGTCATGATGAAGTACAGCTCTGTACCTACTTCTTCATGTGAAGCTTATACTTACGGACAGGTTGAGGATTATACCTTGAATATCGTTTCTGCAGGAAGAGGAGAACTCCCTGATACTAAAAACTTGATTACTGATATCAAGCTGTATCCGAACCCTGTAGAAAATATATTATATATTTCAAATACGTTATCTGAAGATTATAAGATCTTCGATATGGGTGGAAAACTAATCAATTCAGGAAAACTAGAAAGAGGCAGTGTCAATGTAAGCGGACTTATTAAAGGAGCTTACATGATCCAGATTGGAGAAGCTGCCAAGAGATTCATTAAAAATTAATAACCGCTAAGTAAACACTATGAAGACTGCCCATTCGGCAGTCTTTTTTTTAACTTAATTTTTTAAAGTCTATCGTTGATAATGCCAGATTAGATATTGATTTAAAATAAATAGTTTTATAAAACACCAATTCAGAACATATTATATTTAATCATAATATTTTATTATTAAAAATTCACCACTATTTGAAATTTTGAATTAAATTTATCCTTCAAATTCCTTTGTACCCTTACCCGATCAGATTTGAGCTAAATTCTGATATGTTTCTTTGTTTTACAACGAACAGTATTCTATCCTGAATTTAATTTCCATAGTGAATCATATTGCAAATCAAAACCAGATTTTATCAAAAATAATAACCATAAAAACTTTTACCATGAAACATTTATTTAAGTATGTCTTTTTTATAACAGCCGTATTCTTTTCAGCCGCCTGTAGTTCGGATAATGAAGAAACTGATAACCCAACGGGAGTTGTTACCCATGTATTCTACAAAAACGCTGATGAGTTTGCTCTAACCTATGATAAAGCCGGAACCGTAAGCCAAGCCATCAGAAACCAGGCATTTGATTTATACAGACTTGGCAAATGGAGTGACTTGGAGGCACTTTTCACGGCCAATACTCTAAATGGCGGATGGCCTCCTGCGAATGGTGGCTATAATATTGTAGATGATGTTCCGTTCCAGGCCGGACAAAAATTTGACAGGTACAGCGGGGCGGTCGGCAGCTATGACGGAACGGGAGTTCCTACACTCGGTGGCAGCTTTACAAGTCCTATTATCAATGGATATGTGTATACTTTTTCTCAGAGAGCATTAAATGAGCCGGAAAACAAATATGATTTCTATTATGAGATTGATGTTTTGAATAATTTATTACCTTTCAAATCTCAAATAGCCGATGTGATCCCGTGGTTCAATCAGGCTGGCGGCGGTAAGCAGACCATGTGGAAAATCCCGATTGATATCACAACAGGATACCAGAAAACATGGAATAAACTGGCTCAGGAAGGTTACATAAAAATCACACTAAAAAGAAGTCCAAGCGGGAAATACAATAACCTGGCAGGCACAGTTATTCAGCAATAAATAAGTTCAGATGTATTCAATATCAAAAAAAATAAGCATTATAAAACAGGTTTCTGTAGTGAAAAATTATTTCATCAATGATGATATTATTCCGTGTGCAACAACGCAGTTTACCTGTTGTGATTGCGGCCATCAGAATACCATTGAAATATTTCCTTATAAATCGGGGTTTCCTATCTTTCAGATCTATGATGCAGATAAAGTAGTCTCTGAAAATGAATTATTAAAAAACAAAATCGTTACCGGGACTTCACCGCAAATGTTTCATTTTGGAGAATTAACGTTCAATGATCTGCCTACATTATATTTTGGAACCGGGTGTGAATCCTGCCATTCAAAATATTTCTGTGTATTCAGTTATGGAGAAAAACAGCCGGGACTTACGGTCTTAAGTATTTCAGGGATCTGGAAATATGAAGAATTGGAGTAATCGTATGTTAGATTAAAAAATGAATGATCTTAAATATTCTTAAATTTTAAAGCAATTCAGAAAAATTTCAAAACAAAAAAATCCACCGTTTTTAAGCTGTGGATTTTTAGTAAAACATAGATGTGCATTATAAATTTTCCAAAATCGTTTTCTATCTTTGCTGTAAATAATAAAATTCATGGATAAAATTGACAGTCTGAACCAGGTAGCAGAATTCCACACCACTTTTAAAGCCCCTATTTTAGATACCCCACAGATTCCTTCGCCAGAAAGATGTAACCTTAGAGTTGAGCTTTTACAGGAAGAACTGAATGAGCTGAAACAGGCGATTGCAGACAATGATATCGTGGAGATTGCTGATGCGCTGTGTGATCTGCAGTATGTTTTAAGCGGTGCGGTTCTGGAATTCGGACTTGGCAGTAAATTTGTAGAACTATTTAACGAAGTACAGCGTTCTAATATGTCTAAAGCCTGCGATAATGAGCAACAAGCAGAGGAAACTGTAGCATTCTATAAAGAAAAAGGAGTAGAATCTTTTTACGAAAAATCAGGAGAAAAATTTAATGTGTACAGAAAAGCAGATCATAAAGTCCTTAAAAACAAGTACTACTCCCCTGCAGATCTGAAAACAATTATCGAAAAATAATATGAAAAAATTTATTACCAATATTGTTGCCGTTTCAAGCATTATGTTAGCTTCCCAACAGCTATCTGCCCAGAAAGTGGTGATGAACCGTGAAGTGGAAACCCAGAATGACGGCAAAATGCTTTTGGGAAATCAGTTTAAAGAACAGTTCCTTAAGGCTCCCTATGCAGACTGGTACGTGAAAGAGCATGATGAATATGCTATTGACCAAAAAGCAATAACTGAGCTGAGAAAAGCTAAGTTTACCAGCTATTCTCTTGTTGTTTTTATGGGAACCTGGTGCGAAGACAGCCATAGGGATTTCCCGAGACTGATGAAAATTCTGGAGGAATTAAAGTATCCTGATAATAAGGTGACCATTATTGCGGTGAACCGTAAAAAGGAATCTCCTACCGGGGATGAAGTTCGTTACAACATCCAGAAAGTCCCTACCATTATCGTAGAAAAATACGGGAAGGAGATCGGAAGGATCATAGAAATGCCTACTTCCGGATATATCGAAAGAGATCTGGTTGAGATTGTGAAAAAAGATGACGGTTCTGTAATCAAAGAAATTTTTGGCAAATAGTGTTGAAAAATTATAAAGTAATCATATCATTTGTAGCGGGAATTGTGGTAATGCTGATCCTGTTCTTTGGGCTTAAATCTTGTTTAAATCTTGGCGGAAAAACGGAAAAATCAGATTATTATATTCTGACCAACCAGATTTCCAGAATGAATAAGATGGTAGTCATGGAACAGAATATTTCCAGCATGCAAAAAACCAAAATGGGCTACGAAGTGTTTGGAAAAGAAGTTTCAAACAATAGCATTATTACGTATACCAAAACCAATGCGCAGGTTTCCTATGATTTAAATAAAATGAAGATGGAAGTAGATTCTATCAACAAAAAACTGATCATTACCGAACTTCCTGATGCAGACATAAGAATAACGCCAAGTGTGGAGATCCAGTCTTTGGATGATTCTTTTTTCAACAGGATTTCAGAAAAAGATATTAAAAATGTAAGCCAGAAAGCTAAAGAAACTGCAATTAAGTCTATCGATCAAAACCAGTTGAGAACAGAAGGCCGTAAACAATTAATGGAAAATCTTGACCACATTTTCGTTTTGGCAAAAGCTTTGAATTATACTATAGAAGACAAAACCGGTAAAATCGGTGTTTTAGGACTCTAAAAATATAAAGTTATGGATTCAAAAGGAGATAACAAAAAGAAAGAATCTGCAAATTCGGCAGAAACCAAAAAGCAGAACGAAGATTTTCAAAATATTCCTGCTTCATCGGACAAGACCAATCCGCCTGATATAGATAAAGAAGATGTTCAGAAGTCTTCCAAAAATAAATCAGGAAAAACGGATAATACAAAAAAATAAACAGAAGGTTTCACTCATTTGGGTGGAACCTTTTTGTTAGGTCTCCAAGCGTTATTCTTGACCAGGATCTATTACCACTTCCAGTTTCAAATGTAGAATATTAATATTCTTAATCCGGGCTCTGGTTAATTAATTTTGAATGTTAAGATTTGATCAGGATACTAAGACACAACGAAAAAGGCCCTGCTCAGCTGAGACAGGACCTTCCTTTCTACTTATTATTATATGGACTGATTTTATTTATACGATCGTAGATTTACCGATCTTGATATTTTCAAAATTGTAATATGATTTTTCAGAATATTTAATGTAATCTGCGATAAAATTTCCTACTTCACTTGTTGAATAATGCTGTTGAGAATTAAGATCTACCGTAACATATTTGTTCTCTATAGCATGCTCCACTGCCCTTCTCAGTTTATCAGCAGCTTCATGAAGTTCAAGATAATCAAGCATCATGGCAGTGCTCAGGATAGAAGCCACAGGATTGGCAATGCCTTTTCCTTTCGCCTGCGGATAAGAACCATGTATAGGCTCAAACAGCGCATTTTCTTCCCCAATAGATGCTGATGGTAAAAGCCCGATAGAACCGCCGATAACACTGGCTTCATCGGAAATAATATCTCCGAACATATTTTCGGTCAGGATAACATCAAACTGTTTGGGATTCAGGACCAGCTGCATGGCAGCATTGTCAACAAATATATAATCCAGCTGCACATCAGGATATTGCGAGGCAATTTTCTGACAGGTCTTTCTCCAAAGTCTCGAAGTATCCAAAACATTAGCTTTGTCAATTAATGTAAGTTTCTTTTTTCTTTTTTCAGCTTCTTTAAAAGCCATATGGGCAATGGGAATAATATCCTCTGTGCTGTATTGACAGACATCATAAGCATATTTCCCATCCGGATCTGTATATTTTTCACCAAAATAAATACCGCTCACAAGCTCTCTGAAAATCTGAATATCCGTTCCCTCAATAATCTCTCTTTTCAAAGGACTTTTATCAATTAGTGAGGCATAGGTTTTCAAAGGTCTGATATTGGCGTACAATCCCAGTTCTTTACGGAGTTTTAACAGCCCTTGCTCGGGACGAACCTTTGCCTCAGGGTTGTTGTCGAAAACCGGATCTCCAATCGCTCCAAAAAGAACAGCATCCGAATCTTTGCAGATCTTTAATGTTTCTTCCGGAAGAGGATCGCCAGTTTTAAAAATGGCTTCAGCACCCATTAATCCATAGGAATACTGGAATTTGCATTTAAAGACTTCTGCTACAGCATCCAATACTTTAATACTTTCACTGACCACTTCCGGCCCAATCCCGTCGCCGGGAAGAACTGCTATTTTAAAATAATTGTTGCTCATACTTTTGTGTTTTTAGTTCAAATTGTTTTATCACCTGTTTTTTGCTGATTAAAAAATCAATATCGTCATAGCCATTGATGAGGCATATTTTTTTATAAGAATCAAGTTCAAAAGTTTCTGTTTTTCCATTAAAACTGATGGTTTGTCCTTCTACATCTACAGCAATTTCCAAACCAGGATTTTCCGTAATATTTGTTAGAATATCTTTCAAAAACTCTTCAGAAACTTTGACAGGAAGAAGTCCGTTGTTCAGAGCATTTCCTTTAAAAATATCAGCGAAATAGCTTGAAATGATTACTTTAAAACCATAATCCGTCAAAGACCAGGCTGCATGTTCCCTGCTGCTGCCACATCCGAAATTATTTCCGGCAACCAGGATTTCACCGCTGTATTCAGCATGGTTAAGAACAAAATCCGGATTGGGTTCTCCTGTATGAATATTAAACCTCCAGTCTCTGAAAAGATTTTCCCCAAAACCTTTTCTGTCTATACTTTTCAGGAATCTTGCGGGAATGATCTGGTCTGTATCTATATTTTCTGCCGGCAATGGTACTGCACGGGATTTTATAAGCGTTAATTTTTGCATTTGTTTTGTGATCTCTTTAGTTTAAATTTTCAAAAGCTGAAATTCTTCCTTCAATAGCTGCTTTCGCCGCGGTGAGCGGACTGGCAAGAATAGTTCTCGCACCCTGTCCCTGCCTTCCTTCAAAATTCCTGTTTGAAGTGGAAACACAGTACTCACCCTCCGGAATCTTGTCATCATTCATGGCAAGACAAGCGGAACATCCGGGCTGACGAATCTGGAACCCTGCATCATTGAAAATTTTATCCAGACCCTCTTCATAAATTTGTTTTACGACCTGCTGCGATCCCGGAACGATCAGGGCATTCACATTGTCAGACTTGTTTTTTCCTTTGATATACTGTGCTGCAGTTCGGAAATCTTCTATTCTTCCATTCGTACAGCTTCCGATAAATACATGGTTTACTTTCACATCAGAAACTCCCTGTCCGGCTTTCAGTCCCATATACTGAAGAGCTTTTGTTTCAGATTCATTCTGAGGAACAGGAATGCTTTCACGGACTGAAATTCCCATTCCGGGATTGGTTCCATAGGTAATCATAGGAAAAATATCTGAGGCATCAAATTCCAGTTCTTTATCAAAAACGGCCCCTTCATCTGTTTTCAGAGTTTTCCAGTAGGCCAGCTTATTTTCCCATTCTTCTCCCTGTGGGGCGAAGATTTTACCTTTTACATAGTCAAATGTTGTGGTATCAGGAGCAATCATTCCGCCCCGGGCACCCATCTCAATGCTCATATTACAGACCGTCATCCTGCCTTCCATCGACATTTCTTCAAATACACTGCCTGCATATTCACAGAAATAGCCTGTTCCGCCATCTGTCCCAATTTTTGAAATAATGTATAGGATTACATCTTTGGACTGAACGTTCTCATTCAGTTTTCCATTGACCGTAATTCTCATAGACTTAGGTTTATTCAGTAAAAGACATTGGCTTGCAAAAACCTGTGCCACCTGACTGGTTCCAATACCAAATGCTATCGCTCCAAATGCTCCGTGCGTAGAAGTATGGCTGTCTCCGCATACAATACTCATTCCCGGCTGGGTAATTCCCAATTCCGGGGCAATAATATGTACGATCCCCTGATACTGATGGCCTAAGCCAAATAATTCAATATTATTTTTTTTACAGTTTTCTGTAAGCTGCTCGACCTGATTTCTTGACAATTCATCACGGATCGGCAGTTCCTGGTTGATGGTAGGGACATTATGATCTGCCGTGGCAACGATCTGATTTGGCCTGAAAACTTCAAGATTTCTTGCTTCAAGTTCCGCAAAAGCCTGAGGGCTCGTCACCTCATGAATTAAGTGTTTATCTATATAAATGATCTGCGGTCCGTCGGGAATAGTTTCCACAACATGGGCATCCCAGACTTTATCAAAAAGTGTCTTTTTATTATTATCCATATTCAATTTTCCCTGATTTAAATCAATTACTATCCTATTTTTCTACTGCACGTTTCCATCATCATGTAGAGATCATCATTGATCACTTCTTTTTTCCTGTCAGCGATCTTTAAAAACTCCTGATAAAGGAAATCCAGTTCATTTTTGGTGATTTCGTAGCCGATATGTTTGAAACGGTAAGCCAGAGCAGAGCGTCCGCTTCTAGCTGTCAGGATAATAGATGAAGCATTTACTCCCACTTCTTCAGGATCAATAATTTCATAAGTCTCCCTGTTTTTAATGACGCCATCCTGGTGAATCCCTGAGCTGTGGGCAAAAGCATTGGCTCCTACAATCGCTTTATTAGGCTGTACAGGCATTCCCATCAGATCTGAAACCATAAGACTCATCTCATTCAGCATTTTAGAATTGATATCAGTATGTAAGTTGAGATCCTTATGTTGTTTTAAAATCATGACGACTTCTTCCAAGGCAGTATTTCCGGCTCTTTCCCCCAATCCATTAATCGTACATTCGATCTGGCGGGCTCCGTTGATGACCCCTGCAATAGAATTGGCTGTGGCCAATCCAAGATCATTATGGCAATGGCATGAGAGAATGGCTTTTTCAATACCTTTTACATTTTCTTTGAGGTATTTTATTTTCTGTCCGTATTCCTCAGGAAGGCAGTACCCTGTAGTATCAGGGATATTAAGAACAGTTGCACCAGCTTTTATCACTTCCTCGCAGACCTTTGCCAGGTACGCATTATCTGTTCTTCCCGCATCTTCTGCATAAAATTCCACATCTTCCACATACCGCTTTGCATATTTTACGGCTTCCACAGCACGTTCCAGAATATCTTCCCTTGTTGAGTTGAATTTATATTGAATGTGGGAATCAGAAGTTCCGATCCCGGTATGAATTCGAGGTCTTTTTGCATATTTAAGGGCTTCAGCAGCCGTATCAATGTCTTTTTTATTGGCTCTTGTCAATCCGCAAACGGTTGCATTCCTTACCAATTTTGAAATTTCTGAAACGGATTCAAAATCTCCGGGACTGGAAATTGGAAAACCGGCTTCAATTACGTCAATCCCTAGTTTATCAAGCCTTTCAGCTATAATAAGTTTTTGCTTTGTATTCAGTTTACATCCGGGGACCTGTTCCCCATCCCTCAGCGTCGTATCAAAAATTTCGATTTTTTCGGAATTCATAATGAAGTTTTTTACTTAATTTTGATCAAAACTACCGCTTACAATATTTTTACGTTTTCATTTTTTCTGAAAATTACAATATTCAACAGCCGATATAATAGCTACAATTACTTAATAATCAATATTTTAAATTTTATAAATTTACAATGGCAGAACTGCAGAAAGATTTTTTGTTTATACTGATTAAGTCATTAACTACTTCAGAAAAGCGTCAGTTTAAACTGTATGTGAATCGTCTCGGAATTAATGTCGATGCTAAATTTCTGCTCCTTTTTTCGGAACTGGATAAGATGAAAGAGTACGATGAAAATATTATTATTGATAAAAAGATTTCAACGAAACAGCAACTTTCCAATCTGAAAGCTCATTTATATAAACAGATCCTCGTAAGCCTCCGAATGAATCCGAGCAATCAGAATTACAGGATACAGCTTCGTGAACAACTTGATTTTTCTATTATTCTTTATCAGAAAGGGCTTTATAAGCAGGCTTTAAAAATATTGGATAAAGCTAAACAGGCTGCTCTGGAACTAGATGAAAAAAGCATTGCTTCAGAAATCATCAATCTCGAAAAAGTCATTGAATCACAATTCATTACCCGAAGTATCGAAGGACGTGCAGATGAGCTCATAGAACAGTCTACAGAGATCAACCGACAAAATCATTATGCTACAGAACTTTCTAATCTTTCCCTGAAGCTGTACAGTGAAATGCTGATCCATGGTTATGTGAAAAATGATACTGACCGGGAGAAGGTTTTGCAAATTTTTAATGCCCAGATCCAGAAAATACCGTTAAATAAGCTGAACTTCACAGAAAAGTTGTGGTATTACAAAGCCCATGTATGGAAAAACCAACTGCTACAGGATTATAAGTATACTCTGAAATATGCTTATCAATGGGTAGATCTCTTTCATAAAAAACCAGAAATGATCATCAGTCATCCGGTATGGTATATCAAAGGAAACACATATCTGTTGAAAATTTTATTCCTTTATGGAAACATTGATATCCTGGAGGAGAACTTTAAAAATTTCAACATGATGGTAAATTCCCAGAATTTTGTACAGAACGAAAACCTGCAGGCACTTATCTTCCTCACCCATTACAATACCCTCATGAATATTCATTTTGTAAAAGGTGAATTCTTCACAGGGACAAAGCTTATTCCTGAAATTGAACTGAAGATGGAAAGGCTGAGGGAAAAGATTGATGAACATCACTTTATGATCCTTTATCTGAAAATGGCTGCCATGTTTTTCGGAAGCAAAAACTTTAAGAAATCAATAGAATATTCTATGAAGGTTGTGGAGTGTAAAGGAAATGTCCAGGAGGATCTTTTATTTCATACCAGAATCCTGATTTTAATGGCGAAATATGAGTCCGGAAATGATGAAGATTATGATGAATTTATCAATTCGACCTTAAAATTTACCCGGAAAATGAAAAAGCCGGAAGCCTTTCATTTTGAAAGTATTGATTTTTTTAAAAACATCAACAACCTGGTTTTAAATGACAAACAAAAGTCATTTGAAGCTTTTAATCAAATACTGGAAGGCTTTGCTAAAAATGAATATTACAGAAGATCATTGTTCTATATCGATATTCATGGCTGGGTAAAGTCTAAGGTAAAAAATGTGGATGTAATAGAAATTATCAAGCAGAAAGTAAGATATAAAAGAAAGAACTGAAACAAGCTGGTGGCTTCTCAAGTTTAGTCACCAGCTTGTTTTTTATTCCTAAAATAGTTATCTAAAGTTTAATTCTTTCCATAAAGTCCAACACATTTTTGTAGCTTATCTTCTCCATAATTTCAGGAGAAAATTCCTTTTCAATCTTACTGTTGACAGAGTTGAAAGCAGAAGCATCATCATATCCTTCAAAGAAAATGGGATGGCGGGATTTATCCGGATGATTTTTGCAAAAGAAGAAGTCTGCACCGTAAGCAACAGCATTTTCTCCTCCCAGATCCAATCCGTACCGGATATGTTCATATAATAGTTCAGGATTTTTGTCATCTACACAGTTTCTGATAAAATTGACTCCTATCAAGCCTTTTCGTCTGATCACTTCTTTGGCCAGCTCATCGGGAAGATTTCTGTTTTTATCATGAATATTCCTGTAGTTGGAGTGGCTTGCAATAATCGGTATGTTGTAGTTTCTCTGGTCTACATAATTAAGAATTCCATATGCCAGCTGGTCACTGGTATGGGCAAGGTCAATCGGTATATTTTTATCTGAAATATAATCAAGCAGGACTTTTCCGTCTTCTTTCAGTCCGGCTGTGGAATTGTTTCCCCCTCCAAAGCGATTTTCAGTGTGGTGTGTTATCCCTAAATAAAAGATCTTCTGTGTTTTTTCAATAATCGCTTCCAGTTTTTTGAATCCTGAATCCAGAGTGTCCTCTTCTCCACAAAAACCGGATGCATTTTCAATAGAAGCAATAACTCCTACCCTGTTTTCATTTTCAGGATTTTTATAGTTTTCGCCTTCAAATAAAAAGAAATTCTCATTTTTTAATAAATCTGCAAACAGTTCACTCTGCATTTCTCCATCTGATGTGCTGTTACCGCCTGTCGCTGAGTATATAGCCATCACCTGCAGCTTGACATTTCCTTCTTTTAAAAAAGGAAGCGAACATCCCAATTCATTATCATCAATTTTTGCAGCCGGGTCCAATAAATAGCATAAAAGATCACAGTGCAGGTCAATATTAAAGTTCTTCATATCATTATACATATTATCATGTTTTTCTTTGATTATTGTAGAAAAAACAATCTCTTTTCACAGCATTTCACTGTAAAAATTTCATTTTTATTAAAAAAAACAGGAGTAAAAACGAATTTATTTAAAATCACAAATCTCATTTTCAAGATTCAACAGTAATTCTTATTTCAAATATACTTTAAAAATAGCATACTAACTAAAAAATGCGTATTTTTGCATCTTAAAATTTCTTAGTAAACAATGATAAAAATTACACTTCCAGACAATAGTGTCAGAGAATTTGAAGGAGAAGTTACTCCTTTAGATGTGGCGAAATCTATCAGTGAGGGATTGGCTAGAAATACCATTTCCGCAGTTGTAAACGGCAAACAAGTAGAAACCACCACACCTATAACCACAGATTCAACGGTACAATTGCTGACCTGGAATGATGATCTTGGAAAGAAAGCCTTCTGGCACTCTTCTGCCCACCTGTTGGCGCAGGCTATCCTGGATTTTTATCCTAATGCTAAACTGACAATAGGACCTGCTATTGAAAGCGGATTTTATTATGATGTAGATTTCGGGGACGAAAATATATCCGAAAAAGATTTTGAGAAAATTGAAAAGAAGGTGTTGGAAAATGCGAAGAAAGCTTCAACATTCTCATTATACCCTGTTTCTAAAGAAGAAGCTTTAAAAACATATGCAGATAATCCTTACAAAGTAGAGCTTATCTCTAATCTGAATGATGGAGAGATCACTTTTGTAACTCATGATAACTTCACCGATCTATGTCGTGGAGGCCATATTCCTAACACCGGAATTGTGAAAGCTGTGAAGATCTTAAATGCAGCGGGTGCTTACTGGAGAGGAAATGAAAAAAATCCTCAGCTGACAAGAGTTTACGGTATTTCTTTCCCTAAACAGAAGGATCTTACCGAATATCTTGAAAGACTGGAAGAAGCAAAAAGAAGAGATCACAGAAAACTGGGTAAGGAACTTGGAATTTTTGCATTCTCTGAAAAAGTTGGTGCAGGTTTACCACTTTGGTTACCTAAAGGAACTGCTTTGAGAAGAAAACTGGAGAATTTCCTAAGTGATGCCCAGAAAAAAGGAGGTTACGAATTTGTCATGTCGCCACATATCGGTTCAAAAGAATTGTATGTGACTTCGGGACACTGGGATAAATATGGAGCAGACAGCTTCCAGCCAATCAAAACACCAAATGAAGGTGAAGAATTCATGCTGAAGCCAATGAACTGTCCGCACCACTGTGAAATCTACAAAACTTCACAATGGAGCTACAGGGATCTTCCAAAGAGGTACGCAGAATTTGGAACTGTGTACAGATATGAGCAAAGTGGAGAGCTTCACGGCCTGACAAGGGTTCGTGGATTTACCCAAGATGATGCTCACTTATTCTGTACTCCGGATCAGCTTTCAGAGGAATTTGAAAAGGTAATTGATCTGACTCTATATGTTTTTAAATCTTTAGGATTTGAAGATTTTGTAACTCAGGTTTCTTTGAGAGATCCTGAAAACAAAGAAAAATATATCGGTTCTGATGAGAACTGGGAAAAAGCTGAAAACGCTATCATTAATGCAGCTGAGAAAAAAGGTTTGAAAACAATTGTAGAATATGGCGAAGCTGCATTCTATGGTCCAAAACTGGATTTCATGGTGAAAGATGCTTTGGGAAGAAAATGGCAACTGGGAACAATCCAGGTTGACTATAACTTACCGGAGAGATTTGATCTTCACTATATCGGAAGCGATAATGAGAAGCACAGACCGGTGATGATCCACAGAGCACCATTCGGTTCTATGGAACGATTTATTGCCATCTTATTAGAGAACACTGCGGGAGATTTTCCGTTATGGCTAAGCCCTGATCAGTTTATAATTCTACCAATCAGTGAAAAATATGTAGATTATTCAAAAAAAGTTTCACAATTTTTAGAAAATCACGATATTAGCGGTCAGATTGATGAGAGAAATGAGAAGACGGGCAAAAAAATCCGTGATGCAGAATTGAATAAGATCCCTTTTATGCTGGTTGTAGGAGAAAATGAGGAGAAAGAAGGCACGATTTCTGTAAGAAGACGTGGAGAAGGTGACCTTGGAGTGATGAGCATGGAGGATTTTGTTTCTTACTTTAAGAAAGAAGCAGCGATATAGAATTTAAATTATTAAAAGATTTAAGAATTAAAACAAATTAAAGATTATTGAGTTTAGATTAATCTTTAAATGATTACATTTTTTAATTTCTTAAATTTAGAAAGAATAGATAAGTAATTAACCAATAAAATTATAATACAATAGCACAAAGATTTAACAACAGGGGCCCACAGAGACGTCCTGTACAGGAGGACTTACACTTGATCAACGATAAAATTCGTGTGAGAGAGCTTCGTTTAGTGGGCGATAACGTAGAGCCGGGGATTTTTCCAATTGATAAAGCAAGACAACTTGCTATAGAACAGGAATTGGACCTAGTAGTAATTTCAGATAAGGCTGAACCTTTCATTGCAAGGATATTAGACTATAAAAAGTTTTTATATGAGCAAAAGAAAAAGCAGAAAGAACTTAAAGCCAAGCAAATAAAAGTGGTGGTAAAGGAGATCCGTTTCGGACCTCAGACTGACGACCATGATTATGAGTTTAAGAAGAAACATGCTGAAAAATTCCTTGAAGAAGGGTCAAAACTAAAAACCTACGTTTTTTTTAAAGGACGTTCAATTATCTTCAAAGACCAGGGAGAAATCTTACTTCTAAAACTTGCTCAGGAACTTGAGCACGTTGGAAAGGTAGATCAACTGCCGAAGCTTGAAGGAAAAAGGATGATCATGATGATGAGTCCAAAAAAACCAGCTAAATAGTTTTTATAGACATCATGTCTATTTTCTATCATATAAAGCCTCAAATTGTTTTGGGGCTTTTTTGTTTTTAGTTTATTAAATTATTTATATAAATTATCCTACATCAATATCCGATGAAAGATATAAGTATACATTTGTATTGTAAATAACAAAGAGCAATATTTACTACATTATTAATAAACTTAAAAAAAAACAATGAGCACGCTTACATTAAAAGACGGAACGCAGATTTACTACAAAGATTGGGGAAAAGGACAGCCTGTATTCTTTCATCATGGATGGCCATTATCTAGTGATGACTGGGATGCACAAATGTTTTTCTTCCTGGAGCAGGGCTACAGAGTTATAGCCCATGACAGAAGAGGCCACGGAAGGTCTGAACAAACTGCTGAAGGGCATAATATGGATACTTATGCTGCAGATGTTGCAGAAATTGTTGAAGCTTTGGATCTAAAAGACGTCATTCACGTAGGCCACTCTACAGGAGGAGGCGAAGTGATCAGATATGTTGCTCAACACAGCAAAGGAAGGGCTTCAAAAGCTGTTTTGATAAGTGCTGTGACTCCTATTATGGTAAAAACTGAAAATAATCCTAATGGAATTCCAATGTCTATCTTTGATGAAATCCGTCAAAACACAGCAACTCAGAGACAACAATATTTTGTAGATTTTTCAATGGCATTCTACGGTTATAACAGAGAAGGGGCAAAAGAATCTGAGGGAATCCGCAGAAACTGGTGGAGACAAGGAATGATGGGATCTATCAAAGCTCATTATGACTGTATCAAAGCTTTCTCTGAAACAGATTTTACTGAAGATCTTAAAAGTGTGGAAGTACCGGTATTGGTATTGCATGGAGAAGACGATCAAATTGTACCTTACGAAATCACAGGTGTTGTAGCTGCAAAATTGGTTAAAAACGGGAAGTTAATTACTTATCCAGGTTTCCCTCACGGAATGCCAACTACAGAAGCTGCCACTATTAATAAAGATCTTTTGGAGTTTTTTAAATCATAGTTCCATTCAATTAATATTATTTAACTGCAGATCTGTGTATCTGCAGTTTTTTAATGAGCCCCTTACAGCCAAAGAAAGCATGCAGATTTTATTCCTGAAGAAATTGTATAAATTCAATAGGGACAGGGAAAACATTGGTGTTTTTTTTGTATCTTTGCAAACTATTATTCCTCAGTATTGTAGGAATCAAGGACAAGATATTGATAACAAAACAATAAAAAAGCAGAACAATGCCAAAATTAAAAACGAAATCAGGTGCTAAAAAGCGTTTTAAACTTACCGGAACTGGTAAGATTAAAAGAAAGAATGCTTTCAAAAGTCACATTTTGACAAAAAAGGAAACTAAGCAGAAGAGAAATCTTACGCAGACTTCTTATGTTGCAAAAGTGGACGAAAAAAGCGTTCTACGTCAATTAGCCATTAAGTAGTTTTTATAAATCTATATTCGGTTTATAAGAATTCAAAACAATTCAAAAAATTTAACCCTGAAACGGTGCCACTAAGAGCAGTTTGACTGCCGCCCTTTTCAAAAAAACAATTTAATTATGCCAAGATCAGTAAATGCAGTAGCTTCAAGAGCTCGCAGAAAGAAAATTATTAAGCAAGCTAAAGGTTTTTTCGGTAGAAGAAAGAACGTTTGGACTGTAGCTAAAAACGCCGTGGAAAAAGCAATGCAATATGCTTACCGTGGTAGAAAAGAGAAAAAGAGAAACTTCAGATCACTTTGGATTACTCGTATCAACGCGGGTGCCAGAGAACATGGAATGTCTTACTCTCAGTTTATGGGAGCTCTTAAAAAGAACAACGTTGAGCTTAACAGAAAAGTTTTAGCTGATTTAGCAATGAATCACCCTGAAGCTTTCAAAGCAGTTGTAGATCAAGTAAAATAATGTAGAATTTTTTGTTATCAATATAATCCCGGGCTTTGCTCGGGATTTTTTTATTTAGTGTGGTATAATGTAATTTTTTTTCACAAAATTTCATATAATGTAGTTTAATATTCGTCAATAATATCTCTTATAAAAAAAATAAAGCCCCATTGGAGAATTTTACTTTTGTGTAAAATAAAATTGATTTTTATTATCTACATTTGTTGAATTATTAAATCTTTAAAACTTTAGTTAAAAGTGAAAAAAATAACGACTATTTTACTCCTTTCTTTATCAGCTTATAGTCTTCAGGGCCAGAATTTTATACAGGCTTATCAAAATAGGGTCAATGAGATATCTCAAAATAATATTACAGCTAATCTTCAGGACTTTGGAAATTTAGGCATCAAAACCACGGGCAGCCCAAATAACACAATTGCATTAAATTGGCTTAAGAATAAATATCTTTCCTATGGTTATACAGTAAGCCAGATCGTGGAAGATCCTTTTTCATTTGATAATGGATCAACAGTTGTGAACTCTAAAAATCTTATCATTACCAAAACGGGAACAGTCTATCCCAATAAATATGTTATTATCTGTGGACATTATGATACAATCAACGGTCCCGGAGTGAACGACAACGGAAGCGGAACTTCTATACTTCTGGAAGCAGCCAGAATTTTAAAGGATGTTCCTACTGATTATTCTATCAAATTCATTCATTTTTCAGGAGAAGAGCAAGGCTTGTATGGCAGCTCTCATTACGCAAATAATGTAGCTTATCAAAATAATATCCGCCAGTTGGATATAAAACTTATTTTCAATATAGATCAGGCAGGCGGTAAACTTGGAAACAATAATACTACGGTTAAATGTGAAAGAGATACCGGAGGTCAACCCGAAAACAATGCCGCATCGAATCAGATAACGCAGGAACTGGCTGTATGTACCGGATTGTACTCGCCTCTACAGACTGTATTTTCACCGACTTATTCATCAGATTATATGCCTTTTGAATCTAAGAAGGAAGTGATCACAGGATTTTACGAGTATCTGGAAAGCCCTCATCCACACAGTTCAAGTGATACTTTTGCGAATGTGGATCCCGTGTATGTATTCAATATCGGAAAAGCAGCTGTAGGTGCATTACAGCATTTTGCAAGCGCCTCAGCTACCCTGGCAACAAATGAAGTGCATCCTGAAAACTCATTGGAAACCATCAGGATCTACCCTAACCCAGCCAATAATATTTTAAATATTGATCTGCCACATGATGTTAAGCATTTCGATATAGAAATTACCGATATGAATGGACGTTTGGTTTTGAACGCAGAAAATGAAAAGCAGATGAACACCTCTACCCTTACAAACGGAACCTATATGGTCACTGTAAAATCAGATAAAAACCGCATCACCAAAAAGGTAATCATCACGAAATAGACACACACCAATCCAAAATAAAGTTTAATATGAAAAAACTTACTCCATTTTTATGCACTGCATTAGCGGTAGGGAGCCTCAATGCCCAGACATTGATACAGGCTTACAAAAACAGGGCTGATCTGGTTTCCCAGCCCAACATTACAGCAAATCTTCAGGATTTCTCCAATTTAGGGGTAAAAACCACAGGGTCTGTGAATAATGCTAATACACTCGCCTGGATCAAAGGCAAGTATACTTCCTACGGATATTCTGCCAGCCAGATCGCAGAAGATCCTTTCACTTTTGGAAGTACCAGCTCCAAAAACCTGGTAATAACCAAAACGGGAACGGTCTATCCTAATAAATATGTTATTATCTGTGGGCATTATGATACCATTACAGGCCCTGGAACCAATGATAACGGCAGCGGGACTTCTGTTATATTGGAAGTAGCCAGAATATTAAAGGATGTACCCACGGAATATTCTATCAAGTTTATTCATTTCTCAGGAGAGGAACAGGGCTTGTATGGCAGCTCTCACTATGCAAACAGTGTGGCTTACCAAAGCGGGATAAAAAAACTGGATATCAAACTGGTTTTCAATCTTGACCAGGTAGGGGGTCAGTTGGGTAATGTTAACAGTAAAATTATCTGCGAAAAGGATACCGGAGGACAGTCGGGAAATAATGCGGCTTCTAAAACTGTCACAGATCAGCTGGCAGCATGTACTACCCTATACTCGCCTCTTCAGACCAGTATTTCCAATGCGTATTCTTCAGATTATATGCCTTTTGAACAGAAAGGATATGTAATTACCGGTTTTTATGAATATACGAGAAGTTATAATGAACACACTGTGGATGATACATTTGCGAATGTGGATCCTGTTTATGTGTTCAAAGTTGCTAAAGCTGCCGTAGGCGCCATGCAGCATTTTGCAACGGCATCTTCTACTGTTACAGCTGCTTCTGCAGCCAGGGAAAAACCTCTCCAAACTTCAGAACCTATAAAAATGTATCCGAATCCTGTTAAGAACATTCTTACTATTGAAGTACCAGATTCAAATACCAAACCCTTCTCTGTTGAAATTAACAACCTAGCAGGAAAATCTGTGCTAAAGGAAGAAAACAACAGCCAGGTGAATGTTTCAGGCCTGAGCAATGGTGTTTACTTCTGTACTGTAAAAACGGAAAATACCAGCGTAACAAGAAAAATAATTATTGAATAACAATTCATAAAATCCTGACTACTAGTCGGGATTTTTCATTTTAAAATTATCACCAACACCAACCATAAAATAAATTGAAAATGAAAAAATTAATCACAATTTTACCAGTCTTTTTAGCCGTCTTCAACGGGAAGGCGCAGACTTTTATTCAGGCCTACCAGGACAGAGCCAATCTGGTTTCACAAACCAATATTACAACGAATCTCCAGGATTTTTCCAACCTGGGAATAAAAACAACGGGATCTGTAAAGAATGCAAACGCACTTACCTGGATCAAAAACAAGTATATTTCTTACGGATATTCTGCCAGCCAGATCGTAGAGGATCCCTTTACCTTCGGGAGTACCAGTTCCAAAAATCTGGTCATTACAAAAACAGGAACAGTTTATCCTAATAAATATGTTATTATCTGCGGGCATTTCGACAGTATTTATGGTCCCGGAGTAAATGACAACGGGAGCGGGACTTCTATAATACTAGAGGCTGCCAGAATTTTAAGAAACGTTCCTACGGAATATTCTATCAAGTTCATTCATTTTTCCGGAGAAGAACAGGGTCTCCAGGGAAGTTCTCACTATGTTAATGAAGTAGCTTACCAAAACGGGACCAGAGTACTGGATATAAAACTGGTATTCAATCTTGATCAGGTGGGCGGAGTGATGGGAAATAATAACAATACTGTTTATTGCGATCAGGATCAGGCCGGACCAACGGGCAATAATGCGGCATCTGCAGCCGTAACCCAGCAGCTTAGAAACTGTACTGCACTCTACTCTCCACTTCAGACGGCTGTTGATCCTGCTGAAGATACGGACTATATTCCTTTTGAAAGAAAAGGTGAAGTGATCACCGGCTTTTTTGAAAGGATAAGAAGTAGCTATCCGCACAGCTCAAATGATACTTTTGCCAATACAGATCCTGTTTACATTTACAAAATAGGAAAAGCTACTGTAGGAGCACTACAGCATTTTGCCGTTGCTACCGCAGCCAATTCAATTGCTTTAAGATCAAAAGAACCTGTTTCAGAACGTTCTATTGAGTCTGTTTCACTCTACCCTAATCCTTCAAAAGACACCATTAATATTGAACTTCCTGCAGAGGTAAAAGATTTCAGCTTTGAAATTACAGATCTTTCAGGAAAGTCATTGTTAAAAAGAAATAATGAGACAAAAATTAACGTGTCAGAAATAGCTGCAGGAGCTTATATCGGGATTATAAAAGCTGACGGGCAGACGGCAGTACGTAAAGTATTGATCGAGAGGTAATGTGGAGTAAATAATAGTATTAAAAGTACTGTTCAACAAAACTCTTGTAAGAGAGCTGAAACAATTGATAAACAAATAAGAATTATCAATCTGTCAATGAAAATATTACACCTATCATGTAATTGTATCGAACTGAATCTATGAAAAAGGCTGGAATGGAGAAAAATTATATCCAAATATTAATGGTTACTTTTTGTTTTTTACTGCCTACAATGCATAACGCACAAAGTAATGAACAGGAAGCCAGGAAGATACTTTACAGGAAAGAACTGAAGCTGTATGAAAATGAAACTGGAAATAATCTAAAGGCTTATATCAGTAAATTCAATACACTCCGGGAAAAATCATTGAAAGATAATGACTGGGAGGTTGCCACAGACTGTCTGTATCATAAGCGCGTTGCTTTTACTACATCAATAAAAGTGACAGTTCTGTGGTCACTACTCAAAAAACAATTGAGGAAGCGAATAATATGGTCTAAGATCTATCAAGTGCTAAATGGAAAAGAAGTTGCTCTAAGTTCTCTCAATAATACATTTTATTTTGGTTTTCTATTGTCCGACTTCGGTAATAAATAAAACGTTTGCGTAATTTTCAACAACAATTAAGCATAAGAGAAAAAATGAGGTTACTATTTATTGGGCTTTTAATATTACTTACTACAAATTCCTTTGCCCAAAACAATGGGCAGTTTGTTAAAGAACATCAATCCAATTGCAAAATATGGTTAGATGAACCAAGTCCTACAGACAGCCTTATTTGGAACGGCAGTTGCAAAAACAATTTTGCATCCGGAGCTGGTTTTTTACAATGGTTTCAAAATAATAAACTGGCAGCTACTTACAAAGGAGAAATGAAGCAAGGGAAATTTAACGGAAAAGGGAAATTTAAAATCATTGGATATGCCAGTTTTGAAGGGCCTTTTATCAATGGTGCTTTAAATGGAAAAGGTGCAGCTTATTTCGATAATGGTGGAAAGACTATTGGCAATTTTGTAGATGGTAATTTTCTGAATTTAGACGCTAAATATTTGCCCCTTCTTAAAAAGCAAACGATATCGATTAAAAACAGTACGGAAATTTATAGCAATATTAATAAGGACGATAATCTATTCTACTATGCACTTGCCCCGAAAAAATCTATAGAAGCTGTTTTAATATTGTTCCCATCTTACGGTGAATCTGCTGAAAATGTAATCAGCTGTAATAAAAATTTAATGCAACAGGCATACGAGAAAAACATTTTATCAGTTGTTGTAGCTGCGAATACAAATAATACATTAGAAACTGATACAACAGCAAGGAAATTTTTTGATGCCATTTTTGAAGATGTTGTCATCAAATATAAAGCGCCAAAGAATAAATTCATTCTGAGTGGGTTTTCATTAGGTGGAATGAATGCACTTCAATACACCGAAATGTCTCGCAATACAAAATACGCCACTTATTTAAAGCCATTGGCAGTAATTGGAATTGACCCACCGGTAGATATGATGGATTTATACAATGGAGCAAAAAATGCAATTGTTAAATACGAAAAGGAAGGTGATCAGTTATCGGAAAGTAAAAAAATCGCATTGCAGGAAGACCATTTTATAGTAGATGATTTTAAAAAGCTCTACGGTGGTTCGCCAGAAGAGTTTCCTGAAAAATATGTAGACGCCTCGATGTTTACAAGAAGCAGAGACGACGGCGGTAATGCTAAATATTTGATTGATGTTCCTGTAAGGTTGTATTGCGACCCGGATATAATTTGGCAGCTTAAAAACAAAAGCAGAGACTATTATGATATGAATGCAGCCAACCTTTCGGCTATGACCAATTTTTTAATGCAAAGTGGAAATAAAAAAGCAGAATTTATTCCTGCCATTGGTAAGGGCTACAGGGTTGACGGCACAAGGCATCCACACTCCTGGTCTATTGTAGAACCAGAAGACTGTATAAAATGGCTTTTGAATTTATCGGGAATGTGAAATACTGTGTCAATCTAAAATGGTGCTTCTCAAAAAAAAGCTAGTTCAAATCTAATATCATTCTATCAGGGAAAAAAAATGGCAAGTGCCTGAGCAGCTGTAATAGCCACTACTTAGTCTGACCGTTGGTTTTTTGCGAATTGTCAGATTGAATTCCGGGTATTTTTTTGCTCTTCTGAGATCTTTAGTTCATCTATGCTTTCTTTTGTTTACTACTGTTTTGATTTCACGAACAGCTGCGCTATTTTTACGAAATTTATTTAAAGATTTGGGTATGTAAATCACATTAAGAGACAAAAACGGCTTCTCACAAAGCGATTTGGCAGATAAAAGCGAAGTGTCTCTCGTGATGATCGGCAAGTATGAAAGAGGTGAAGCAATTCCTTCTGTTGATGCTGCCAAAAAAATTACAGATGCACTTAGCAACCGCCTTTTTCAGATGAAAATAAAAATATTTGTTGCCAATTTCGCAACCGATTTTATTATTTTTCAGTTGTCAAATTGGAAATTTAAACATCCAAATTATTTTGTGCGATTTTTTCAACTACAAATCTAAAAATTAATTTCCAAAATCGAATGATGTGTTTTTATTATTTCGCAAGTATTTTCGTTTTTCACACTTTTAACTACATTTGTATATACTACAATTGTATTATATCATCGTTATGAGCATCGGAAGAATCATCAAAAAAATAAGAGAAGATAAAGGGCTTATGCAGAAAGAAGTTTCTGCACATCTCGCTATCGGCAACAGCAATTATAATAAGTTGGAGAACGGGCACAGAGAGTTATCAGTAGATGAGCTTCTAAAGCTTTCTAAACTTTTTAATCTTACTGCAGATCAGATTCTGAATTATGAAAATATCATTCCCGAAGAAGTAACCATCGAAGATAAACCAGATTTTGAAAAGCTGCATTTAATTAATCAGCTTGATGAAGAAGATCGATCAATGATTTTTAAAATGGTGGATAAAATGCTTACTACCAAAAAATTTAAAGATTTCTTTAATAAAAATATTGCGGCGTTATAATGAAAAAGTATATTTTAATTCTAATTACACTACTTTTCATAAGCTGTAATTTCAATAAAACCTATCGCAATAGAGAGGAAGATAAACAAGATGCTGAAAAAATAACTGAAAAATTTTATAGTCTTCTTAAAAAAGACAATAGAGAAGAAGCTTTTAAACTATTTGGAGATAAATTTTTCAAAATAACTAATAAAGAGCAGTTAAATAAAATGCTCAATGATATAAAAACTAGTTGTGGTGATCAGATATTACATACTCAATTAGCCACATGGGAAACCTTGGTTTCTAAAGGAACAAGTCCTCAATCAGAATATGTATTAATATATAAAGTAAATAGAAATATTAAAAATACACAAGAAAAAATTACTTTACAAAAAAATAATGATTCTATTAAAATTGTGGGATATGACGTCAATTTAACACAATAAAAAAATAGCTGCTAATAAGCAGCTATTTTTTTATTTAATTTAATAAATTTTCTTTTCTAGCTTGTTGAATCAAATTATTTTTTAGCACAGTATTATTTCTAAATATATATTCTATAGAATCTCCTTTCTTTTTAGATATAGAATCACCAATTTTATATGGATAATCTAACAACTCCACTGAACCGTTAGAATACTTTACAAACAAAAAATTATGCTCATTTCTATCTCTATAGATATCAACAACTTTTGTAGATATTTCATAATTAATTAAGTTATCTTTAGTTGTCTTTCTTAAGATGATAACTAAAACTAAAATGATAAAAAATATAGCAAGAAAGAAATATTTCATGAAATATTTGAAATTACTATCTATTTGAACAATTTTATTTTCCACTTACCCAAGTTTTTGTTTTTGCCCAAGAAAGAGGAAGCCCTGCACTTCCTTTAATAATTCCAACACTTGAAGTTCTGTATCCGTCTGGAGTATGGGTTCCAAAATTAGATGGCAAAAAATTATCCTTATTCTCAAACCCTTTATAGTTATTACTAAATGTTCCTCCCATAGAAGCGTTAGCAAGCCCTTCTCCCCAAGAATACGCAACACTGGTACCTCTAAATTCAGAAGTGACAAATGTATGATTTGGATCTGTCGGAGTGATAACGCCACCTTCAATACCTCCTGAAATACCTAGTCCAAGGCCTCCACCGACTGTAAAATATGATTCCACATGACCATTACCATCTTGTACAAGACCCAATGAAAAAGTAATTCCTCCTCCTATAAAAGCACTACCATTGAATCCTGCGTAAAATCCTGTTCCTCCTTGTATACTTCCAATGGAAGCTAACATTTGACTATCAGGATTAACTCCAATTTGAGTTCCTGCTCCAGTGGTAAAGGATTCTGTCATTACCTTTCCGCTAGAGTCAGTTGCCACACCTGAAGCATCTAAAGTATATTGATAATTTTGTTGTCCATTACTAGTCCCAGTGACAGTTAAAGCATCTTGATATTCCTGAACTCCTGTATATTTCTTATCCTGAGCATCCTGTAATGAATGAACATCTTTATCGTAAGTCCAAGATGTTTGCCCATCAACAACTGACTTAATCCATCCCGTTCCTTCTCTTCCATCAGGATCAATAAAATTAATAGGATTGCTAAACGCATAATTATAAGGACTATGTCGTGTCATTTTCTCAGCCAGCGGATCTACCACCCCCCATCTCCCTAAATCCGGCATATAGAATCTCGCTCCATAATCATACATTCCTGTTTCCTGCAATTCTTTTCCATTGTACTTATAGTTTTTATAGTCACCCAAAAGCCCCTTATTTCCTCCTACATGATTTAAACCAAATGGATAATAATTATTGACATCTGTAATTTCAAGAATTCCTGCGCTGTTTTTGGCAAAACTTACCCTTGCATTTCCCAAATGATCTCGGTACTGGTAAATATAACGGTTTTCCGTGAAACTATAAAATCCTTCAGAAGTGGGAACAAAGTCCAGTTTCCATTCCGGTAGACGGTCGGGTAAAATTGGATCTACAATAACTTCTTTGAAAGCCTGCTCTTCGTAGGCCACACTTGTCCTGCACCACGCACAACTTGCTGTGGTCTCACTATAACTGTATTGAAAACCATCCAGGTAATCTGTAATATTAGTGGTCATAGACTGACCTTTTCCTCCTCCTTTAGTGTATTGTTTACGAAGTTTTGACCCATCAGCCCGGTATAAATAACTCAAACCAAAGCTTACAATGTTTCCTAAAGGATTATTCTGGGTAATCGAATATGAATCCGGCAAGCTCAAATGGTTATAAACAATAGCCTCAATACCTTTATCCTTCATATTAATCATACTTCCGTTCAGATCATAGTCTATGATATTGTTACCGCCTTCATACCCTGCCGTGTTCACTGTTTCAATAACCTGATTCAGCCTGTTTCCTGTATAATTATAGGTAAGATTGTCAATAAGCTGAGTCTCTGCTGTAGGGGTCTTCCCATTCCTTTTTAAACTGGTTATGTTGCCGTTCAGGTCATAGGTTACATTTTCGTTAAAGAAATTATTATTGGGAGCCGTGGTATACGCTTCTCTGTAAATAGCATCTGTGAGTCTGTTTAATTTATCGTAAATGTAATGGTATGCTTTATAAACATCATCATTTGCCGCTTTCCAGTGTACCTCTGAAATATTCCCTCCATATTGGGGAGTTGATGTGCCGGGAATAGCAGGATCCTGGTATCTCATTGAGTATCCGAATAATTTTCCATTAAGGTTATCAGGGTCATTAATCTTAGTCATCCAGCCACGGATATTATATTTATAATCGATGGTCTGTAGTGGTGATGCTATACTGGCACCTCCTATTTTTTTAGATTCCAGTTGAGAAAGCTCATTGTATTTGTTTTGAGCCAGATATTCAACAGGATTACTGCCTATCTGATGGGTATGGGTCAGAAGCCTGTTTTGCGTATCATAAGTGAATTTTTCTACGACATGCATTTCAGGATCTTGGGCCAGCCTCCTGTGATAGGTATTGG